>ENA-OQKX01000187-OQKX01000187.1-human-gut-metagenome-genome-assembly--contig:-NODE-187-length-13299-cov-1.985044_pt1 | contig 13299 bp, 15 predicted proteins | sample MGYA00242654_ERZ504810 | MGnify/ENA primary metagenome ERZ504810 (study PRJEB26092, sample SAMD00036378) | human gut metagenome | host: Homo sapiens | study: EMG produced TPA metagenomics assembly of... | reverse complement strand
CGTTGCACTTGCCACACTACACAGTTCAAAGGACTTAGAATATGACAATAGTCTACATTATCGATGTGAATGAAGGAATTATGCCTTATAAAAGGCTGTGCTTGACAATGAAGTGGAGGAGGAGCGGCGGATGTTCTATGTGGGAATGACGCGCGCAAAAAAGAAGCTGCATCTCTATTCCATTGAACAGTTGAATCACAAAAATACAGACATTTCCAGATTCATAAGAGAATCACAGAAAAAATAAAATTATACACAAAAAAAGAACTGATGTGCAACTTCCAAAAAGCGCATCAGTTCTTTTTTTGCTTAATCGTCTAAATCTTCAAATTCTGCCTCGTCAAGCAGTTCATCGAAGCGGTCAGATACGACTTCGTACTCCTCGTCATCCTCAATATTCTCCAGGGAAGGATTTCCCTCTGCATCCTCAGAATAGCGGTAGATAAATACTTCGCCGTCCTCATTTGGCTGCTCGTCCTCATCTACAGGAAGAAGTGCGATATAATCGCGGCCATCTGCCTCAAAGATGGTAAGAATCTGGCATTCCATGGAACTGCCGTCATCTAAGTCGAGTGTTACGAACATGTCTTCATCGTCTAAGTTGTTGAACTTGTTTTTCTCTGCCATTGGGCACCTCTTTCATTCATATTATTAGATAATAGCCTGGACATACAGATCCAGACGACTCTCCAGATTAACGAAGTTACCATTGTCAAGCTGGATGGTCGGGCGTGTTAGCTTCTTGTTGATCAGCACGATCTTTCCCGAAGATCCGTCACTTAACAATACTTCATTATTGATATAAGTATTAGCAATATGATCCAGAAAAGTCAAGATATATTTTGGATTAAATTGTGTCAATCCCTCTTTTTCGAAGATTGCGATCACTTCAAACGGGCACAGACCATCGCGGTAACAGCGGTTGGCTGTCATGGCATCGTAGACATCTGCAATGGATACGATGGATGTGAAATCATCAATCTCGCTGCCGGTAAGTCCTAAAGGGTATCCTTTGCCATCAAATCGTTCATGGTGTAAGAGAACGGCATTTTTGACACGCTGATCGATGTTAAGGTTCTTGACCATATTGTAGCCGATCACCGGGTGTTTCTTGATCTCTTCGTATTCGGAATCTGTAAGCTTTCCGGGTTTTCCAATGATCTCATTTGGAATTTTGGATTTCCCGATATCATGCAGCAGACCGCAGAGTGTCAGAGTGTCCATATCCTTCTCGGAAAAATTCTTCCATTTGCCGATCAGACGGCAGATCAGTGCGACGTTGACACTGTGCGCATAGGTGGAATCATCGATCTGTCTCATATTGTGCAGCATATCGAACATGGAGATCGTAGTACTGTTTTCCCCAAAGAGCGTCAGAGTTTCATCCAGAAGCTGATCTACATTGAGATCCTCGTCATTGACGATAAAATTATTGATATTTTCCTTCATAAAGGAAACTTTTTTTGTATAATCTGTTTTAAATTTTTGAAATTCCGGGCTTCTTCGGATACGTTGGGAATAAGTTTCCAAACGTCGTGCAGTCATAGTGCTTGAATTGCGGTCACCATGATTTTCAGGGAAAATGCTGACAGAAGCAATCTGATAGAACTTTAAGTGTTCGATCAGCTGCAATGTAACAGGAGTATTCTGTTTTGCAAGACATTGCCCATGATAGGAAAAGACATCTTCACTGATGACCATGCCCGGTTTCAGGTTATTAATTGAAACGATTTTCATAAAGCACCTTTCCGTCCTATATTTAGCATTAAAATTCTAGCATAAATTTTTCCTGTTGTGTAGATAAAAAATTCATGAAATGCAAAAAAACATTCTTCTATACAAAGTTATCGGTTAAAGGTATAATAATATTATATGTCGTAACATTTTTTTGAAAAAATACAAGGCTGGTGACAGAATGAACTATACGGTGACAGAAGGTAATTATTTAAGATTTGGATTGCAGAGCGTAAAAGATGGTGTCATTTTTACTTTTGCAGGAGAAAAAGAAGATGTGTGTGCAGTCATATTATATGACAGATCCTTAAAGGTCGCCGGCAGGGTGGAGGCTCCGGCTGCATTTTGCAGAGGGGCAGTCAGATCTGTTTTACATACATGGGTTGAAGGCAGATCATTTATTATATAATTATGAGATCAATGGAGAGATAGTGCCGGATCCCTATGCATCAAAGATTGCAGGAAGAGAAAAGTGGGATGATGAGAGAAGGGCAGAATGTGATTTCTTAGTCTGTGGCAGTTTTGAGGAAAAAGAATATGAATGGCAGAGTGCGTGCTGTCCGGAGATCCCGAAAAACGAAATGGTCATGTACAAGCTTCATGTCCGGGGATTTTCCATGGATTCCGGGAAAAAGGGAAAAATGCGTGGGACATTTGCGGCAGTGGAGGAGCGGATTCCCTATCTGAGAGCGTTAGGCGTGACGACTGTGGAACTGATGCCGGTCTATGAGTTTGAGGAGATTGAGATCCCGAAGAAACAAAAGCTCCCGGGGTATATACCAAAGGGATGCCTCCCGGAAAAGAAGACCGGTTCTGAGACAGAGAAAGAAAAATGGAAAGTCAATTACTGGGGATATGCGAAGGGATCCTATTTTGCGCCGAAAGCCTCTTATGGGTATAGTAAAAATGTGACACGGGAATTGAAACATCTGATCGATACACTGCATCAGAATCAGATGGAGTGCGTGATGGAGATGTATTTTGAGCAGGAGGAGAATCAGAACCTGATTCTGGACGTACTTCGTTACTGGGCAACTGAATTTCGTGCAGATGGTTTTCATCTGATCGGGGAAAATGTGCCGATCACTGCAATCGCCCAGGATTTATACCTGCGGAGAAGTAAGATCTTTTATCAGTATATCCCGGAACAGTTGTGGAAGGAGAAGGAAAACTACCCACATCTGTTTGTATACAATGACGAGTATCTTTATACGGGAAGAAAATTGTTAAATCATCAGGGTGGCAGCCTTTTTGAATTTAGCAATCAGCAGAAGAAACAGAACAAAACAGTCGGTTTTGTCAATTTTATGGCAAACAATAATGGCTTTACGCTGGCAGATCTTTTTTCCTATTGTGAGAAACACAATGAGGCAAACGGCGAAGAAAATGCAGACGGTTCAAATTATAATTTCAGCATCAACTGTGGCACAGAGGGTAAAACTTCAAGAAAGTATGTGAAGGAACTTCGAAGAAAACACTTATATATGGCGTTGTCCATGGTGTTTTTTGCACAGGGAGTGCCGCTGCTCCTTGCGGGGGATGAGGCACTGAATTCCCAACAGGGCAATAATAATGCATATTGTCAGGATAACAAAACCGGATGGGTGAATTGGAAGAGGAACACAGGCATGGAGGCGCTGCAGGAGTTTGTACAAAAACTTGCAGCATTCCGTAAGGCGCATCCGGTGATACGTAAAGCGGAACCGATGCATCTGAACGATTATCTGCACAAGGGCTGTCCGGATCTGTCCTATCATTCAGATAATGCCTGGACAGCAGGACTCCCGGAAGAAAAGGGGGCATTTGGTGTGATGTACTGTGGGGATTATGCCGTGAATGATGCTGGTGAGCCGGATGATATGGTCTATATTGGCTATAATTTCCATACTGGAGTGAATGAACTTGCCCTGCCGAAGCTTGCCGGGAAGAAGAAATGGTATGTAGTCATGGACACCGCAGAGCAGGAACATGCTTTCCTGCCAGAGGAAAAACTGGCGGAAAACCAGCACAGGATCACGGTCAGACCGCAGTCTGTCGTTTTATTACTTGGAAAATAGGAAGTCAGGGAAATGAATATTTGGAAACATTTTTGCACGATCAACCATCATAAAATGCTTGTGATGAAAGGGTGCTTTCAGGTTGGACTCATTAAGCAGGGACTGCTTCACGATCTTTCAAAATACAGTCCGACCGAGTTTATTGTAGGATGTAAATACTATCAGGGCAATATGAGCCCGAACAATGCAGAGCGTGAGGCGATTGGTTATTCTTCCGCATGGCTGCATCACAAGGGCAGGAACAAACACCATTTAGAGTACTGGATTGATTATGGAATACCGGATAAAAAAGGACCGCATAAAGGGGAACACAAAGGTCTCTGCGGCATGAAGATGCCGGTCAATTATGTGGTGGAAATGTATATAGACCGCGTAGCGGCATCGAAGAACTACCAGAAAGAAAAGTACCGGGACGACAGTGCTTTAGCATATTATATGAATGGACGGCAATTTCATGTGCTCCATGATGATACGAGGGCATTGTTAGAAATTCTGTTGGAAATGCTTGCGATAAAAGGGGAAAAAGCAACGAACCGCTTTATCCGTGAAGAGGTTCTCTCCCATAAAATCCCGTATGAGAAAGAACCGTTACTGCAATTGAAAGAACAGTTAAAAAAAGAATCATAATATCATTTCAGGAAAAAGAGCCTGCATATCTTCCGGCAAAGGAGCAGTGAACACCAGCGGTTTCTTTGTGACCGGGTGGGTGAAACGAAGCCGGTAAGAGTGCAGAGCCTGTCTGTTTATCTTTGTAAAATCAGGATTGTATAAAAAATCACCGATCAATGGATGGCCGATAGCTTTCATATGGACGCGGATCTGATGGGTACGTCCGGTTTCTAATTTCAGGGAGAGCAGGGAAAGACCGTCTTGATAGGCAAGTCTTTTATAATGCGTGATGGCAGTTTCGCCATAAAGCTCATCAATCTGCCGTTCTATCGTGGAACCTTCTTTCCGCCCGATCGGAGCGTTGACTGTCCCCTCATCCTCTGTGAAACCTTTCACAATGGCAAGATATTCCCTGCTTATGCCCCGGACTGACACCTCACTGTTTAATATTGCGGAACTGATGAGGTGTTTGGCAAGTATGGTGAGCCCGGTGGTGTCCCGGTCTAAGCGGTTGACACAGCGGAATGTATAAGGAATACCCTGTGTCTGGTAATAATGGCAGACAGCATTGGCGAGTGTGTTGTCATAATTGTTCATGGAAGGATGGATTGGCATATCGGCTGGTTTGTTTACCACTAAAATGTCCTCATCTTCATAACAGATGGAGAGAGGGAGGTCTGCTGCAACAATATTTTTTGAGCCATCCGTTTCCTCGAAATGGATGGAAAGACAATCGCCGCCGTTAAGACTTGTACCCATATATTCCCATTTTCCATTTAAGAGAATGCTTTCCGGGATCTTTTTTAACTGCACGATCACGGCATGGGAAAAACCCTGCTTTTTCAGATAGTCAGAGATGGTCACACCATTGTCCTGTGCGGTTATGTTATATTCTAAATCACGTGTCATAATCGTTCCTTTCCTAAGTCCATAAAACGATTATAGCCAAAAACGCGAAAAAACTAAAAGAGGAAAAGCACGGAGAACTTGCCCCAAACATAAGATGTATCAAGAAAGCTTTAAGGTGCGTTTTGAAAACTATTTTATCTCGTTGACGATGGAACAGGAAAGCGAATGTCTGAAGAAAATGAAAAATGGTGACCTTGAGGCGAGAAACGAGCTGATCGAGCGCAATATGCGGCTGGTTGCCCATGTGGCAAAAAAATACCAGAGCCAGGAGGATGAGATGGAGGATCTGATCTCCATCGGGACCATTGGACTGATCAAGGCAGTGGAAACATACAAGGAGGATTATGGGAGCAGGCTTGCAACCTACGCGGCAAGGTGTATTGACAATGAACTATTAATGCATTTCCGGGCAAAAAAGAAAACGTCGAAAGAAGTTTCCCTGTATGAGCCGATTGGAACTGATAAAGAGGGAAACCAGATCCAGCTTTTGGATGTTGTGGTCAGCGAGGACGAGGATGTTGTGGAATTGCTGGAACAGGACCGCAAAGTCAGGCGGCTGAATGAAATTATTCCGCAGACATTGTCCGGAAGGGAATTGTTTATTATCATAAACCGTTACGGACTCTATGGGAAAAAGACAATGACACAGAGGGAGATCGCAAGAAAACTTGGGATTTCCAGATCCTATGTTTCGAGGATCGAAAAGAGGGCGATCGAAAAACTCAGGCAGGCATTTTAGGTGTATTATAATATAGAAGAAATATTGTAAAATCTGGAAAATGTGCTATACTAAAACTGCATCTGGCAGATGTATGAGGGCTTCTGCCGGATGTCGGAATCTTTTTTTATCAGAATCATTGCAGGATTCCCTGCGGTATCCACAGAGTATTTTCGAATACATTTATTTTTGATGCAGAAAACGAGGGAAAGGAAGGGTATTTGTATAGTTTAGTAACAACCTCGATCATCCAGGGGATCAAGAGCATCCCGGTCTATGTGGAGGCGGATGTCTCAGATGGCATGCCGCTTTTTGAGATGGTCGGTTCACTTTCGCCTGAGGTAAAAGAATCCAAAGAGCGTGTGCGCACAGCACTGAAAAATACAGGGTATATTCTGCCGCCAAAACGTATCACGATCAATTTTATCCCTGCCAATATCAGAAAGACCGGATCAGGCTTCGACCTTCCGGTTGTTGCCGCAGTGCTTTGTGCCATTGGCATTGTGCCGGAGGAAGCGTTAAAGGACACGATGGTCGTGGGTGAGATCAGCTTGAGCGGGGATGTAAAGCCCGTCAATGGAATACTGCCTATGGTGGCAGAGGCAAAGGAACGCGGCGTCACACGCTGTATCGTACCGGCGGAGAATCAGACAGAGGCGCAGCTTGTAAAAGAGATAGAAATTTTTGCGGTGCAGAGTATTGCAGAAATGATACATATTTTAAACGGGGGCACATACATTGAAAAAGAAATAGGAAAAGCAGTGGCAAAAACGATCCGGATGCTGGATTTTTCGGATATCCAGGGACAGCATTTTGTAAAGAGAGCCTGTGAGGTGGCAGTGAGCGGTATGCACAATCTGCTGATGATAGGACCACCCGGTGCAGGTAAGACCATGACGGCAATGCGGATACCGACGATCCTTCCGCCGCTTGATGAAAAAGAGCAGATGGAGCTTTCGAAAATTTACAGTGTATCCGGACAGTTTCAATTACGGGAACAATTAATGGAGGAACGTCCGTTCCGCTGTCCACATCATACGATTACGATGCAGGGATTAGTGGGTGGTGGACTGATCCCAAAGCCGGGAGAGATCTCTCTGGCACACAAGGGCGTTTTATTTTTGGATGAATTGCCGGAATTTAAGCAAAATACCATTGAGATATTAAGACAGCCGATGGAGGAAAAGGAAGTGCGTTTAGTGCGCGTGAACGGCACGTATGAATATCCGGCTGATTTTATCCTTGTCGCTGCCATGAATCCCTGCAAATGCGGTTATTATCCAGATATGCAGAAATGCAGATGTACGGCGGCTTCTATTGAACGATATATCAACCGTATCAGCCAGCCGCTCTTAGACCGCATTGACATCTGCGTGGAGACGCCACAGATTAAATTTGAAGAGCTGAACGGAACGAAAAAGAGGAATGTTCCGATACAATCCGGGAACGTGTGATTGAAGTGCATGCGATCCAGAAAAAACGTTATCAGAAAGAAGATTTTCAGTTTAACAGCCAGATCCCGGCTGCACGGATTGCAGAATACTGTGCTCTGTCGAAAGATCAGGAAAAATATATGAAGAAAATTTACAAACAGTTAAATCTGACTGCCCGGTCTTATCATAAAATCTTAAAGGTTGCGCGGACTCTGGCAGATATGGACGGCTCTGAAAACATTCTGGATGCGCATTTGAATGAGGCAGTCTGCTATCGCAATATTGATAAAAGATTCTGGAGGGATTCGCTATGAAATATCAGTACTGGCTTTCAAATATTCCGGGAGTCGGCTGTAAGACGATCCACCGCCTTTTGGGACAGGCAGGTTCTGCGGAAGAAATTTATTTTCTGAAAAAAGAACAGTTAGAAAAACTCTCCGGGCTGTCTGACCGCCAGGTGCATGCGATCACAGACCGGAAGAAAAACTGGAATCTGGAAGAAAAATATGCTGCGCTGGGAGAAAGCGGGATCTCTTTTTTATCCTGCGAGATGGAGTCATATCCTAAGCAGCTCAGGAATATCGTGGATGCACCATACAGTTTATACATCAAAGGGAAAATGCCTGATTTCTCAAAAAGAAGAGTGGCGGTCGTCGGGGCGAGAATGTGCTCGGAATACGGAAAGGCAATGGCAGAACAAATTGGAGAAAAACTGGCACTCTGTGGGGCAGAGGTTTTAAGCGGCATGGCAAGAGGAATTGATGCTTACGGACATATCGGGGCATTAAAAGCGGGAGGAAACACCTATGCGGTGCTGGGGTGTGGCGTAAACATCTGCTACCCGCGGACGAATCAGAAATTATATGAGGATATTCTTTCACATGGAGGGATTATCTCTGAGTATCCGCCGGAGACTGAGCCGATTGCACAATTGTTTCCTGCAAGAAACCGGATCATATCAGCCCTCTCTGATGTAGTCGTGATCGTGGAGGCAAAAGAGCGGAGTGGTTCCCTGATCACAGCTGATTTTGCGCTGGAGCAGGGAAAGGATATTTATGCAGTTCCGGGGCGTGTGACAGATTCCTTAAGCATGGGCTGCAATAACCTGATCCGGCAGGGGGCGGCATTATAAACAGCGTAGAAGATTTTGTAAAAGATCTTGAATTGTATAGCGTGTAATGACACAACTCAAGAAAATTTTAACAAATTATTACTTGAAAAAGATGAAAGCTTGGTGTATGCTTGTTTGAGTTTACGACCGAAAAGTATGGAAGAACTTTTGAAAAAGACAGGATTTGCAATGCCGCAGATGGCAGATATCCTGCAGAGACTGATTCAGAAGGACTTTATCACGGAATCTTTTAAAAATTATTATATACGCAAAATCTGAAAGTAAGGAGACAGTTGAATGGCTAAGTACCTGGTTATCGTGGAATCACCGGCAAAGGTGAAGACAATTAAAAAATTTCTGGGAAAAAATTATGAGGTTGCAGCATCAAACGGACATGTGCGCGATCTCCCAAAGAGTCAGCTTGGGGTTGATGTGGAACATGATTTTGAACCGAAGTACATTACTATCCGAGGAAAAGGAGATATCCTTGCAAATCTTCGCAAAGAAGTGAAAAAAGCAGATAAAGTGTATCTCGCAACTGACCCGGACCGTGAGGGTGAAGCGATTTCCTGGCATCTTAGCAAGGCATTAAAACTGGAAGGCAAAGATGTCAACCGAATCAGTTTCAATGAGATTACGCAGAGTGCGGTGAAAGCGTCTTTGAAACAGCCGAGAGACATTGACATGAACCTTGTGAATGCGCAGCAGGCGAGACGTATCTTAGACCGCATAGTTGGTTATAAGATCAGCCCGCTGCTCTGGGCAAAAGTAAAACGTGGCTTAAGTGCCGGACGAGTGCAGTCCGTTGCGCTGCGTATTATCTGTGACCGCGAGGAGGAGATCAACGCTTTTATCCCGGAAGAATACTGGACGCTTGACGCAGAATTAAAGATCGCAGGTGAGAAAAAACCTTTGCTTGCAAAGTTCTATGGAGACAGCGAAAGCAAGATGAATATCTCTTCGAGGGAGGAGATGGACCGCGTGATGGCAGAAATCTCCAAAGAGAAATTTAAAGTGATCGAGGTAAAAAAAGGCGAGCGTGTGAAAAAAGCGCCGCTTCCATTTACGACCAGTACCCTGCAGCAGGAGGCATCCAAAGCGCTGAACTTCCCAATCTCAAAGACGATGAGAATCGCCCAGCAGCTCTATGAAGGTGTGGATGTGAAGGGGCAGGGAACGGTCGGTCTTATCACTTACCTGCGTACAGACTCTGTCCGCATTTCCGAGGAAGCAGATGCACAGGCACATGAGTACATCGGAAAAAATTACGGTGAAAATTATCTTGCAACACAGACAACTGCCAAAAAGTCCGGCGCAAAGATCCAGGATGCACATGAGGCCATCCGTCCATCCGATATCAATCGTACACCGGCAATGGTAAAAGATTCCCTTTCCAGAGATCAGTTTCGCCTGTATCAGCTGATCTGGAAACGTTTTGCAGCAAGCCGTATGGCATCTGCGGTATATGAGACGACCAACGTGAAGATCGGTGCCGGAAATTACCGGTTTACAGTATCAGCATCCAAGATCGCATTTGATGGATTTATGTCTGTATATACCAGTGAGGATGACGAAAAGGCAGAAAATAATGTGCTGCTGAAGTCGATCGATGAGAGTACGGAACTTTCTTTGGAAAAGCTTGATGAAAAACAGCATTTTACCCAGCCGCCGGCGCACTATACAGAGGCGTCTCTGGTCAAGACATTAGAGGAACTTGGAATCGGACGTCCGAGTACCTATTCCCCGACATTACAACGATTCTTGCAAGACGCTATATTGTAAAGGAAAATAAGAACATTTACGTGACAGAACTCGGCGAAGTGGTAAATCAGATCATGAAGGAATCTTTCCCGTCTATCGTGGATGAACATTTCACGGCAAACATGGAGAGCCTGCTCGACAGTGTCGGCGAGGGAACTGTTAACTGGAAAACGGTTATAGAGAACTTTTATCCGGATCTTGAAAAAGCAGTCGAGGCTGCGGAAAAAGATCTTGAGAAGGTCAAAATTGAGGATGAAGTGACCGACGTGGTCTGCGATGTCTGTGGCAGAAATATGGTTGTGAAATATGGACCGCATGGTAAGTTCCTTGCCTGCCCTGGATTCCCGGAATGCCGCAACACAAAACCTTATCTGGAAAAAATCGGCGTCAAATGTCCGAAATGCGGCAAAGAGATTGTGCTGAAAAAGACCAAGAAGGGCAGAAAGTATTACGGCTGTGAGAATAACCCGGAATGCGACTTTATGAGCTGGTCACGTCCGGTAGAAGAGAAATGCCCGAAATGCGGCGGCTACATGGTTATGAAAGGCAGCAAAATCGTCTGCGCAGACGAGCAGTGCGGTTATGTGACAGAGAAGAAAGAAAAAAATCAGGAATAATTTGAATATATTGAATTTTCTGAATAAATGTGCTAAAATACAAAATGTCATAAAAAACCAGCAAAAACTTATGGGAGGCTGTCAAATGAGCGTTCAATTGTTAGATAAAACAAGAAAAATCAATAAATTGCTTCATAACAATCACTCACATCGGGTTGAATTCAATGATATCTGTGCTGTGTTGAGCGGCATTCTCGAATCCAATATCCTTGTGATCAGTAAAAAAGGCAAGGTGCTTGGCACGGGATTTTATAACAGTGAGGAAGTTATTGATGAACTGATTTATGACAAGGTTGGCGGATTTGTGGATAATATGCTGAATGAAAGACTGCTCAGTGTTCTTTCGACAAAAGAAAATGTAAATCTGGCAACTTTGGGATTTACAAATGAGAATGTCAAAAAGTTTCAGGCACTGCTTGCACCGATAGAGATTGCCGGTGAACGGCTTGGAACGCTGTTTATGTACAAGAGCAATAACAGCTATGAAATTGATGACATTATTTTTGTGTGAATATGGAACAACTGTTGTCGGACTGGAGATGATGCGTTCCGTAAATGAGGAAAATGCTGAGGAAGTCCGCAAACAGCAGATTGTGAAATCGGCAATCAGTACGCTTTCTTCTTCAGAGCTGGAAGCGATTAAACACATTTTTAAAGAATTGGATGGGACAGAGGGCATTCTTGTTGCGAGTAAGATTGCAGACAGGGTTGGTATTACAAGGTCTGTTATAGTAAATGCATTGAGAAAATTTGAAAGCGCAGGAGTTATTGAGTCTAGATCATCGGGGATGAAGGGAACGTACATCAAAGTCATTAATGAAGTCGTTTTTGAAGAAATAAAAAAACTTGATCAAAACTAATAAAAAGGTCTGATGCGTATATAGGAATTATGATACACAAGTGTAGCGCATCAGTCCTTTTTTTATGGTAAAATCTGTCAAAATTGGAATAATAATGTAAAAAATGCTAAAAAAAACTTGTAATTTTTCATATATAATTTATAATATATCTTAGGTTTTTTATGTGATGAGTACATAGGAACGCATCGAAGAAAGGAGTATAGAATATGAATTCGGGGGCATTTGGATATGTAGATGTTTTAAAAGACGGCAGCAGATGCAAGCTGGTTAAGAGAGGAAGTTCTTACCAATAACATTGCAAATGTGGATACACCAAATTATAAAAAGACAGGACGTGGAATTTACAACTTATTTAAAGTCTGCGCTTGAGCAGGCAGGTACACCGGCTTCAACGCTGACACAGAAGGTGAATGAAGCTAATTTGAGCGGAATTACAACCAGGACATATACGGAAAATACAACATTGTCATACAGAATGGATGGTAATAACGTGGATTTGTCTACAGAGAATGCTGAACTGGCAGCAGAACAGATTAATTACAATGCGTTAATAGACAGCATGAATAATGAATTTTCGAGATTCAAGACGGTACTTAAGTAAGTAGTATAGTGATAAGGAGAATAATCTTATGTCGATGTTTACAGCATTTAATATAAGTGCATCAGGAATGACAGCACAGCAGCTAAGAACAGATGTCATATCGCAGAATATAGCTAACGCTAACACAACAAGAACAAGCGATGGAACACCTTATGTTAAAAAGTCAGTTGTGTTTACAGAAAAGACACTCACCTCAGCACAGGCAGGGGTTGGAACTTCTGTATATTCATCTGGATACAGGGGAAGTACAGGAACATTTGCTGATGCTTTAAGAGTAGCAAGTGGCGGCATAGTAGGAAATGGTGTTAAGGTTACTTCTATATATGATGACACAACAGAAGATATGAATATGGTATATGATCCGTCACATCCGGATGCAGATGAGAATGGATACGTAACCTATCCAAATGTAAACGTTGTACAGGAAATGACAGATTTAATTGATGCTTCCAGATCTTATGAGGCAAACATTTCTGCATTTAATGCAAGCAAAACAATGGCAAATAAAGGACTTACAATCGGAGAACAGTAAGCAGTAAATAAAACCGTAAATAGAGGAATGGAGATTTATTATGGACGTAACATCAGCAATTAACAGCCTTGGAACAGATTATGTATCAAAGGTTTCACAGGCAATGCAGGATTCGGCAACGGGAAGTACAGCAAAGACAGACAGTACATTTCGATTCCATTTATAATGCAGTATCCGGACTGTTAGACAGTACTAATACCTATATTCAGCAGGCACAGCAGGCAGAAGTTGATTTTGCACTGGGAAATATGAACCAATACTCATGAACTGGGTGTTTATCAGCAGAAAGCTAATATGGCATTACAGTATACGGTGGCAATTCGTGACAAGGCGCTTGAAGCGTATAAAGAAATTATG
>ENA-OQKX01000183-OQKX01000183.1-human-gut-metagenome-genome-assembly--contig:-NODE-183-length-13329-cov-2.155582_pt1 | contig 13329 bp, 17 predicted proteins | sample MGYA00242654_ERZ504810 | MGnify/ENA primary metagenome ERZ504810 (study PRJEB26092, sample SAMD00036378) | human gut metagenome | host: Homo sapiens | study: EMG produced TPA metagenomics assembly of... | reverse complement strand
GTTCATGAAGACGAAGTAACAAACGGATATACACTGGTTAACCTGCTTCTTGAGAACGGTGACAGAAACATCGGCCTTGAGGCATGGACAGTTGGTGATGCTACATTCCAGCAGAGATGGACAGGTTACAAACAGGCAGTTGACGAATGGAACGAAGCTAATCCTGATGATCAGGCAACAATCACAGAGCCTGTATATGCTAACACATCTTCTGAAGAAGGTGCAGCAGCAGCTCTTTCCCTTTACAATTCCAACCCTGATATGGACGCTCTGATCGTTGCAGGTGGTGGCGGTGACCCGCTTGTGGTTCCATCGGTGCTCTGGCAAACGAAGGACTTACAGGAAAGATCGACGTTGTTTCCACAGACTTCCTTGATGACCTTGGCGAGCAGCTTGAATCAGGCGGAATGTTTGCTGAATCAGGCGGACACTTCTGCGACCCGTTATATGCATTCCTTATCACATATAACGCAATCAAAGGCAACTATGTAAAAGATGAAGGATCCTTCGGATACGAAATCCAGTTCCCATACCTGTATGTATCTTCTTCCGAAGACTATGAAAACTACAAGAAATACTTTGTAGATGACGATCCATACACAGATGAAGAGCTTGTGGAATTAGCAGGATACAGCTTTGATGATCTGAACAAAGCAGCTACATCACTTTCTATTGAGGATGTTATTTCCCGTCACAGCAACTAATATGATGAACTTATGCTCCACTGCCTTTTCTCCAAAGGGCAGTGGAGAAACTTTTAAGAGGTAATTGTCAGTGCCCGCTCGAAGCAAAAGGCCAAACCCTGAGGAAGCGTCTGACCTCCTGCTTTTGGCGGGCGGAGAAATGGATAAGGAGAAATGGTTATGAAAAAACTCAAACAAAGCCAGTATTATGGAATCGGCCTTCTGGTTCTTATGCTTGTAGTTTTCTGGGCAGTATTTAAAGTACTTGCACCGACTACTTTCGGTTCCCCGGAGAAACTGGCCACTTACATGAAATCAGCATTAATTTACGCAGTTGGCGGATGTGGCCTCTACTTTATCTGCGTAATGGGACCTTTTGATATGAGTGTTGGTGCCAATATCGTACTTTCATCCATTATCGCCTGCAATGCAAGTGAGAAATTCGGTTATGCCGGTCTTATCATTGCACCGCTGATCTGTGGTACGATCATTGGTCTCATCAATGGTATTGTTTATATTAAATTACATATCTCTTCCCTGATCGTTACATGTGCGCTGTCCCTGATCTATGAGGCCTTCAGTGTATACGCCACAAACGGAAAGAACGTAATACTTTCAGCAGACTACAGAGCATTTGGTGATTATCCGGTCAACCTGATCCTGGCACTGATCGCATATCTGCTTTGCGCATTCATTTTGAAATATACAAAAATCGGTACTTATACTTACGCCATCGGAAGTAACGAAGTTGTAGCCAAGAACATGGGTGTAAATGTTCCGAAATATAAGATCGTAGCATTTACTCTTGCAGGATTTTTCTTCGGACTTCAGGCAATCCTGACAATCAGTTTTGGTACTTCCATGACATCAGCTTCCAACCTTTCCTCTATGAGCCGTAACTTTACTCCTCTGATGGGAACATTCTTTGGACTGGCATTTAAGAAATATGGCCATCCGGTTATCGCTATTGTAATCGGTGAAATGATCATTCAGCTTATGTTCAACGGTTTCGTTGCACTGGGAGCTCCGACTACGATCCAGAACGTAGTAACAGGTGTTGCTCTGCTGGTTATCGTTGCACTGACAACTAAACCGGTTAAAGGTCTTGTAGTAAAATAAGGAGAACGATTATGGGTGAAATATTATTAAGAGCAGAAAATATTGATAAACATTTTGGCATCACACACGCCCTGGACAACGTTTCCTTTACCTTTAATAAAGGTGAGATCCACGCACTGATGGGTGAGAACGGTGCAGGTAAATCAACACTGATCAAGGTGCTGACCGGTGTTCACGAATTTGAAAGCGGTTCTATTCATATGGCCGGAAACAGCAATGCAATTGTAAATCATTCTCCGCAGGAGGCACAGGCAAACGGTATCAGTACAGTGTACCAGGAGTAAACCTTTGCCCGAACCTGACTGTAGCCGAGAATTTATTTATCGGTAGAGAGCCGAGAAAGATGGGAATGATTGATTGGAAGCAGATGAATGAGCGCTCAGGAAAACTTCTTGAGAGCCTGGACATTCATGTGCCGCCAACACAGATGCTGGAGGAGTGCTCTATTGCTATCCAGCAGATGATCGCAATCGCACGTGCAGTTGATATGAAATGTCGTGTACTGATTCTGGATGAGCCAACTTCCTCACTGGATGACGATGAAGTTGAGAAGCTGTTTGTACTTATGAGAAGACTTCGTGATGAAGGAGTAGGTATTATCTTTGTTACCCATTTCCTTGAACAGGTATATGCAGTCTGCGACAGAATTACAGTTCTTCGTAACGGCGAACTGGTAGGAGAATATGAGACAAAGGATCTTCCGAGAGTTATGCTGGTTGCCAAGATGATGGGTAAAGATTTTGATGATCTTGCTGATATTAAAGGCGAGCACAAAGATAAGAAAAAAGCAAAACCTGAACCTGTTATCGAAGCAAAAGGAATCTCCCACAAGGGAACAATTAAGCCATTTGACCTTACCATTAATAAAGGAGAGGTTATCGGTCTTACCGGACTTCTCGGTTCCGGACGTTCTGAACTTGTACGTGCCATTTACGGTGCAGACAAGGCTGAGACTGGAACCCTTAAGGTAAAAGGCAAAGAAGCAAAGATCAACAGTCCTCTGGATGCTATGAAGCTTGGTATGGCGTACCTTCCGGAAGACAGAAAAGCAGAAGGTATCATTGCAGATCTTTCTGTAAGAGAAAATATTATTATAGCGCTCCAGGCTAAACGGGGTATGTTCCATCCATTAAGCAGGAAAGAAATGGATGAAGCAGCCGATAAATATATTAAATTACTTCAGATTAAGACTGCAAGCCGTGAAACACCGATCAAGAGTTTGTCAGGTGGTAACCAGCAGAAGGTTATCCTTGGAAGATGGCTTCTGACAAATCCGGATTATCTGATTCTGGATGAGCCGACCCGAGGTATTGATATCGGTACTAAAACAGAGATTCAGAAGCTGGTTCTTGATCTTGCAGATCAGGGAATGGCAGTTACATTTATTTCCTCAGAGGTTGAGGAAATGCTCCGTACCTGCTCGCGCATGGCAGTTCTTCGTGATGGTCAGAAGGTAGGGGAACTGGAAGAGGATGAACTTTCCCAGAGCGGAGTTATGAAAGCTATTGCCGGAGGTGACGATAAATAATGAATAAGAGTAAATTAAAGAAAATAACAAGTGCGCGTCTGTTTCTTCCTATCGTGTGTCTCATCGCCGTACTTTTGCTCAATGTGATCAAGACACCGGACTTCTTTAATGTATCGATCCGAAACGGCGTACTTTACGGTTATATCATTGATGTTATCAATCGTGCTTCAGAGTTGGTTATCCTTGCAATCGGTATGACACTGGTAACAGCGGCATCTGGTGGACAGGATATCAGTGTGGGTGCGGTTATGGCTGTAGCAGCTGCTGTTTGCTGTCAGATCCTTTCCGGTGGACAGGTTTCTGTAAATGAGTATCAGAATTCTATTATTATTGCAGTGATTGCAGCGCTTCTTGCATCTGCATTATGTGGTGCATTCAATGGATTTCTGGTTGCCAGGCTGAATATTCAGCCGATGGTTGCAACTCTGATCCTTTACACAGCCGGACGTGGTATCGCACAGCTTGTAACAAATGGACAGATTACTTATATTCGTGTGGATTCTTTTAAGATGGCAGGTGGTTACATTGGAAAGTGTCCGATCCCAACTCCTATTTTCTTTGCAATCATTACAGTTTTAATTGTTTACCTGATTCTGAAGAAAACAGCACTTGGTCTTTACATTGAAAGCGTTGGTATTAATGGAAAGGCAGCCCGCCTTGTTGGATTAAATTCCACAATGATTAAATTCCTTACTTATGTTATTTGTGGTGTGCTGGCTGGTATTGCCGGAATCGTAGCATCCAGCCGTATCTATTCCGCAGATGCAAACAATATTGGTCTTAACCTGGAAATGGATGCCATCCTTGCTGTAGCACTTGGTGGAAACTTCCTTGGCGGTGGTAAATTCAGTCTGATCGGCTCCGTAATTGGTGCTTATACTATTCAGGCTCTGACCACAACACTTTATGCAATGAACGTAAAGGCTGACCAGCTTCCTGTTTATAAGGCAATCGTGGTAGTCATCATCGTTACTCTGCAGAGTGATGTATTTAAAAAATATATTGCCGGCTTAAAAAGCTAAAAAGAGTGTGGCAGTAGAAGGAGGTCAGAAGTAATGAAAGCAAATGGAATGCAGAAAAAGAAAATGACAGGAAACGGCTTCCTGCTTCTGATAACTATCGCATTATTCGCAGTAATGTATATCGCAGGTATGATCATCTTTGCTGATAAGGGTTTTGCAAAACCTCAGATGTTTCTGAACCTGTTTGTATCCAATGCGGGACTTCTGGTTATTGCATGTGGCCTTACAATCGTTATGATCACCGGAGGTATTGATATTTCCGTTGGTTCTGTAACAGCTCTTGTTTGTATGGTTCTTGCAGATCTGATGGAGAATAAGGGTGTAAATACATATGTGGCAGTTTTAGTTGCACTGCTTATTGGTGTTGCTTTTGGTGTTGTCCAGGGCTTTCTGGTAGCTTACCTTGATATTCAGCCGTTTATCGTTACTCTGGCTGGTATGTTCTTTGGACGTGGTATGACAGCTATCATCAGTACTGATATGATTTCTATTAAGAATGAGTTATTCCTGAAGTGGGCAAACTTCCGTTTTTATATGCCTTTTGGTTCTACGAATAAGAAGGGAAAATTCATTCCGGCTTATATTCCTCCTACAGTAGTGATTGCGGTGATCGTTGTTATTATCATTGCAGTTCTTCTGAAATACCGTAAATTCGGACGTAAGCTGTATGCGATCGGCGGCAACCGTCAGAGTGCATTAATGATGGGCCTGAATGTTAAGAGAACAATGTTTCAGGTCTTAATGTGCTGGATGGCTTTCTTGCTGGACTTGGTGGTTTCCTGTTTTGCGTTTAACAGCTGTGCTGGTTCGTGAGCAGGCGAAAGGTCTTGAGATGGATGCGATTTCTTCAGCAGTTATCGGTGGTACGCTTCGTTTCTGGTGGTGTTGGTACACCGATCGGTACTTTGTTTGGTGTTCTGATCAAGGGTACGATTTCCAGTTTGATTACTACTCAGGGTACGTTATCAAGCTGGTGGGTAAGAATTATTCTTTCACTGTTACTGTGTTTCTTTATTGTGATTCAGTCAGTGATTGCTTCTATGAAGAAGAAAAGTAAATAAGTGATTAGTGTAAAACAAGCTGAGGCTATTGAGAGCTTCAGCTTGTTTTTTGTAAAAATACTTTATTTGTTTATAACTGTGAATTATGATGGTTTGCTTGCCATGGGGGGAGTTTTATTTTATACTTTAAGCAATGAATGATGTTAAGGTTAAAGGGGATTTTGATCTTGATATTATTGAAATTATGTGAGAAATGTGGCTTTACTAATGGTTGGATGTGTAGTACAATCGTAACTTATTATGCGTTTATTTTAGGAGGATTATGATACGATGTGGATCGCAGATGGATGGAAAGATTATGAGGTTATTGATACTTCCTGTGGGGAGAAGCTGGAGCGTTGGGGGGATTATCTTCTGGTGAGACCGGATCCGCAGGTTATATGGGATACGCCGAAGGTGAATAAGGGCTGGAAGCATATGAACGGGCATTATCACAGAAGTAAGAAGGGCGGCGGTGAATGGGAGTTTTTTGATCTGCCCGAGCAGTGGGATATTCATTATAAGGGACTTACCTTTAATTTGAAACCTTTTAGTTTTAAGCATACCGGGCTTTTTCCGGAGCAGGCGGTGAATTGGGACTGGTTTGGCAATAAGATCCGCAATGCGGGACGTCCGGTGAAGGTGTTGAATCTTTTTGCATATACAGGTGGTGCGACTCTGGCGGCAGCGGCAGCGGGGGCTTCTGTTACTCATGTGGATGCTTCTAAGGGTATGGTTACCTGGGCAAAGGAGAATGCGGTTGCTTCCGGTCTGGGAGATGCTCCGATCCGCTGGCTGGTGGATGACTGTGTGAAGTTTGTTGAGCGTGAGATTCGCAGAGGGAATCATTATGATGCGATCATTATGGATCCGCCTTCTTATGGACGTGGACCGAAGGGGGAGATCTGGAAGATTGAGGATTGTATCCATGACCTGATTAAGCTGTGTACAAAGATTCTCAGCGATGAGCCTTTGTTTTTCCTGATAAATTCTTATACAACAGGTTTGGCACCGGCAGTTCTTACTTATATGTTGTCTACTGAATTGAAAAAGTTCGGCGGGCATGTGGATTCTCAGGAGATCGGGCTTCCGGTAAGCTCTAACGGGCTGGTTCTGCCATGTGGTGCTTCTGGAAGATGGGAAGCGTAGAAAGGTTTCCTTTTGTTTGTCATTGACGGAAAACTGCTTTTTAGCCGAATCAGTTAAGTCTCCTGCAGAGATTGTGAAAAGCAATTTCACATGAGTTCAATTTGAACTGTTTGGCGAGATGGGAGGAAACGTGATTATGAAGGAACTTAATTTAAAACATGAAGCCAAACGTTACGGCTGTGCGGTTCTGGCTGCAACGATCATGGCGTTGAATATTAAGACATTTGTTCGTGCAGGCGGTCTTTTTCCGGGTGGATTTACAGGACTTACTCTGCTGATCCAGAACATTTTTCAGACATTTATGGGGATTGCAGTTCCATATACGCTGATTAATGTACTGCTGAACTCTATTCCTGTATTTATTGGTCTGAAGTTTATTGGAAAGAAATTTACGATAAGTTCTGTCTGTGTGATTGTGCTTTCCGGTCTGCTTACGGATATTATTCCCAGTCAGCCGATTACTTATGACACATTGTTGATCAGTATCTTTGGTGGTCTGATCAATGGTTTCTGCATCAGTCTCTGTCTGATCGGTAATACCAGTACAGGTGGAACTGACTTTATTGCAATTTATTTTTCCGAGAAAAATGGCAGGGATATCTGGAATTATATCCTGTGTGGAAACGCAGTGATCCTGACTGTGGCAGGTTTGCTCTTTGGATGGGACAGAGCACTTTACTCTATTATCTTCCAGTTTACCTCTACGCAGGTGATCCAGATGCTGCATCAGAGATATAAGAAGCATACGCTGTTCATCATCACGAAGGAGCCGTATCAGATTTATGAAGAGATTTTTAAGCTTACCAACCATACGGCAACACGTTTCGAAGGTATTGGATGCTATACAGATGAGAAGACCAGTATGATCTATTCTGTAGTCTCTACAGAAGAAGCAAAATATCTGGTAAAGAAGGTACATGAGATCGATCCGAAGGCTTTTGTAAATATTATCAAAACCGATTACATAAACGGAAGATTTTACCAGAAAACAGATTATTAATTACTTGTATTCCCTTTCTGTGAGCGTATAATACAGGATATAAGGAATCTGTTTGTTCATGGAGTTTGTACTTAAAATTGGATGAACAGTAACCGGCACACAAGGAGGGTGATATATATGGGTAATGCAACAGAAAGCACACTTCCTCACGGCAATACCTCAGGCTATGACCGCAAAGCCTGCAGGACATGCGCCTGTTCCACCTGTTATGAGCAGGAGTTCTGCGACAGATGCAGTTCCTGTCAGAATCAGTCACGCAAATTAGACAGGTGCAATGCCTATGAGGGAGCATATAACTATTAACCTCAACATATCCCTATCTGCTGCAAAATAATAAACAGTGGATGGGGATTTCTTTATAAAAACAGTTATTATATTATAAGTATAAGCAATGTTTTTACTATAGCAAGCCTCTTAATCAATATGCATTATTTACGAGGGTTGCTATAAGTTTACAGATTCATAAGATGTATCTGATATAATAATTCTGTTACCTACTGATATAAACTTTCCGTAAGTTCTTTTGCTGATGAACTTTGCTATAGAATTTTTTGGGGAATGGCAGAAGGTTGAATGGTTACAAAAGAACAATTATTTACAGGAGAAGAAAAAAATATGATCGTATATCACTATTGCAGTTTAGAATCATTGAATTCTATTTTGAAAAATTGTTCCCTCCGTCTGACAAATATCCTGAAATCCAATGATTCCTATGGAGATCAGCTGGATCTGCAGGTATTATGATGCAGAATTTAAAAGAGCTTATGAAAATGCTTCAGATTTATTCAGATCAAAGATTTCATCAGAGAGATTGATGGGATATGTGAAACTGTTTACAGATGAATTTTTCAATGAAAATCATGCAGACTTCAGATATTATGTAACCTGTTTTTCATATCAGAATGATCTGCTCAGTCAGTGGCGGGGATATGCGGATGACGGGCGCGGAGCTGCCATCGGATTTGACCTGGATGTATTAAAAGAAGTTGTAACGGTTTCTCCGGAGATTTCAAAGCCGTCAATTGTGTCATTACATAAGATCAGTTATTCTGAAACAGAGCAGAGAGAAGTTGTACATCAGATAGTGCAAGAATTGGTTGATGAAATCGAGAAGATATTACAGAAAGAAGAACAATGTCGGGAAAGCATTGAGGAGAAGCAGGATTATGAAATAGAAGTACTGGATAAAGTCATGAACTGTTTTGAGAAAAAGTTTTTGAAATTATTTCAGGAATCTGTTTACATGAAAAATCCGTTTTTCAGAGAGGAAAGCGAAATCCGATTGTGCGAGTTTTCGCCGAAACAGTTTCTGATGGGAAGAGAAGTTGAACTTTCTCTCGGTGCACGTTTATATAACTATTCCTACTATGTAAAAGAAAGTCAGCTGATATCTTATGTGGATTTTGATTTTTCAGATTGCCTTGACCAGCTGATAAAGGAACTCGTTATAGGGCCAAAGTGTCTGATGTCAGAGAGAGACATGGAATATTATCTGACAACGCTCGGTCTGTCGAATTGTCGGGTAAAGAAATCGCAGGGGACATATCGGTAATATATTTATAGCAATTCCCTTATATGGGCATATCAGACATCATGGAAAGGCAGATGAAAGACATGAAAAGAAAATTACCATTCAGAAAAGTGGCGGTATTTCTGATACTGGCATTATTTCTGACAGCAGGCATCAGTATGCGTGCAGTTACCGTAAATGCAGCTACATATGTGAAACAGGACAGAACCTCCGTCAGCATCACATCGAAGAAAACAGGATGGCAGAAAATAAACGGAGATTACTATTTTTATAATTCAAAGGGGCGTCTGATCTGCGGTTCTTTTAAGTATAAAGGTTATTATTACTACAGTATTGCCAACGGCAAACGTTTCACCGGGTGGATGAAGCGTTCCGGCAACAAATACTATTACAATCGTAAAAATGGTGCCATGTTCCGTAATCGCTGGGCTACAGGAGATAAATATACCTATTATTTCAATGAATCCGGCGTGGCAATTGCCAGGCAGTGGCTTACTCAGGATGGAAAAAAAATACTATTTCCTCAGCAATTCCACCATGGCAAAGGGCTGGCAGAAGATAGGAAAATATTATTACTATTTCAGCAAGAAAACAGGAGTGATGGCAAAAAATACCTGGATAGGTAAATATTATGTAAACAGCAAAGGGCAGCGTGTAAAATCTTCAGATACTAAACCAACAGTCACTCAAAGCGGCAATACTTACGAATACAAAAGCAGCACTCTTAATATTAAACTTGAACGCAAATCAGTCCATGGAATTTCCTACTGGGTAGCGCATATAAAGACATCCAATGCCAAACAGCTGAAATCCGCCCTCTCCAACGGAACTTATGGCGGATCCCGACAGACAACCTCTGATGCAGTATCCTCAAATGGAGGCATTATCGGAGTAAACGGCAGTGCTTTCGACTATGGTACAGGAAAACCATCCCCCCTTGGCATGTGCATCAAAAACGGGATTATCTATGGTGATTACATGACCAGTTATTCAGTCATGGCAGTAAGAAAGATGGAACTATTTATACTCCGGCACAGGGACTTATGGGAAAAAACTCTTACTTGCAGCCGGTGTAAAAGATACATATAATTTTGGTCCGGTTCTTATTAAAGATGGTCGAAGCCCAGCTTCCATGGGCTGAAACAGAAAAATATTATCCACGTACAGCGGTAGGAATGGTAAAGCCCAACGATTATGTACTCCTTGTAACAGATACCGGCAGCTATAATGGTCTTAATCACTGGGATATGGTGAATATTTTCAAATCCTACGGCTGTACTTATGCTTACAACCTGGATGGAGGCGGTTCTGCAACCCTGTACTTTAATGGAAAAGTAATGAATAAACTTATCGGCAATACTCAGCGTCCATGCGCAGACTTCCTTTATTTCACCCGATAATCCTTTTCCAGATAAGAATCCCGTCTGCTTGCACATGCTGCCAAAGCCCAGCACACAAGAATCAGCAGCCCGATCCCCATAGCCAGCACAGCAAGCAGGATTACGATAATTGCGTGGATAAACATAGACATGGATGACCTCCTTTCACAGTCATTCGGTTATGAACTGAGCAGCGAAGCAGATGATTTTATCCGCCTGACTTGTCTCATTCACTGACTTGGATAAAAATGGATGTTGTATAAGGAGTAATAAAAAGATATCAGGATGACCTGACAAGAACAATTAAGACAGTTAAAAGATCTGTTAACTGATTTAAATATACGCTGTCACACTTAAAAAAGCAAGCCGAAACTTTCGAGGGATTTCGACTTGCTTTTTGGCTGATTATTTACGAGGCTTGTTATAAGTATCAGAGAAAGATGTTACGGCAATCCGGAATGAATTTGGGTTACGTTACTGAGAACAGAGGGAACAGTAACGATTGTTTTGGTAAAATATTAACAATTCCATAAAAACACTTGACAACCCTACTTTACCATACTAAAATGTAAAAAGCAAAAAAACTGTTGCCGTAGGAAAAACAAATGATTGCCCTATACGGAAAAAGGGACATCCTTCCATGGCAGAACAAGGAGGAATATTATGAAAAAATACAGCGACATGAGCAAAGAAGAACTGCTTACACTCAAAGCACAGCTGGATAAAGAATACGCAGATATCAAAGCAAAGGGCTTAGCTCTCGATATGTCACGTGGAAAACCGTCAGCAGACCAGCTCAATCTCTCAATGGGATTAATGAACGTATTAAGCAGCGATTCAGACCTCAAGTGCGAAACAGGAGTAGACTGCCGTAACTACGGTGTTATCGACGGAATCCCGGAAGCTAAACGCCTCCTTGGAGAAATGTCCGAGGTAGATCCGGACCACATCATCATCTACGGAAACTCAAGCTTAAACGTTATGTTTGACAGCATTGCACGTTCTATGACACAGGGTGTAATGGGAAATACCCCATGGTGCAAACTTGATAAGGTAAAATTCCTCTGTCCTGTACCGGGATATGACCGCCATTTCAAGATCACAGAATTCTTCGGAATCGAAATGATCAACGTGCCAATGACACCACAGGGACCGGACATGGATATGGTAGAGAAGCTTGTCAGTGAAGACGCATCCATCAAAGGAATCTGGTGTGTGCCGAAATACTCCAACCCACAGGGATATACCTATTCAGCAGAAACAGTAGAGCGCTTTGCGCATCTGAAACCGGCAGCACCTGATTTCCGTATCTACTGGGATAACGCATACAGCATTCATCATCTCTATGATGACAATCAGGACTTCCTTGTAGAAATCCTTGAAGCATGTGCAAAAGCAGGAAATCCTGATCTTGTATATAAATTTACATCAACATCAAAAGTCAGCTTCCCGGGTTCCGGTATTGCAGCAGTTGCAGCTTCCAAAGCAAACCTGGAAGATTTCCGCAGCTACATGCAGATCCAGACAATCGGACATGACAATTAAACCAGTTACGTCATGTAAAATTCTTCAAAAATATCGACGGTCTTCATGAACACATGAGAAAACATGCGGCAATTCTCCGTCCGAAATTTGAAATGGTCCTTAACACACTGGACAGAGAACTTGGCGGTCTTGGAATCGGCGAGTGGACAAAACCACATGGTGGATACTTCATTTCCTTTGATTCAATGGAAGGATGTGCAAAAGCTATTGTTGCCAAGGCAAAAGAAGCAGGTGTTGTACTTACAGGAGCAGGTGCAACTTATCCATATGGAAAAGATCCTCATGACAGTAATATCCGTATTGCGCCGTCTTATCCGACTCCGGAAGAATTGTCCGTTGCGGCGGAAATTTTTGTACTGAGTGTGAAACTTGTAAGTATAGATAAATTGCTCGGAAATTTATAAAACAGACGATTTTAAATACAGTAAATAAAATGGGAGATTGCACAAAAAAGATATTTTTCTGTTGAGCAGACAGTTGAATATGAAAAAAGTGCGTCTCCCATTTTTGTTATTTGCGAAAAGAGAGGAAGGTGTATCGCATGACAGGCAGTCATTCTTTTAAAAAGAATAAAAATATTTTTAGGCAGTTGTGATTTTTGCTTTTTTGAGTATTTTATTGTGGAATGTATGTTTTAACAGGCATTCGATGACAGGTGTAGTAATCGAAAATAAGAATCAGATTAAAATAGAAGCTACAGAAAAAGATTTTGTGGATTCTCACGGGAAATATTTTGTGATAAGGTTTGAAAAAGGCAAGGAAAACAGAAACGATGACTTTCTTGTGGGGGATCAAGTTATTGTTAAATATGACGGTATAATATATGAGTCAAATCCGGCAGTGATAGATGCAAAGTCCGTTAAACGAAAAGAATAAGCTATGGAAAAAGAATATATCCTTTTTTCATAGCTTATTCAGGTGAATAGAAGCAGATATTTTTTATTAATGTGTCTCCCTATTTGCATCTATCATGCTGTGGTTTCATGATTATTTTGCAAATAATTTGGTTATGACCGTTCCGATCGCTGTTCCGACACGGAAACGCAAAAATCCAGACAGAATGAATAAGAGCGCTTTCGTTATAATAAATGAACACGGAAGGAATAAAAAGTATTGCTGTTATAAGCGGATAGAAATATTTGATTCTTGTTAGTTGAGATGATTCCCATTAGAGCAGATAATACAAATGTCGCAGTGATAAGGAAGAGAACCATGCCTATTGCGTCAATCTGTTTTGCAAATAAAGGAAACAGATAAAAATCAATAATTGAATTATAAATAATGTTATTTCTTTCATAAATTTTTTCATATGACAGCTCCTTTCTACTACGAC
>ENA-OQKX01000181-OQKX01000181.1-human-gut-metagenome-genome-assembly--contig:-NODE-181-length-13434-cov-5.121365_pt1 | contig 13434 bp, 8 predicted proteins | sample MGYA00242654_ERZ504810 | MGnify/ENA primary metagenome ERZ504810 (study PRJEB26092, sample SAMD00036378) | human gut metagenome | host: Homo sapiens | study: EMG produced TPA metagenomics assembly of... | reverse complement strand
AATTTGTATGAATGAATTGAATCAGTTTGAGAAAAGGGATGGGGACATATTCTATATCACTGAAAAGACCAAGGAACAACTTAGAGAAATTGCGCCATTCTGGCAGAATAACAATTTGCGTGCAAGAGGAGAAGCTCTTCTTCCTGAAGAAGTTCGTGTTTTTATGGAAACAGGTGTATTTGGAATGGAAGGTAAGTTAAATGCAGGAGATGCGCATTTGGCGGTGAACTATGAGCGTATTTTGAAGGATGGATTAAGAGGATACGAAAAACGTGTAAAAGAATATAAAGCTACTCTTGATTTAACAAATCCAGATAATGTTGACAAGTATTGTTTCTATAATGCAGTTCTTATAGTACTGAAAGTGGTGCGTAATTTTGCGAATCGTTACAGCGTTCTTGCGAAGGATTTAGCAGAAAAAGAATTGAATCAAAAAAGAAAAATTGAATTATTGGAGATTAGTAGAATTTGTTCAAAAGTTCCATATGAACCAGCAGAAACATTTCAAGAAGCGGTACAATCCGTATGGTTTATTCAATTGATTTTACAAATTGAATCCAATGGACATTCTTTGAGTTATGGCAGATTCGATCAATATATGTATCCATATTATGATCGAGATATTAAAAATGGCACTATTAAAGAATCTGAAGCCTTGGAATTGTTGACATGCTTGTGGATAAAGACACTTACAATCAATAAAGTTCGTTCTCAAGCACATACGCTAAGTTCGGCAGGATCTCCTATGTATCAAAATGTAACGATTGCGGGTCAAACAACAGATAAAAAGGATGCAGTCAATGATTTGAGTTTTTTAGTTTTGAAATCTGTTGCACAGACAAGATTGACACAACCAAATTTAACTGTTCGCTATCACAAGAATATCAATAAACATTTTTTGGATGAATGTGTAGAGGTTATGCGTTTAGGCTTTGGAATGCCAGCATTAAACAATGACGAAATTATAATTCCTTCCTTTATGGATTGGCAAGTTAAAGAGGAGGATGCCTATAATTATAGTGCCATAGGCTGTGTAGAAACAGCAGTTCCAGGTAAATGGGGTTATCGTTGTACGGGAATGTCTTATATCAATTTTCCAAGAATGCTTTTGTGTACGATGAATAACGGTGTTGATCTTACAAGTAATAAACGTTTTACAAAAGGATATGGCTATTTTACGGAAATGGAAAGTTATGAAGAACTTTTAAAAGCATGGGATAAAACAATAAGGGAAATTACTCGATATAGTGTTATTGTAGAAAATGTAATTGATAAGGCCTCTGAAAGAGATGTGCCAGACATTCTTTGCTCGGCTTTGACAGATGATTGTATTGCCAGAGGCAAAACCATCAAAGAAGGTGGAGCGGTCTATGATTTTATTTCAGGACTTCAAGTAGGAATTGCGAACATGGCAGATTGTTTGGCAGCTATAAAGAAGTTAGTGTATGAAGAAAAGAAAATCACAAGACAAGAGCTTTGGGATGCGATCTTAGATGATTTTTCATCACCTAAAAACAAAAAAATTCAGGAAATGTTGATTCGTGAAGCACCAAAATATGGAAATGATGATGATTATGTCGATCAGTTAATTGTGGAAGCTTATGATTCTTATATTGAAGAAATCGAAAAATATCCGAATACACGCTATAATAGAGGACCAATTGGCGGAATTCGTTATGCAGGAACTTCTTCAATTAGTGCGAATGTTGGACAAGGTATGTCAACGATGGCTACGCCGGATGGACGAAATGCATTCGAACCTTTGGCAGAAGGTTGCAGTCCAGCGCATAACAGCGATAAAAATGGACCTACAGCTGTGTTTAAAAGTGTGTCTAAGCTTCGTACAAATAAAATTACAGGTGGAGTTCTGCTAAATCAAAAAATGACACCTCAAATGTTGTCGACTGAAGAAAATCGACAAAAATTAGAATTGCTGATTAAAACTTTCTTTAATCGTTTACATGGATATCACGTGCAATATAACATTGTTTCTAAAGAAACTTTGATTGATGCACAAAAGCATCCTGAAAAACATAAGGATTTAATTGTTCGTGTAGCCGGATATAGTGCTTTCTTTAATGTGCTTTCTAAAAAGACGCAAGATGATATTATTGGTAGAACAGAACAATCTTTAATGTAAGAAAATGTAAATAATTTGAAAAAGGTATTGAAAACGGATTTTATTAGGTGTATTCTATAGGCAACCGATGCGAAAGAGATTAAACTAAGAACCGGATACAAAGAGATTCTAGTCATGGTGGAAGCTAGATTATTACGACTTAGCAAATGGACTTTCAAGGGCAAGGTGAAAAGAATTTCTGAGTAGCTGCGACGTGTTCCGTGCGTTAAATGGATCGAATGTGATGGCATTCTAGAGGTGGGTATAACTATACCAATTCAGGTGGTACCGCAGATTATTTTGATATTCTGTCCTGTGTCAAATTTTTAATTTGATGCAGGATTTTTTGTTTATAAGGAGAGTGATGAAAAGTGTTAGCTGACTGGTGGTGGTACAAAAAATAAATAATTAGGAGGTAAAGGAATATGTACAAAAAATTATTAGTATGTGGATTGGCTTTATTGATGTGTGGATGTAGCGCAAAAGCTGCAGGTAATGATCAAGTGTTGACAGTCGGATTGAGTTCTGAAATGAATGGCACATTTTCACCTATGTATTATCAAACGACAAATGATTCTTATGTGGTGGATTTAGTGTATCAAGGGTTATTGAAATACAACAAAAAAGGAGAATTAGTTGCGGATTTGGCTAAGTCCTTACCAAAAATTAGTGAAGATGGAAAGACAATGACATTTAAATTAAAGAAAGGCATTAAGTTTAGTGACGGATCCAAGTTTACTTCAAAAGATGTGCAGACAACATTTACCGTTATGGCAGATCCAAGTTATACAGGTCGTTTTGCGAACAATGTTGATTTTTTAGATGGCTATAGCGAATATCACGATGCAAATGCGTCTAGCTTTACTGGAATTGAAACACCAGATAACTATACAGTTGTTTTCCATTTGGATAAACCTAGAATCGATGCGGTTTCTACACTTGGAACACAGAAGATTTGTAGTTCAGAATATTTAAATTATAAAAAAGGAAAAACAGAAAATATTGAAAAGAAGAATAGTAAGCCAATTGGAACGGGTGCTTATGTATTGAAGAAGTTTGAGAAGACAAGTGGAGCTAGTTTAGTTTCAAATTCAAAGTTTAAGGCGAAAAAAGGACAGTATCAAATTTCTAAGATCATGATCAAAAAGACAGATACTTCAACAGAAGTTAAAGAATTGGAAAATGGAACAGTGGATTATATTCCAGATGTGATTGAGGCAAATAAAATAAAATCTGTACAAAAAAATAAAAGTTTATCTGTTGATTCTTATCCAAGTGATCGAGAAAGCTTTATTATCTTTAATTCTTATGCAGGAGCTTGCAGTGATGTTGCCATAAGAAAAGCCATCGGATATGGATTTAATGCCCAAAAATATATTGATAATTACTATCAAATTGATGGCATGGCCTATAAGCCTGGTACTTTTGGAAATCCTGTTTCTTTAAATAATGGAAAAATGATTCGTAATGAAGAAAAAGTGGATGGTGTCACTTATTATGATTATGATGTTGAAAAGGCAAACCAAATCTTAGAGGATGCAGGATATACATTGGCAGAGGATGGATATCGTTATAAAGATGGTGAAAAATTAACCATTCGTTTCTTGGCAAATAAAGATAAGGATTCTTTGGATTCTTTGATTCCGGTTTTACAGAAGTGTTTAAATGCGATTGGTATTGATTTTAAAGCCAATACAGTTGAATTTAATACGGTTATTAACACAGTGCAGGATGATGCACAAACAGATAGCTGGGATGCAACATATCTTGGATTTTCTTATGGCTCACCAGATGATACGGGTATTAACTTTATCTTAAGAACGGGTGCTACAAATAACTTTGGTCGTTTAAGTGATGAACACCTCGATGCTTATCTAGATGCCGGTATGTATACATCCGATAATGATGTATCTAAAGAGAATTATCATAATGCTTTAGTTCGTCAAAGTGAATTGTGTGGTTATTTACCTGTAGACTCTACTAAAACATATTGTTTAAGAAATAAGAATATCAAAGGAATGCATACAACATCTATTTATAACTGGGCTCAATCCATTGCGACAGCCTATATTGTAAATAAATAACGTATGATGTATCCTAATGGATATTAGGGCAAAGTAAAGTCCTGTACTAACTTAATGTTGGTGCAGGATTTTCTTGTATGGGGAGAAATTTTATGCCTAGAGTTTAACTTTAATGAAATATAGGTTGTCATTTGAGTTGATTTTAGGTATTATAATTCTGCAGAAGTGTTTTTCTGATTTTGGAGGTCTTACTTATGGTCTTAAGAAGATTTACCACAATTGATAGAGAAGAATTGCTTTTTTAAGCGTGCCTACTATAGGTGCGCTTTTTTGTTTTGAAAGGAAGGTCATTTATGGAAACAAAGCGTGTTTTAATTGTGATGGGTTCTCGTTCAGACTTACCTAGTATGGAAGGCTGCATGAAACAATTAGACGATTTTCAAGTCGGATATGAAGTTCGTGTATTAAGTGCTCACCGTACGCCGGAAGCGGTTTTGGAATTGTCAAAGACAGCGTGCGAACGTGGAATTCAGGTTATTATTGCGGCAGCTGGAGGAGCAGCACATTTAGCTGGAGTTTTAGCTAGCTCTACACCGTTGCCAGTTATTGGAATCCCTATTCAGACATCTGCTTTAGGTGGATTGGATTCATTATTATCAACAGTACAAATGCCTCAAGGAGTTCCTGTTGCGACTGTCGCAATTGGTAAATCGGGGGCAAGAAATGCAGCTATCTTAGCTTGTCAAATGATTGGACTTAATGATAAATCATTACAGGATAAGATTGTTGAATTTAAAAAAGAACAAGCACAAAAAGTATTAGAACAGTCAATTGTTGAATAAGGAGAAGGAAATGGATACTCGTATTTTTGTTCATAAAAAAGAACAGTTTCAAGTTGAAAGTGAATCATTAGCAGCTGAATTAAGACAATCTTTATCTTTAAAAGAAGATTTTGGTCTAACAAAATACAATTTATATGATATTTTTAACGCTGATGAAAATGATATTGAATTATTAAAGAAAAATGTATGTAGTGAAGTTGTTACAGATGATGTATATGATTCTGTAGACTTAGAAGGTAAATCATATTTGGCATATGAATTTTTGCCAGGTCAATATGATCAAAGAGCAGACAGTGCAATGCAGTGTTTAATGCTTTTGAACAACAAACAAACAGTACGTATTCATTCAGGTACTTTGTTAGTGTTTTTAAACCCAGTAGATGAAGAAACACTTAATAAAATTACACATTATATTGTTAACCCTGTTGAAGCACGTGTTAAAGACCTTTCTGTATTGGTAGATGATCAGGATGTTGAAGTAAAAGATGTTCCTGTTTTAGAAGGATTTACAACAAAGACGAAAGAAGAATTAGATTCTTTACGTCAGACTTTAGGGTTGGCCATGTCTCAAGCGGACATTGAGCATGTTCAACGTTATTTTGAAAAGGAAGAAAAAAGAGATTGCACAATGACTGAACTTCGTGTGCTAGACACATATTGGTCAGATCACTGCCGTCATACTACTTTTGAAACTGTATTAGATGATGTACATTTCCATTTGGATACATTATCCGATGAATTACAGGCTTCTTATGATAAATATTTAAAATTACGCCAGGAAGTTCATGGAAATCGTAAAGAAAAAACATTGATGGATATGGCTACTATTGCTGGAAAATATCTTCGTAAACAAGGTAAGCTTGATGATATGGAGATTACCGATGAAATCAATGCGTGTAGTGTAGAGATTACAGTGGATGTAGATGGAAAAGATGAACAATGGCTATTGATGTTTAAAAATGAAACACATAACCACCCTACAGAAATTGAACCATTTGGTGGAGCAAGTACATGTATTGGTGGAGCTATTCGTGACCCATTATCAGGACGTAGTTATGTATATCAAGCTATGCGTATTACAGGGGCTGGAGACATCACGAAACCAATTAGTGAAACATTAGAGCACAAATTACCTCAATCAAAGATTTCAAAGACAGCGGCTCATGGTTATTCAAGTTATGGTAACCAAATTGGTTTGGCAACTACATTTGTAGATGAAATCTATGATGATGGTTATGTAGCTAAACGTATGGAGGTAGGTGCGGTAGTTGGTGCAGCTCCTAAATCACATGTAAAACGTGAACAACCACAAGCAGGCGATATCATTGTTATGATTGGTGGAGCAACTGGTCGTGATGGAATTGGTGGAGCCACAGGTTCTAGTAAAGAACATAATGAAACAAGTTTAGAAAAATGTTCAAGTGAAGTTCAAAAAGGTAATGCCTTAATTGAACGTAAATTACAGCGTCTATTCAGAAATCCTGCTTGTACAAAATTAATTAAAAAGGCCAATGACTTTGGAGCCGGTGGAGTTAGTGTTGCCGTAGGTGAACTTGCGGATGGATTGGATATTAACTTAGATGCTGTTCCAGTTAAATATCAAGGTTTAGATGGTACAGAATTAGCTATTAGTGAATCCCAAGAACGTATGGCTATATGTATTGAGGCTAAAGATTTTGAAAAGTTCAAAGAAGAAGCATATAAGGAAAATTTAGATGCTATCAAAGTTGCGGATGTTACAGATACAAATCGTTTAGTCATGAAATGGCGCGGTGAAACGATTGTGGATATGTCTCGTGCTTTCTTGGATACAAATGGTGTCCGTCAACACCAGGTTGTTGATGTTTGCGAAAATGAATATGATGAACATCCATTTGATGCAGTTAAATCAGATTTAAATACAGTATTACAAGATGCGAATGTCGCAAGTCAGATTGGTTTGGCAGAAATGTTTGATGCTTCAATCGGAAAGAGTACAGTATTGATGCCTTTTGGAGGTAAATATCAATTAACGCCAGAAGAAGGTTCTGTACAAAAATTACCAGTTCATGGAATGACAAACACTTGTTCTGTTATGACATATGGATATGATCCAAAAGTATCTAAATATTCTCCATATTTAGGGGCTAGTTATTCAGTTGTTGAGGCATTAGCTCGTATTACAGCATTGGGTGCGGACTATAAGAAGTGTCGTTTATCAAATCAGGAATATTTTGAACATTTAGGTGCAGATGCACAAAAATGGGGACAACCATTTGAAGCATTATTAGGTTTGATCGATGCACAATTGGCATTTGAAACGCCTAGTATTGGTGGAAAAGACTCTATGAGTGGAACTTATAAAGATATTCACGTACCACCAACAGTAATCACTTTCGCAGTTACTACAGCTAAAACAGGTGATATTGTTTCTGCTTCATTTAAAAATCCTGGAGACTATGTATATTTGGTAAAACATACACCAGTTAAGAATCATGTTCCAAACTATGAACAATTGAAAGAAAATTTTGAAACGGTTCATAAATTGATGCAAGAAAAGAAAATTGTAGCGGCAAGCACAATTAAATTTGGTGGATTAGGTGCAACTATTGCGAAGATGGCGTTTGGATCTAAAGTCTGTGTTGCGATCAATACAGAAGAAGATGTATACGGATTTAATTTAGGCTCAATGATTGTGGAAGCTACAGAAAGCATTCAAGATGAGCATTTAGAATTAATTGGTATTTTAAATGATGATTCTAAGATTGTATTAAATGAAGAAACAGTCGAAATTGAAGATGCATTAAAGGCTTGGACAAAACGTTATAGTGAAATTTATCCAATGATTGTAGATGAAGGAAAAGAAACGTTAGAAACTCCTTTAAATGATGTGGAAGTACCAATGTCTAAGTTTGTAGTGGAAACACCAAAGGTAGTTATTCCTATTTTCCCTGGACAAAACTGTGAATTTGATACAACAGCTAAGTTTGAACGTGCTGGTGCCGAAGTAAAACAAGTCGTATTTAATAACTTGACAGTTGAAAATATTCAAAAGAGTATTGAAACTTTGGCTGAAGAAATCAGTACAGCTCAAATTTTAATGATTGTAGGTGGATTTAGTAGTGGTGATGAACCAGATGGTTCAGGTAAATTTATTGCGAACGTATTAAGAAATCCAAAGATTGCCCAAGCTATTGATACAATGCGTGCAAATGATGGATTGATTTTAGGCATTTGTAATGGATTCCAAGCATTGATTAAATCAGGATTATTGCCTTATGGTGATATGGAAAGATTGGATGAAGAAAATCCAACATTATTCAGAAATAACATTAACCGTCACGTTTCGCATATTGCACGTACACGCATTACAAGCAATGCATCTCCATGGCTTGCTGGTATGAAAGCAGGAAATGTATATTCAGTGGCTGTTAGTCATGGTGAAGGTAAATTTGTTGCGAGTGAAGAAGTGTTAAATAAATTGATTGAAAATGGTCAGGTTGCGACACAATATGTAAATGAAAAGGGTGTTCCAACAATGGATGGAAAAGACAACTTGAATGGTTCAAGTATGGCAATTGAAGGTATTTTCTCTGAGGATGGAAAAATCTTTGGTAAGATGGGTCATAGTGAACGTTATGAAAGAGGTTTATTCCAAAATATTGCAGGAAATAAAGACCAGGATATTTTCGCAAATGGTGTTCGTTACTTTACACACAAACAGGTGAAGTAAAATGGCGATGCAAAAGGTAGTTCAAGATTCTTCTGGGATCGTAGGCTTGTTCAATGTAGAACAAGCCGCCCAGAACATCTATTTAGCAATGCATGCCATTCAGCATCGTGGACAAGATGGTGTTGGTGTGGCTGTGAGTAATGGGGAAAACGTTGTTTGTAAAAAGGGATTAGGATTGTTGTCTGAGAATTTAAAACAAGATACATTGAATTCTTTAGATGGTGATATTGCGATTGGTCAACTTCGCATGGCTACAAAAAATGATTCTCAATTAGAAAATGTTCAACCGATTATGGTGCGTAGTCACCAAAGATATTTTGCGGTCGTATCAAGTGGTATGGTCACAAATGCAGTTTCATTAAGAACAAAGTTAGAGAATGAAGGCTTAATTTTCCAGGGAACAAGTGATTCTGAATTGTTAGCACACTTGATTCAATTGAATCCGGGTTCTTTTGAAGAAAAAATCACAAAGGCTTGTCGTATGATGAGTGGTGCCTACACATTTATGGTCATCACAAAAGATAGTTTATATGTAGTAAGAGATCCACATGGAATTCGTTCTTTATATATTGCCAAAGTAAATGATGGATATTGTATCAGTAGTGAAACTTGTTCGTTCCCAATTCTTGGTGGAGAATTTGTTCGTGAGGTCAATCCAGGTGAATTAATTTGTTTCAATAATGAAGGAATGAAATCTACTCGGATTTTTGAAGATACAGAAACAAAGGCATGTGCTTTAGAATATGTATATTATTCTAGACCGGACAGTGTTCATAATGGTTTAACGGTTCATGAAGTAAGAAAACAATGTGGTTATTATTTAGCCAAAGAAGAGGATGTTAAGGCGGATATTGTTGTTGGTGTTCCTGATTCGGCTTTAAGTGCAGCTGCAAGCTTTGCTAGAACATTAAATGTACCGTATGAAACGGGATTAATCAAAAACCGCTATATTGGTTCTACATTTATTCGTCCAACACAGCAACAAAGAATGCAAGGTATGCGTGTGCGTTTAAATGCGATCAGTTCCGTTGTTAAAGATAAAAGTGTATATCTAGTGGATGATAGTGTTGTAAAAGGATTTACATCACGTAGAATTTGTCAGCTATTAAAAGAGGCAGGTGCAAAAGAAGTGCATTTGCGTATTGCTTCGCCAATGTTGAAATATCCTTGTTTATATGGAGCGGATTCAACGGCACAAAAAGATTTAGCTGCTTTCAATTATTCGGTAGATGAAATGAAACAGTTGTTCCAAGTGGATTCGTTACGTTTTATAAGCGTAGAGGATTTTAAGAAATGTGTACCTGAAACAAGTTGCTTAGCTTGTTGTACAGGTGAATATCCAGAAGAGTTACAAGATTATAAAGATGAGGTAAAGGAGTAGAGTATGGCAGAACATTATGCAGCAGCAGGCGTTAGTTTAGAGGCAGGATATAAATCTGTTGAATTGATTAAGGAGCATGTTAAGAAAACAATGCGTCCAGAAGTATTAGGAGGACTTGGTGGTTTCTCTGGTGCATTTTCATTATCTAAAATTAAAGATATGGAAGAGCCAGTGTTGCTTTCTGGTACGGATGGTTGTGGAACAAAAGTTAAACTTGCGATGGTTATGAATAAGCATGACACAATTGGTATTGATGCTGTCGCAATGTGTGTGAATGATATCGCATGTGCAGGTGGAGAACCATTATTCTTCTTGGATTACATCGCATGTGGCAAGAACGTTCCAGAAAAAATTGCAGATATTGTTAAAGGTGTGTCTGAGGGTTGTTTACAATCTGAAGCCGCTTTAATTGGTGGAGAAACGGCAGAGCATCCAGGTTTGATGCCAGAAGATGATTATGATCTAGCTGGTTTTGCGGTTGGTGTTTGTGATAAAAAAGATATGATTACTGGTAAGGATCTAAATGTTGGAGATGTCTTGATTGGACTTCCTTCAACTGGAGTTCACAGTAATGGTTTCTCATTGGTTCGTAATGTGTTTGATATTACAGAAGAATCATTAAATACATATTATGATGAATTAGGTAAAACTTTAGGAGAAGCGTTACTTGCACCTACAAAGATTTATGTTAAGGCATTAAAGCATATTAAAGCTTCAGGAATCACGTTAAAAGCTTGCAGCCACATTACGGGTGGTGGATTCTATGAAAACGTTCCTCGTATGTTAAAGGATGGAATGGGAGTTGAAATTGATACAAAGGCTTTCCCAAAACCTCCAATCTTTGATTTGATTCAAAAAAATGGGGATATTTCAACAAAAGAAATGTATAACGTATTCAATATGGGACTTGGTTTTGTGATGGCAGTAGATCCGGCGGATGTAGAAAAGGTTCAAACTGTATTAAATGAAATCAACGAACCAAGCTATGTGGTTGGTAAAGTAACTGAAACAGGACAGGTAGATGTTCAATGGTAAATATTGCGGTATTTGCGAGTGGTTCGGGTACTAACTTCGAAACAATCTTGTCACATATTGAAGATGGTTCTTTACATGTGAATTGTGCTTGCTTGATAGCTGATAAAGAGAATGCGTATGCAAGAGTTCGTGCACGCAATCATGGAGTAGAAGAGTTTTACTTTAATCCAAAGGGATATGATGGTAAAGCGGGTTATGAAGCGGCTATTTTAGAAGTATTAAAAGAAAAAAGGTAGATTTGGTTGTATTGAGTGGATATATGCGTTTCATTGGACACACTTTGTTGAGTGCTTATCCAAATCGCATTATCAATTTGCATCCAGCTTATTTACCTGAATTTCCAGGAGCCCATAGTATTGCGGATGCATATGAGGCAAAAGTAGCGCAAACTGGAGTTACTGTTCATTTCGTAGACGAAGGGGTGGATACAGGACCTATCATTCGTCAAGAAAGAGTAGCAATCGATCCATCTTGGGATTTAGAAACATTAGAATCGCACGTACATGCGATGGAATATGATTTGTTCTGGCAAGTCATTGAACAAGTCGCAAAAAGTATTGAGGAGGAAAAAGAATGAAGCGAGCATTAGTGAGCGTATCTGATAAAACAGGTTTAGTTGAATTTGTACAGGGGCTAGTAGATTGTGGATATGAAATTATTTCTACTGGAGGAACAAAAAAAGCTTTAGAAGCAGCAGGAATCCATCCAATTGGGATTAGTGATGTCACTGGTTTTCCTGAAATTATGGATGGTCGTGTAAAAACTTTACATCCAAAAGTTCATGGTGCATTGCTTTGTGTTCGTTCAAACCCGGATCATGTTCGTCAATTACAAGAATTAGGTATTGAGTATATTGATTTGGTTTGTGTGAACTTATATCCTTTCAAAGAAACTGTGTTAAAACCTGGTGTTACACACGAAGAAATTATTGAGAATATTGATATTGGTGGTCCAAGTATGCTTCGTAGTGCTTCTAAAAATTATCAAAGTATTCCGGTTCTTTGTGATCCAAAAGATTATGATAAGGTTCTTGAGGAAATTAGAGAAAATCATGAAACAACATTAGAAACGCGTGAGCGCTTAGCTGCAAAAGTATTCCGTCATACAGCTCGTTATGATGCGATGATTGCGGATTATTTAACTAAGAAAACACATGAAGAATTCCCAGAAAGTATGACAATTACTTTTGATAAGGTTCAAGACTTGCGTTATGGTGAAAACCCTCATCAAAAGGCTGCTTTCTATAAGGGTATGAATCCTCAATATTCTTTGGCAAATGCAACACAGCTTCATGGTAAAGAATTATCTTACAACAATATTCAGGATGGTAATGCAGCAATTGAAATTCTAAAGGATTTTGAAGGTCAATTTGCGGCTGTTGGTGTTAAACACATGAATCCATGTGGTGTTGGTATTGGCGAAAATATTGAAGCAGCTTGGGATAAAGCTTATGAAGCAGATTCAATTTCAATTTTTGGTGGTATTGTTGCGTTAAACGCAAAAGTTGAAAAGGGATTGGCAGAAAAGTTATCTAAGATTTTCTTGGAAATTATCATTGCGCCAGATTTCTCTGAGGAAGCATTGGAAATCTTGACTCGTAAGAAAAATATTCGATTAATGAAATTAGATACTAGCTTATCTGTTTCAAGTGCGTTAAAATATATAAATGTTAACGATGGTCTATTGGTTCAAGAAATGGATCAACATATAATTAACGAGGAAGATTTAAAATGTGTAACGAATCGTAAACCAACTGAAGAAGAAATCAAACAATTGTTGTTTGGATGGAAAGTTGTTAAACATGTAAAATCAAATGCGATCGTATTGGCAAAAAATGATATGACAGTTGGTGTTGGTGCTGGTCAGATGAATCGTGTCGGTGCTGCAAAGATTGCAATCGAACAAGCTGGAGAAAAAGCAAAGGGTTCAGTTTTAGCAAGTGATGCATTCTTCCCAATGCCAGATACTGTACAGGAAGCTATCAAAGCGGGTGTTACTGCAATCATTCAGCCGGGTGGATCGATTAAAGATCAACTTTCAATTGATGAGTGTAATGAACATGGTATAGCAATGGTATTTACAGGAGTTCGTCATTTTAAACATTAATATAAAAGAGTCTGAATAGACTCTTTTTCATAGTTTGGAAGGGTCTATTTATGGATAAGAAAAATAAAATCGTAATCATTTCTTTATTATCTATTCTATTAATTGCACTCTGTATGTTTGCCTCTGAAATGAGCAGTACAAAAAAGAAGGCATTTACATCTGTGAGTGAAATAGAGGAAGATCAAAGTACAGAAGTAAAAAATGAAGATAACAGT
>ENA-OQKX01000179-OQKX01000179.1-human-gut-metagenome-genome-assembly--contig:-NODE-179-length-13497-cov-4.564099_pt1 | contig 13497 bp, 9 predicted proteins | sample MGYA00242654_ERZ504810 | MGnify/ENA primary metagenome ERZ504810 (study PRJEB26092, sample SAMD00036378) | human gut metagenome | host: Homo sapiens | study: EMG produced TPA metagenomics assembly of... | reverse complement strand
AAAAGCAAAGCGTAACGGAGTTTCTCTTAGTACGGTGAAGCCGTTCTTTGGTGATACAGCGTGTTAAAGAAACGGCAGATCACTGTTGCGAACGCTCTGTAATTTTGGCACCCGCCCAGGCTGCGATTAAGTCTCCCCGGAAATAAAATCTGGTAGGGTAAAGAAGATAAAAGCTCTTGGCTTCTGTAATGGAGGCCAAGAGCTTTTTGCATCTTGTTTTGTAAGCGGAAAGAGGTTACAATAATAGAAAAGAAAGCGTATATCAGTCGAATAAGGTGGTAGGCCTATGAAGTTTTTCGAAGTGGTTCCCAGTGAACTTTTCTCGCCGCTGGCTTCGCCCAACCGTATTTTATATGCGGATGCACTGGACGTACTGTACGCAGCATACCAAGAAAACTTGAAAATACGGGAAGATGTCTTGTATTCAATGCTGCGCGGCAGGCTGGAGCAGGAACTGGCGGATGCTACGTTTGAAGATGAAGACATTGACGAAGAGGAACTGAGGGATATCTCTGGCCGCGCCCGTTTTTTGATCCGCAAGCTGTGTAGTAAGGGGTGGTTTGAGAAGGAACGTGGGGATGATTTTGAAGAGTATATCACGATTCCTAATTACAGCAGCCGCTTGCTGGAATTATTCCACCAACTCCGCGATGATAGCCCGGCTCGTGGATATTCCTATGTGTTCGGAACGTTCTCTGCATTAAAGGTCGCTGACGATAGCGACAATGCTTACGAAAAAATGACGGCGCTTTACAGTGCCTACGATAACACAACGGCACTGATTAGTTTGTTGCAAATGGTCTATCATAACGTAAAGCATTACTTTCAGATGCAGATCGATATGCAGGATGTCAACCAGGTGCTGGCTGCACACTTCAATGACTTCGGACAAAAAGTTGTGGAGGCATACATCCGTCCGCTGAAAATCAAAGACTCAGTGCCGAAGTATCGTGTCCCAATTCAATCTATACTGAGACGGTGGGAAGAAGATGACGCGCTGCTGATGACGATGGCAAATGAAGCATTGCGTGATAAGCGGGGCAAGACATTGGAAGACTGCCGTGCCGATCTGCTGAGGAAAATTTTCTGGATCGAAGAACGCTATGACAATTTAGAGAAGGACTATCTTGAAGAAATTGATACGCAGGTCCGGCGCTATACCAGGGCAGCAACACAGAAAATCGAGAACCTGACGAACCGAGATCAAAGCGTGCGCGGCAATTTGAATGTTTTGCTGACGGCACTGTCCAGAAACCGCAGGGCATCTGAGCTGGTGGACCAGATACGACCGGCATTTCAATTGTATGAGCAGTCTTTTTTGTCAGAAAAAAGTCTGTGGTACCGTAAGCGTCCCGAAAAACGGACAAAAACCGCGTCGGTGCTGATACAAGATGATCAGGCACCGAATACGGAAGAACAGGTCAGAGCGGCACAGTTACTGCAATCGAAATATGGCCGGGCAGCAGTAAATGCTTACGTGCAGGGATGGCTGGGAGACGCTGACATTCGTTGCTCGGAGGAGCTCTCGCTTGAAGAGGACAAGGATTATATCATGAGTTTGCTGGCAATCCTTGGAAGCAAGGATACATCTGCCGGTTATGTGGTCCAGGAACTCGATGGCATTTTTTGCAAAAATGGCTATTCGATCCCGAAAATGCAGATCCGGAGGAAGGAGAAGAAGCCGTGAATTTTGATTTTGTTACCAATGCAACGGCAAAAGAACTGGAACAATTCAAATCTGTCTGCAATCAGCTGCTCAGCCGCACATACATTGTGCGAACCATCTACCAGCCGGGAAAAGGCAGGGTGGATAACCCAGACTATCTTTTTCTATCACGGCACTATGAGGCTGTACAGGAGTACCTGAGTCTGCTGGACTGGGATTTGCGCAGGGATGAACTGAACGGATACTTTTATGTGTTGAACACAGACGAGGCTAACCGTTGCAACCTCAATAAAAAAGAAACGGCGATTTTGTTGGCATTACGGCTGATCTACGAAGAAAATATGGAGCGTTTGGGTTTGGAGCAGGATGCCGTATGTACTGTGCGGGATGTGCTGGAAAAAGTGGTGACCGACTATCCAGTTTTTCCGGCTAAGCCGAATATGGAAGAGGTCAAACGCGCGTTTACGGTACTGGAAAACCATTCTGTGATTCAAAGACTGGAAGGAAAATTCAACCAGGGCAGCTGCAGGATCGCAATATTGCCAACCATTCTTTCTGCGGTCTCCAGCGAAAAGCTGAACTTGGTGGTGTCTGTTTTGAAAAAGGAGGAAACAGATGAAGAAGCTGAAGAAGATCCTGCTGATCAACTGGCTCTATTTCAGTAAGGAACTGATTGAAGTGGGCGACATCAATTTCCTGACCGGCAAGAACGGCGCCGGAAAGTCAACGGTCATCGATGCACTGCAGATCGTGCTGCTGGGCGAGACAAATTCCCGCAATTTCAATCAGGCAGCCAACGAAAAATCGCAGCGCACATTGGAAGGCTATCTGCGCGCCGACATGGATGATAACAGCCCGTATTCCCGCCGTGGTAAGGACTTTTCTACCTATATTGTCTGCGAATTTCAGGATGAGATGGAGGGCAGCAGCTTTGTGACGGGCGTTACCTTTGACTGCCGCAGCGATGGAAGTTACCGTGATACATTCTTTATTTACACGGGGACACTGCCGGAAAATTGCTTTATTGAGCAGGGCGAGGCAATGGAGATTTCTGCACTTCGCCGTTTTTTGAAGCAGAACTATGCACGGGCAGAATTTTACGATACCCAAAAAGAGTATCGCCGCAACATGCTTGCAAAGTGGAACGTCCACAACGAGCAGGTCTTACGGATGATGAAGAAGGCTGTTTCGTTCCGGCCAATTGTGGATATCCAAAAATTCATCACGGAAAACATCTGCGATATTCCGGATAAACCCAATATTGAGCTGATGCAGCAAAACATCCGGGATTATAAACGGCACGAATTGCTGGCGCAGCGTCAGCAGGAAAAGCTGGATGCGCTGCAGCAAATCAGCAGGCTGTATCAGGAGATGAACCAAGCCATAGACCGCTGCCAAATTCAGAAGTTTCTGGTACGGTGGGCAAAAAAAGAAGCTGCGCAGACAGAGATCGACCAGAGGGAATTGGAACGAACTGAATGCAAGGAGAACCTTGCAAATGTGAATGAGCAACGGGAGGAGCTTGAGCGGCAGATCGAACAGAAAGAAACGCGCCGCAGTGAGCTTGAGCTGGCCTGCAGGCAGAGCAACGTTTTCCAGGAGGAAGAGCGTCTACTCAACATGGAAAAGGCTCTGAGAGATGAGCAGAAAAAGCTGGAACAGGGTCTGCAAAATCTTGAAGTGGAGATTAAGCGGGAAGCACGGCGTTTGCAGAGATTCTGTGGGGAGATACAAGAACTGGAACCGGAAGAACTTCTCATACCGGTGCAGGAAGCGGCGAACACTGCGCAGAAAGCATATGCTGTATTTACTGGTGACGAGAAGGGATTGTTTGCCCGGCCTGTGGAGTTGTTTGAAACGGGGCAGCAGGCAGCGGCCGAATTGTCGGATGCTGTCCGCAGTGCGGCTCATAAAACAGAGGATCGTATTGCAGAGCTGAAGAAGCAAGCCGACCAGAAAAGTGCGGTGCTTGCAAATCTGCGCAGGAACATCAAAGATTATCCCCATGGGCTTCTGCTGTTCAAAGACCGGCTGGAAAAGGATCTGGCGGATAAAACGGGGCATGCGGTTCCCGTTTATATTCTGGCTGATGTGCTGGAAATGGCAGATGAGCGCTGGCGTGGAGCGGTAGAAGGCTACCTAAATAACCAGAAATATTATCTGCTGGTGGAGCCGGGACGTTATCAGGATGCACTCAACATTTACGACCGGCTGAAGCAGGAAGCAGAGTACCGTGCGTTTGGTCTGGTAGATATCGGAAAACTGCGGGAAAAAGAAACACTTCGACCGCTGCCCGGCAGTCTGGCAGAAAAGGTGGAGACAGAAAACAAGCTGGCACGCAGCTATGTGGACTATCTTCTGGGTCGGGTGATATGCTGCGACACGGCAGAACAGTTGCGCTGCTATAAGACGGCAATTACGGCAGAAGGAATGCTGTATCAGGGCTATGTGGCCCGCGCACTTCGGAAGGGCTGGATGGAAGACGCCTTCATCGGGCGGCGTGCGGTGCAGCTCCGCATCGACCATCTGGAAAAGGAACTGGCCTGTCTGCAGGAAGAGCTGCGGCATTGGCAGCCGCTCCAGAAGCAGCTGACCGGCCTGCAGGAGCCGCTTTTTACCCAAAGATTCGTCCGAATCGATGTGGCGCAAAAGCAGGAGGACTACCAGCGCGTCCAGATGATCATCAAGGAAATCGCAGAAGTCAAAAATCAGCTTTCCCAGCTGAATCTGTTCTGGTTGGATGAGCAGCGGCGCATCATTGAACAGTTGAAAGAAGAGATCCTTGCATTCAATAAGGAAAAAGATGCGAAAAATGTGCAAAAAGGGAAGTTGGAAGGCCGCATCCATCAGCTGGAATATGAGATTTTGCCGGAAAAATACCAACAGTATGAGGCCATCGAAGATGTTTTGAACGAGGAGTTCACGAAGGAATACCGAGAAACCATCGGCGTTCCCCGCTATCGGCAGGAGCTTGTCCGCTTGAAAAAGGCAGATGTCATCCGCAAGAACTTCGGCGACAGTTTGGCGCAGAGCACAAAGGCGATGGACGGGGCTCAGAAGAAACTGTTTGCAGCACGCAGAGAATATGCAGAACGGTTCAAACCCTGTGCATTCCAGATCGAGGTGATGGATAACACCGAATACGAGGAAGAACGGCGTACTCTGCAGGAAAGCGAGCTGCCCCGATACAAAGAAAAAATTCGGGCGGCACGGGAAAGCGCAATGGAGCAATTCCAGAACGATTTCCTTGCCAAACTGAAATCCAGCATCGACCAGGTGCAAGAACAGGTGCACAATTTGAACAAGGCCCTGCGCCAGGCACAATTTGGCACAGACAAGTACCAATTCCGTGTAGGGCCAAACCCGGATTATCTGGATTACTATAACATGATCATGGCAGATGAACTGATGGAAGGCGAATCCGGTCTATTCGCACTGCCCTTTCAGCAAAAATACGGCCCATTGATCGAAAAACTGTTCAGCCAGATCACAATGGCAGACGATACGCAGCTCAATGCCCGCAAACAGAGCGAACTGCAGGAGAATATCGTCCGCTATACAGACTTCCGGACGTATCTGAAGTTTGATTTGGAAACGACCGATCAGAACGGTTCCAAGCAGCTGCTTTCTCAAACACTGAATATGAAGTCTGGTGGTGAAACACAAACGCCATTCTATATTGCGGTGCTGGCCTCGTTTGCCCAGCTGTACCGCGTCAACGATGCTACCCGTTTTGGTAATACGGTGCGTCTGGTGGTGTTCGATGAAGCTTTCAATAAAATGGATAGTGACCGGATCACGGAGAGTGTACTCCTTCTCCGAAAGATGGGGCTGCAGGCGATCATCTGTACGCCGCCGGATAAGGTCTCGGACATTATGCCCATTGCAGACCGTACATTATTAGTGGACAAATCCGGATACCGGATGCACATCATTCCATTTGGAAAGGAGATGCAGAATGAAGGAAGCACAGGTGATCCTGAATCGTCTGCTGGATAAGTTTGAAAACAGTAAGCATCTTTCTGAACCCAACACATCCAGACGTCGGGTAATGCTGCGCATTGATAAAAGGGAGTTGCCGGAGTATCAATACGAAGATGCGGTGGTTCGGGATGCTTACAATATTGCAGCGCGGGAGCTGGAGCAGCAGGCTTTGGTGCGTCTGGAATGGGCGAGAAAGCAGAGCGTTCTCTCCTGCATTGTGCTGGATCTGGAACGGGTCGCACAGTGCTATGAATGCGCCGACAGAGTGCATCCGCGAAAAAAGGCAGAAGAGGTTGCAAACATCATCATGCAGAAGCTGGCAGACAATCCCGTTCCATGGATCGCGGCATGGAGGAATGCTGTATGTGCTCAGGTGCGGAACAGCATGAAAGTGCCAACGTATTGCAGGGAAAACGACGGTCTGCTGCAGGAGCTTTTGCTCACGTTTCAACGGTATGCGGAGCTGTCCGGCAGTGTGACGATGCGTGCATTCAGCAGCCAGTGTTTTCACGATACCAAGTATTTTGAGCGAAATGTACGGGAGCTGTTTCTTACCATTGCACGAAAGTACAATACCCAACTGGCGGCGGCCTGTACAGAAGCGGAACTTGGTGAGCGGGATCAGCTTGCATTTCTGGGAATCTATGCCCGCCCGGAGCTTTACGAACTCTCGGGCGATTGCGCAATCTGCTTGAAGAAGGGAGAACTACAGCTCAGCGCAGCAGAACCTTATGGATTGGCTTTGCCCAGTACACTTGTGTCAGAGATTGTGGACATTGAACTGAAAAACATCTGCTGCATTACCTTTATCGAAAATAAAACGAACTATGATGAATATTTGCTGGCGGAAAAACAGCCGGAAGAACTTGTTGTTTATCACGGCGGCTTTCTGAGCCCGCGGAAGAAAAAACTTTTTGAAAAACTGGCTGCTGCGGCAGGGGAAACCATGCAAATTCGATTCTGGGCAGATATTGATCTGGGCGGTTTTTGCATGTTTGAAAACCTGCAAACGGTGTTCCCACAGCTTGAACCCATGCGTATGGAAGGGCGCTTTGTGGAACAGTACCACAAAAATGGCCTGAAGCGGCCGGAGCAGTATCTGAAGAAGCTGAAGGAAGAGCGGAATGCGGGAAGACATACGCTGTTTGTTGATGCAATTGATAAGATTTTGCAATATGGGGTCACAATCGAACAAGAAACATTTCTGGAGTAGAATTCATGCGAAGATAAAAACGCTTGTTGACCTATAGAAACGTACTATTATTCTTTTCAACGCCCTGCAATTTTTGGAACCCGCCCAGGCTGCAATTAAGTCTCCCCGGAAATAAAATCTGGTAGGACAAAGAAGATAAAAAGCTACTTGGCTTCTGTAATGGAGGCCAAGAGCTTTTTGACATCTTGTTTTGTAAGCTGAAAGAGGGTACAATGATAGCAGAAGTATGCACATCAATGAGGTGATACTATGCTGAATGTCTTTTACGGTGATATGAAGGAAGCGGTGTACAATACGGCTTCTTATTTCAAATACGACTACGAGGAAAGCTGGATCATCGACCCGATGGTCAAGGAAATGATTCAGGATGTAGATAGCTCCACTGTGATTGACAGTGGTATCATCGACAGCCCGGTCTTAGGCAAAATTCCACCGACTGCTTTGTCTGGTGGTGTAAAGACACTGATTTTGGTAAAGTTTGAGCCAGAGAAAGTGTTCAATGCATCGACTTGTGGTGACAACTGTGCAAAGTGGCTGCTCAAAATTGCAGAGCAGGAGGATCGCACGGTGAATTTGCGTCACCTGATGGATTTTGGCAAAAAACCATTTACAGTAAAAGTGCTGAATACAAATCAAATCGTTCACAGTATGGAAGAGCTGATTTTGGCCGCAGGTGAGTTTGTGTAAAGGGGCTGACAGAAATGAAAGGCATTCATAAAGTGGTCGTTGGCACAAAGTACCTGAAATATGAATTTGAACTGCGCCGCAACTTAACCATCATTCGCGGGGATAGCGCAACGGGTAAAACGACTCTCGTAGATATGATCCGTACCCATATGAACGATGGAGAGAGTGGACCGGTTACTCTAAATTGTGATAAAAGTTGCTACGTGGTAGAAGGAAATCTTTGGAAGGGACAACTTGACAATATTCAGGACAGCATTGTTTTTATCGACGAAGGAAACGAGTTTGTCAGGATCAAAGATTTTGCGCGTGCGATTCAGCAGACGGACAACTATTACGTCATCGTGACCAGAGAGGGTTTGTCTGCCTTGCCATACAGTGTGGAAGAAGTGTATGGTATCCGAACCTCTGGTAAGTATGGCTCACTGAAACAGAGCTATCATTCGTTCTATCGAATTTACCCGGATAGTACGACTGAGAATATTAAGCCGGAGAAGATCTTGACTGAGGACAGCAATTCGGGTTATCAGTTTTTTGACGCGGTCTGTGCAGAGCATCAAATGCAGTGTGATACTGCAAACGGAAAGTCCAATGTGTTTTCCTATTTGAAGGCTCATAGGGATGAAAAAATTATGGTGATTGCAGATGGTGCAGCATTTGGTCCTGAAATGGACAGGGTATTGCAGCTGGTGCATACAAGAGAAAATCTAGTGCTATATTTGCCGGAATCCTTTGAATGGCTGATACTTTCTTCTGGAATCCTGAAAGATACGGAGGTTGCACAGATATTGCAGACACCGTCTGACTACATCGATGGCAAAGACTATTTCAGCTGGGAACGTTACTTTACTGCACTTCTGACAGAGAAAACGGCTGGAACTTATCTGAATTATACTAAGAAAACGCTAAACAAGGCCTATTTGAGTGATAGCACGAAGAATGCGATTCTGGGTCAGATGATGAAAGGAAAAACGGAGTAAATTGGAAGATGCACATGAAAAAGGTGCGAGGCAAAATATGAAACTTATAATGAAAGAAGTTTCAAATCCTGAGAAAAAATTCTGGATTTGGGATGAAAAAATCACAAATAAACAAGATGGGCGAGTTCACCCTCATAATACAACGAACGTAGGATCCGGGAAAAGCGTTGCGGTATACCAACTAAGCGAGAGTGGCAAGGAAGAACAGATTGCACAACTAGAAATTCCAGATTATAAAAAATTGGAGGAGTATTATTGGCAAGAAAAAGAGATATGTTTGGATTATACGTATATAGATGAATTTGAGTGGCTTGGAGATAAAGTACCTTATGAAGTAGAAGGAAATCCTTATAGAGAATATGAAAAAATAACAGCTAGGGCAGCGATTTTTTATTCTGAAGAGCCAAAACTGATTCATCTTATGCAGTTGAAGATTCAAAGTGAAGATTTGGATTTTTCATATGCAGGATTTTATAATCTAAATCTTGATATATGCGATATTACCCTTGTAAATGGAAATGTTGAATTTAGCGATGCTCATATTATAGAAACGGAGATTTCATTAGGAGGAATTGAGTGTGGCGGAAGTAGATATTTTACACCAGAAGTATCATTTCGTTACATAAAAGCCCGCAAATCGAAAATTTTAACGATGCTAATGACGCAATCTTTAAGTTTGGATTTTTTATGTGCCAAAACAGAAGAAACAGAGGTTTGCTTGGATCCGCTGCCGAAGACTTTTGAAAATTTGTGTTTTGTGAAATCAAATATTTCTCAAGTAAAGTTGTCTAATGCGTCAATAAGAGAATTAGACATTAGAGAAGCAAGATTTGATTGCTTGGAATTGCTGTGTTGTGAAATTTTGGGTAAAAGTAATCTTAGTGGAAGCATAAAAAGATTTCTATTTAATGATTGCATAAATACAAATATTTTAAGGATTGCATTAGAAGATACAGAAGAAGTATCATTTGAGGATGCAATCAATAGTGGGAGAATTTATTTAAAGACTTTCCTAAACTAGTTGAAAAGATTACCGAAAAAAAGAATGAACAACTCTTGATGCTAAAGGAAAATTTTAGACAGCTCGGGGAATATGATAAATGAAGATATTTGTCATCTTCATTATCAAAAAGCGAAAAACGAAAGAAGAAAAAAGATATTATATAAGAGGATTACGCAGGCTGCTGGATTGGATTAGCGGATATGGAACCAAACCGTGCCGAACATTTTTAACTATAATTCTTCTGATTTTAATATTCGGAACGGCATATTATGTAATGCCATGTTTACAATATCAAGGAGTAAGTGGATGGCTAGAGTGCATTTATGCGAGTGCCATTACTTTTTTTGCAGTAGGCTATGGCGATCTTTTTCCTGCTACACTTGCAACGAAGATGGTTTCATTGGTAGAGGCGTTCTCTGGAGTGACAATGACAAGCTATTTTTTGGTGCTTCTTTCGAGAAAGGTCATTCGATAATGATTAATGTCATGGTGGAGTAAAACGAACGCTCTGTAATTTTGGCACCCGCGCAGGCTGCGATCAAGAACCCCCGCAAGTAATTGCGTGAGCGCTTGAAAAAGCACAAATAAAGTATATGACCGCCCCGGTTTCTGTGATAGGAAACCGGGGCGGTTTTTTGCGCTCACGGAGGGGTAGATGAAAAACGCAGTATGAATATATACTATATAAAAATGAATATATGCTAAAATTTCGGGAAAATACTTGCATTTTCATTAAAATGGGTGTATTATGACACCTGCCGACGAAATGCCGACAATCAACAAGAGAGGGATCGATACTATTATGTCTTTGAAGAAGAAAATTGCTGCGGCTTTCATCGCCTGTGCGATGACGCTTGCCGTGGTTCCTTCCGCCTTCGCCTGCACGGCACTCTATGTCGGCAGCGACCTCACCGAGGATGGCACCACCATGTTTGGCCGGATCGAGGATCTGGGCACCAACGATTACAACAAGCTGTTCAACGTCAGCCCTGCCGGGAAGCACACCGCAGGCGAGGTGTACGAGGGCTGCTACGGCTTTACCTACACCTTCACCCACGACAGCTACCGCTACACCGCCCGCCGGGACGACAATGGTCTGGGTGTCTGCCCGGACTGCGACAGCACCCACGAGCACACTCCCTATGAGGAGGCTGGCACCAACGAGAAGGGCGTCATGGTCTCTGCCACCGAGTCTCTCTACGGCACCGACGCCGTGCTGAGCGTAGACCCCTATGTGGACAACGGCATTGAGGAAGCCGAGATCACCACGGTGCTGCTGAGCGAAGCTTCCACGGCCCGCGAGGGTGTTGCCCTGCTGACCTCCATCTACGACAACGCCGGTGCAGCCGGCGGCTCCGGCGTGTTCATTGCCGACCAGAACGAGACCTGGTTCGTGGAGAACCTGACGGGCCACACCTACCTTGCCCTGAAGCTCTCCTCCAGCGTGGTCTTCATGCAGCCCAACATCGCCGCTATGGGCAAGATCGATCTGGATGACACCGACCATGTGGTGGCCTCTGCCAACCTGATCTCCGTGGCCCAGAAGGCCGGTACCTTTGTGGGCGATGCCGCTGCCAATGTCATCGATCTGGATGCCTCCTACAACGGCGACATCGCATCGGACCGCATGGCAGCCGGCCTGAACTACCTGTACGGCACCGACACCTTTACGAAGGACAACTACAGTGAGACCGACTTTGCCATCAGCAATGTCGGCGAGAACGGTGCCATCGTCCCGGTCTACTCCAACATCCAGCTGACCAAGAAGTTCTCGGTGGAGGATTCCATCCACTTCTTTCAGACCGAGCCCATCGGCAAGACGGGCAATGTGGAGACTCATCTGTTCCAGGTGAGCGCCACCGGCGATCTGAACACCGCCATTACCGAGTGGACCGCTTTTGACGACGACGTGTACAACGCCTTCGTCCCTTACTATCCGATGCTGACCACCGACACTGCAGATGTCTACAAGGTCTCGGTCCATAAGGTCACCCGTTCCGACGAGCAGCCCACCGAGGGCGTCTGGTATCAGGATGCCAAGGGCCGCTACTACACCTACCCGGACGACTGGACCGACTCCTTCTACGGCGTGCGTGACGCCCTCTCCAACCTGCTGACCTACGGCAGCAATGGCAATCAGGTCACCGCAAAGGATCAGGTTGCAGCCAAGGCCAGTTATGCCGCGCTCCAGCAGGAGATCATGGCCGACTACGCCGATATGAAGGCCGCCGTTGCCGCCGCCGACACGCTTGAGGCCAAGCAGGCTGCCGCCACCAACGCCAGCAATGCCATGAGCCAGAAGGTGTACAACACCACCCTGAAGATGTACAATAAGCTCCAGGCCAAGACGGCCGCCCGGGCATGGGTCAGCTCCCTGCTGCACTGAGGCTTTGCAGCGCCTGAGGCGTTTCCCATAAAACCGCAGCGCCCCCGGTTTCCATGACAGGAAGCCGGGGGCGTTTTGTGTATGACTGCTCCTTGCAAACGCCGCCCATTCGTTCTATATCAGTGCAACTCCGGCCAGTAAGCCTTGTTGGCAACGATCCGATCGTCCGGAAATCTGTTCTTGACGTTTACATGAATAAGCGGTACGATACCATTAAGACCGCAGAAAAAGAGCTGGCGAACGATGCAGGATAAACCGGCACAGGGGGTGCTTTTTTGAACATCGAAAAAATCACGCAGGGAAAAAATCTGACCGACACGGAGCGCACCGTGCTGGAATATATCCTGGACCACCTGGATACGGTGCAGACCGAGGGTGTGCGCGGGGTGGCGCGGGCGAACTATACCTCCACCTCCACCATTATGCGGCTGGCGCGCAAGATGAATTACAGTGGCTTTGTGGATATGTGCTACAAGCTGCGCTCCTTTACCGAGACACCGCATCAGACCATGCAGGAGGAGGAAGACTTCCTCAACGGCTTCAGCACCCAGTCCTTGCTGAACTACAACACCTACACCCAGCTGAAGGTCTGTGCGAAAAAGCTGCTGGAGCAGCGGGACAAGATGATTTTTGTCTATGGTACCGGGTTTTCCGGCACGGTGGCCACCTACCTGACCCAGAAGCTGGTGAACATGGGCATCCTGTGCTTCAGTGCCACCGGCGGCGATTCCGTGGGCATTTTTGAGAATACGCTGGAGCGGATGGGGATGTTTTTCTGCTATCTCCAAATCCGGCGAGACCTCGATGGTGCGCGACAAGATCAAGACCGCGCAGGAAAACGGCGTGTGCACTGTGGCAATTACCGGCGAGCAGGAGAACAGCGTGGGCCGGTACGCCGACCTATGGTTCCGGGTGGAGAACCAGTGGAAGCTGGACGACCAGAACACCATGCCCAACACCTTTTTCCGCAGGTGATGATGCTCATCGAGCTGATCGCCTACGAATACCGCCGCCTGTGCATGGAAAACGGCATCAAGTAAGAATGTCTGTGCACTTCGCACAAAAAAATCATGGGTTCTTAAACAAAAGTAATAGAAACGCGTTACTGTTTTGGGTAACGCGTTTTCATTTGTTCAAAAAATGTTTACACTTGCGTTGGTTTGTGAGATAGTAACATCACAGACCCGGCCGGGTCCCAGGGGATGGACGCATCCCAGGAGAATGGTTTTTGGAATTGTAAATGAAAAGGAGTCAACCCATGAAGGATAAGGTAATGGATGCATTGCAGCGGTTCTCCAAAGCAATGTTCATCCCCGTTCTGATCCTGCCCATTGCCGGTATTCTCATCGCTGTGGGCAACCTGTTCACCAACGTCCGGCTGCAGGCAGTGCTGCCGTTCCTGAACAACCCGGTCACCATCGGCTTCGGCACGCTGCTGTCCGGTTCGCTCAACGCCATCCTGGGCAATCTGGGCGTTATCTTCTGCGTGGGCCTCAGCGTGGGCCTGGCCAACAAGAAAAAGTCTGAGGCAGGCTTTATCTCTCTGCTGGCTTTCCTGGTGTTCCTCAACGCCATGAACAA
>ENA-OQKX01000177-OQKX01000177.1-human-gut-metagenome-genome-assembly--contig:-NODE-177-length-13531-cov-4.839376_pt1 | contig 13531 bp, 13 predicted proteins | sample MGYA00242654_ERZ504810 | MGnify/ENA primary metagenome ERZ504810 (study PRJEB26092, sample SAMD00036378) | human gut metagenome | host: Homo sapiens | study: EMG produced TPA metagenomics assembly of... | reverse complement strand
CTTCATCCTTTAATTGTGTAGCCTGCATAACCGCATGACCAGTCCCTAATTGGGGTTGCTGCAAAGCAAATTCAACATCTGGAAAAGCTTCTTTGATACTCTCTGCTTGATATCCAAACAATTACAACGATTCTTTGTACAGATACAGCTCTTAAAGCATCAATGATATAAGCCAACATTGGACGATCAATAATCGTATGTATTACTTTACTACGATCTGATTTCATTCGAGTTCCTTTTCCAGCCGCCAGAACAATCACATTACGCATATTTTCACCTGACTTTCCGTATCTATTCTAACAAAAATCGTAAGACATTAAAAGCTTACAATAGAAAAAGACAATACAAAAATGTATTGTCTAGTCTAAATCGTCCAATTGACTTTGATAATCATTGATTTGTGAATTTAATGAATCCACTTTTGATTGTGCATCTTTTACATCTGAACTTGCACTATTTAATTTTGTTTGTGCTGTACTCAATTTATTTTCTTAAAGAAGATACATTTGAATTCTTCTGTGCAGTTGCTAAAGCCGCATTAGCTGCATCCAAATCATCTTTAGCTGAATTGACTTCATTTTCTAAATTCGGATGATTTGTTCTTATATCCGATAATTCAGAAAGTTCATCCTGTGTAATTTGATCATTTGGTATATTATCGAGTTCTGCTCTTCTTCTTAAAATATCAACCAAATTTTTGTAATCCGATTGTGCACTATTTACTGCGTTTTGTGCATCCCTTAATGAAGAATTGGCAGAATTGATTTTGGAAGTTAAAGAATCCACATCACTCTGTGCAGATTCCTGTACTTTTTGTGCATTCTCTAAATCCGCGTTAGCCTTTGAAAGCTGATTCTTTAAATCACTGATTTTTTTCCTTAACTCTGCTTTCTTTTCTGCAATTTCTGTGTTGTTGTTCTTCTTATTCGTATTCGTTTTTTTGTTTGCCTTCGCAAGCAATTCGTTAAAGTTTTTACCCGTAGCCTTCTCTAAAATTTCATCAATTTTTTCTCTTTGTTTACGAGTCAAACTGTTATATTTACTCTCAAGATCAACAATTTCTTTCTTCTTGCTAGAAGATAATGAATTGTAGTTATTCGCAAAATCTAATAATTCTTGATAATTCTTCTTTTGAACTTCTTCTGTTTTTTCATCCGAACCCGATAATCCACTAGTTACTAGTTTGATACCACCAAAAATCAATAATGAAATCAATAAAACACCTACAACACCTAATCCAATATATAATCCTGTCTTAGAGTTGTTTTTCTTAAATGTTTTTTTCTTAGAATCCTTCTTCTTATTGATAACCTCTCTTTTTAGTTGAGGCCCCTTACCTTCTTCTAATAAAGATTGAATCTCATCGTCATCGATCACAACTGTTTTGTTTGTAGCATCCGCCTCTTGCTTTAGTTCATCCGCATTCCACATCACTGTGCGTGTTGCAGACAAATCTTCTTTAGGCTCATTCAAATCCTTTGATCCAACTACAAACGTATCTCCTAATGATGGCTCCTCTTTTTTTGACTGAAATGGAATCTCCGGTTCAGGTTTATGTTTCTTAACTCGACTGCGATTTTGAGTCTTTGTAAATCGATCCATTTTTTGTTCTAATGTATCTTCCTGATCCGCTTGAAACGAATCTAGCAATTGAGAAATCTCATCATTCTCGTTCTTTCTTTTCTTATCCATAGCTTCTATCGCCCCTTTGAAACTATTTTACCAAAACCCCTTTGATTTGACCACTATGTTTTCTTTATTTGCCTTAATCCATAAAGGATGCGCCGCTATCACAAATATACAATCTGGATGAATCAAATCCAAAGCAGCATACAATGTATTTCCCGTTGTACACACATCATCCACAAGCAATATTTTCTTTTTTTTAGGCAGTGGATACATCTCTTTTAAAGCTAATACGTCTTTTATATGTGCTCTTTCAAGCCTGGATTTTGAAGATTGTTTTACATTTTCTTTTTTATAAAATGGCGAATGCACAAAGACACCTAAAGTCGCATATATATCCACCACTGGCTCAAATCCTCTTTCCATGCGCTTAGCATCACTACTACATAAACTACACACACAATAATGTTTAAAAGTCTTGCTCAAGTATTGATGAGAATTAAAAAAACATCTTTTAAAACAATATCCCTCTGTTCTTTATATTGAAAAAACAATCTTTCTAAAAACTCATCATATTCATACAATACATACATGAATGTTTCCTTGATTCGGTATGTCTGTTTATGCACTTTAAAATTTTTCATACAATCCGGACAAACTATCAAATCATTATAAAAGAAAATATCAAAATTTCGTATTTCACTCATTTTTTTGTGGCAGCATAAACAGTATCGTTCATCTTCGATATTTGATAAACACAATCTTTGATAGATTGACTTGAAAACTGACATAGACATATACCTTCTCCTTTAGGATCTTTAAAACTTCTTCCCACACGACCAAAAATCTGAATTAAACTAGCCGTTGTAAATACAGAATGATTCCCTTTAAAAACAACAACCTGAACACTTGGTATTGTGATTCCTCTTTCTAAAAGTGTTGTACAAACTAAAACTTCTAATTCTTTGTTACGAAAACAATCTAATATTTCATCCTTATTTTCAGTCGAAGAATGAACCAATGATGTTTTCACAAAGAGATTCAAAATCATTTTTAACCATGTTCCATCTCTTTTACGAGGCACAAACACAAGAGTTTGTTTATTATCCCTACAAAATTTTATGCATTCATAAATCACAATAAGGACTTGTAAAAACACAGAAACCTGAATCACTTTAGGCACAATCAAAGGATGCTTATGAGGCCTTTCAAATAAGCATACAAGTTCTGTTTTTTTCTCCTCTACAAGCCTCATACTTTCTTCATCCGGTGTTGCACTCAACATTAGCTTCTGACCAACACACGCTTGATTTGCGATAGCTTGCAATACTTCATTACCCGCAAAAGGAAAAGCATCTAATTCATCTAAAATCAATAAATCAAACGCATATGGATATCGATAAAGTTGATGAGTCGTACACACAATAATGTCTGCATCTGTTATTTGTGTATATCCTTGGGCTACCTCACATATACTCAATTCTGGAAATGCCTTTCTAAGTCTTGTAGCTATTTCAAGCACCACTTGTCTACGACTAATCGCAAATCCTACCTTTTTACCTTGCGCTAAATATCCACATATACTTTCAAAACAAATTTCTGTTTTGCCTGCTCCTGTACTTGCATAAAGAATCACATCTTTTCCGTTACTTAAATGCTTGTATACATCATGACTAGCCAATTTTTGTGAAGCAGTCAGTTCATAATCAAGTTTTGGCTTTCCTTTCCACGTTTTATGCATTAATTTTACTGGTTTTATTTTTTCATTAACCTCCAATCTAGAAAAATCAATGCACTTACGACAATAATAGACTCCATGATCATACGCAAATAATTTTGGATCTTCATTTTGACATCGATTACACTTCATATACTCTTATACGAAAAAAAAGTGCAAAATTTGCACTTTATTTAAAAATTTCTGATTTTTTTATTCTTTGAGCCGCTTCTTTAATATCTTCTATATCTTGTACTAAAGCTAAACGAACATATTTTTTCCCGTGGACTCCAAAGGCTTGACCAGGCGTTACGACTATTCCTGTTTTTTCCAACAAATCTTTTGTGAAGGCATAAGAATCTTCATATTGATCTGGAATCTTTGCCCACGCAAACATTGTTGCTGGACTTGAAGCAATATGCCATCCGACTGAGTCAAATATTTCACATAATGCATCTCTTCGATCTTGATAAGCCTGACAAGTCGAGTGAATGCTAGCTCCACCATGTCTTAAAGCTTCTATACCAGCATATTGTACGGGTAAGAAAATGCCATAATCCATATTTGATTTAAGTGTGTTATAACATTCGATTACTTCTTTATTTCCTACACATACACCAAGTCTTGCACCTGCCATTCCATATGTTTTAGAGAATGAATTTAACTCAATTCCAACTTCTTTAGCACCTGCAAAAGATAAGAAACTCTTTCCTACCTTTCCATCAAATACCAATTCACTATATGCATTATCATGTAATACAACAATATCGTACTTCTTCGCAAACGCAATTAATTCTTCATAGAAAGAATCTGGAGCAATTGCGCAAGTTGGATTGTTTGGATAGGATACAATCATCATCTTTGCCTTTTTTGCGATTTCTTCATCAATTTTATCCAATTGAATAATATAATTGTATTCTTCTAACAAAGGCATATATTCTACTTTAGCACCTGCAATTTTAGGTCCATCACTAAAGATTGGATAATATGGATCTGGAACCAATACAATATCACCTGGATCACACATAGCTAAAAATAATGTACTTAAAGCTTCTTGAGAACCTTGTAAACAAATCATTTCATCATTTGTAAGTTCTACATGATAACGATCTTTATACCAATCATGAATGGCAGCCTTCATTTCAGGTAATTCATTGATCGCATATTTATAATTTTCAGGTACCATGATCGCATCTTGTAAAGCCTTCATAATTGATGGTTCTGGTGCAATATTAGGTGAACCTACAGAAAAATCAATTGTCGTATTTCCTGTACGTTTCATGTAGTCTAATTTCATATTCTTTAATTCTGTAAATATAGAAGATTGAAATAAATCCATTCTTTTTGCTCTTTTCATTTCAAAATACCTCGCTATTTTCTAATTTATTGACTTTATTATAAGCGTACAAAACAAAGTTTTCAAACACCACAGTGATTTCTGTTCTACTTTATGTACATTTGTTGATTTTAATATAACCAAACTATCAAAATAAGCCTATTTTAAAGGATTTTAAAAATTAAATTGTAATTTTTTTATAACCAAAATAAAAAACAGTGCCATTTCTGACACTGTCATTATATTACTACTTCAAACCATATTTCTTGTTAAATTTCTCAATACGTCCCTGAGCAGCAGCGAAACGTTGACGACCTGTGAAGAATGGGTGGCAGTTACTGCAAGTATCTACACGTAATTCATCACCTTTGATTGTACTACCTGTTTCGAATTCTGCACCACAAGATGTACAGATACATTTAACTTTATGATAATTAGGATGAATTCCTTGTTTCATATCGATGTATCCTCCTTCCGCCTTAAGTCATATCGACCCAAAGTAAGTGCTATACAATTATAGCAAGCCATTTTCAAAATCGCAAGTTGTTTTTTAAAATTGTGAATCATCTGCATTTTCAAACCATTCACGAACCAATTGTACAGTATCTTTTAAACATCCAGATTCAAAAGGAACTTTTAATCCTGCTTCTTTTACAATTTTTCTAAATGGCAATGTTCCACCAATCTTACAAATATGTTTGTAGTCTTCAAAAGCTTTTTCATCTTTCTTTTGAATACGAGCCCAGAATTGTAATGCACAAACTTGAGCTAATGTGTAATCAATATAATAGAATGGATCCATGAAGATGTGAAGCTGACGCATCCACCATCCACCTTTTTCTAGAATCTCAATTCCTTCATAATTCTTTTGAGGCAAATATTGTTTTTCTAACTTTCTCCAAGTAGCTAATCTTTCTTCAGGAGACATTGTTGGATTTTCATATACTTCATGTTGGAAATGATCCACTAACACTCCGTAAGGCAAGAACTTAACAGCTCCTGATAAGTGGTTGAAATAATATTTATCTACATCTTCTTCAAAGAAAGATTTCATCCATGGATATGTAAAGAATTCCATTGACATAGAGTGGATTTCACAAGACTCATATGTAGGCCATACACAATCAATTGGGAAAATATCCTTACTTGAATATACCTGGAAAGCATGTCCTGCTTCATGCGTTAATACTTCAGCATCATGGCTAGTTTGATTGAAGTTTGCGAAAATAAATGGAGATTGATAGTTAGGAATGAATGTACAATATCCACCTGCTGCTTTACCAGGTTTTGAGTCTAGATCCAACAATTCTCTTTCTGTCATAAATTTAAAGAATTCTCCTGTTTTAGGATCTAATTCCTGATACATCTTTAATGCACGTTTCACTAATTCTTCACGACTATACTTAGGTGCTGGATTCCCTGAAGTAAATTCAAACTTCTCATCCCAAGCATGCAAAGTATCATAACCTAAACGTTTTTGTTGACGAGCATATAACTCATTATCCAAAGGAACAACATCTTCTAATACTTGTTTACGATAGTTTTCAACATCTTCCTTATTATAATCAAAACGCATCATGCGATAGTAACCAAGTTCGATATAGTTTTCATATCCTAATTTCTTAGCCATACGCGTACGAACTTGCACTAATTGATCATAAACTTCACCAATTTCTTTAGCATGTTCATCATACCATCCCCAATAGGCTTGCATTGCACGTTTACGAGTATCTCTATCTTTATCATTTGTCTTTACTTCTAAAGCAGCAAGAGTATATGTTTCACCATCAAACTCAATTTGTGCGCTTGCAATGATTGCTTGATATTTAGAAGCTAATTTATTTTCTTCTTGCATTTCAGGAATGATAATTGGATCAAATGATTTTTCTTCCATTTCTCTTTGTAAGAAATATGTTTCAGGTACTTCTTTTCTTAATTCAGAAACAAAAGTACTAGCCATAACTGCTTTATTACAATTGACAATATCTTCCTTCAACACGGGAAGCATTTCATTTAAAAAATCATTTTCTTGTGTGTAATATTCATCTCTTGTATCCACTGTATGACGTATATCAACAAGAGTCTGATTTGTATTAATATATTTATTAACATCATTTAATTCTATAAAGGCATTTTTGAATTCTGCATAAGAAGCTGCATTCTGTAATTTTGAACAAATTGCCTTTAATTGTTCCTGCAAAGTTTCAATATCCATATGTTCATATTTATAATCTGTAAATTTCATATCTCTCTCCTAAAAAAATAGAGAAGCCGAAAGCTTCTCGTATTATGCAAAGATGGCATTCCAACCAAAAATTAATAGCGCTAAAATAACAATCGCACCTAATAAAATTGGCCAGAATGTACTACTAGCAGCAATTAATAAGGCTAGAAAATCCCCTTTTTCAAGACGATCTTCTTTACCTTTTTGTTTATCTTTTTTTTCTAACATCTCACGCATAGATGGGCGATTAGACATTAGAATTCACCTCCAAAGTGACATTTAACGAAGTGATTTGGCTTTACCTCTTTTGTTGCTGGTTCTTGTTCACGACAAATGTCTTTCGCAAATGGGCAACGAGGGTTGAACTTACATCCCTTAGGAATGTTTACGTTACTTGGAATTTCACCTTGAATAACTTTCATTTCTTTACGTTTTGTAGGATCAGGTAAAGGAATTGCACCAATCAACGCTCTTGTATAAGGGTGTTGAGGGTTTGAATAGATTTCATTCTTATCTGCAAGTTCCATCATACTACCTAAGTACATTACACCAACACGGTCAGAAATGTGTTTTACAACAGACAAGTCATGTGAAATGAAGATGTAAGAAATGTTCTTTTCTTCTTGCATATCTTTCATTAAGTTGATGATCTGTGACTGGATAGAAACATCCAATGCACTTACTGGTTCATCACAAATAATGAAACTTGGATCTAATGCCAAAGAACGTGCGATACCAATACGTTGTCTTTGTCCACCTGAGAATTGGTGAGGATAACGATAGCAGTAATAACTTGGCAAACCACAACGATCCATTAGATCTTTAACATATGCATCTAGTTCTGGACCACGTTTGAATTTTCCGTGAGCAATCAATGGTTCTGCCAAAATATTGAATACAGTCATACGTGGATTCAATGAAGAATATGGATCCTGGAAGATAAACTGCATTTCTTCACGTAAAGCACGCATTTCTTTACGAGACTTTTTCGCAACATCTTCACCTTCGAAGATTACCTCTCCGCTTGTTGGTTCATAAAGACGAATAATTGTACGACCTAAAGTAGATTTACCACATCCTGATTCACCTACTAGACCTAATGTTTCACCTTCATATAAATCGAAAGTAATATCATCTACGGCCTTAACACATGGGTCGCCTTCTTTATATTTTCCTTTTTTTAGAGGGAAGTATTTTTTAAGGTTTTAACTTCAAGAATTTTTCTTTTTTCTGCCATGACTATCCCTCCTGTTTCATTTCTTCTTCAACTTTGAAGCACCATACGTGGTGACGTGATTTAATTTTTGTATCTGTTGGTTGACCTTCTTTACAACGATCTGTTACATATGGACAACGATCTGCAAAGTAGCATCCTTTTGGTAAATACAATGGGTTAGGTACGCTACCTTCAATTGTATTTAATCGTTTTCCTTCTTCAGCAAGTGAAGGCATTGAATTCATTAATCCAACTGTATATGGGTGTTTAGGATTGTTGAACAATTCTTCTACTGGAGCTGTTTCAACAACTTTACCAGCATACATAACATTAACGTTATCGGCAACCTGAGCAACTACACCTAAGTCATGTGTAATCAACATAATAGATGTACCTGTTTCATTCTTTAATTTGTTCATTAAAGATAGAATCTGAGCCTGAATTGTAACGTCTAGAGCTGTTGTAGGTTCATCGGCAATCAATAATTTTGGATGACAAGATAAAGCCATCGCAATCATAACACGCTGACACATACCACCTGATAATTGGAATGGATAGTTATCAACAACTTTTTCTGGACGAGAAATACCAACTTCTGACAACAATTCGATTGCACGTTGTTTAGCTTCCTCTTTAGAAACTTCTTCGTGCGTCAAAATGTTTTCCATAATTTGATCCCCAACTGTAATAACTGGGTTCAAACTTGACATTGGTTCCTGGAAAATCATAGAAATTTCGTTACCACGAATATGACGAATTTGTTCATCTGTAGCTGTAGCTAAGTTCAAACCATCTTCATCACGATCTACATTTCCCATATATACGATTTTTGATCCAGGCATAATTTCTCCTGGTTCACTGACTAAGCCTAAAATAGACATGGCAGTTACGGATTTACCACAACCTGATTCACCTACGATCGCAAGTGTTTCATTTTCATACATTGTAAAGTGGTTTCCATCAACTGCTTTTGAATCACCTTTTTTTGTATGGAAGTATACACGAAGGTCTTCCACTTTAATTACTTTTTTATTTACAGACATTGTGTATCCTCCTTACTACTGTAATTCTTTAGGGTCGAATGCATCACGTAAACCTTCACCAATTAAGTTGATAGAGATTACAGTTAATAAACACATTAAACCTGCAGGGATCCATTCCCAAGGATAGTTTTGGAACACGTAAGAGTCACGTGCCAAGTTCATTAAGTTACCCCAAGAAGGAGTTGGTGCCGTAACACCCATACCTAAGAATGATAAACCAGCCTCAGTCAAGATAGCACTCGCCATTTGTAATGTAGCATTTACGATTACCAAAGAAATTACGTTTGGAAGTAAGTGTTTAAAGATTTTTGAGAAATCTGAAATACCTAAAGCTTCACAAGCTTGCATAAATTCTTGTTCACGTAAAGTTAAAATTTGTCCACGAACTAAACGAGCAAGTCCTGGCCATGATAATAAACCAATCAATAATGATACAGTATACATTTTTTGACTTTGTGGAACCCACAACATAGTTGAGGCAACCGCAATAATCATTGGTGTAAATGGTAATGAATAAACGATTTCTGCAAAACGCATTAATAAGTTATCCAATTTTCCACCATAATATCCAGAAATACCGCCAATTGTACATCCTAAGATGACAGTGATAACAGCAGCAATAATACCAACCATAATAGAGATACGTCCACCTAAGAATAAACGGAATAAGCAGTCACGACCTTGTTTATCTGTTCCTAATAAATGTTCTCCTCCTGGAGCTAAGTTAGGATTTGATAAATCATAGTCATTTACGCTATATCCAAGCATTGGTGGTATAACAATAACAGCAATAACAATTAAAATAAAAATAATCAAACCTGCCATGGCAACACGGTTTTGTCTAAACTTACGCCACGCGATGGTCCAAGGACCTATAGATTCAATTTTTTCACCAGATTCTAATACTACAGCATCTTTTTTAGCCATCTATAGTTCCCTCCTATTCATCAACCTTGATACGTGGGTCAACCAATGTATAACAAATGTCAGACAATAAGTTACCTAACAACATCAACAAGGCACTAAACATCAAACAAGCCATAACTAAAGAGTTATCACGTTGGTTGATCGCATCAATTAATACTTTACCAATTCCTGGCCAGATAAATACAGATTCCAAAATTACGGCTCCTGAGAACAATGATGGAATGTATAATCCTAGTAATGTTACTAAAGGAATTTGAGCATTTTTAAATGCATGTTTGTAAATAACAGTCTTTTCTTTTAGACCCTTTGAACGTGCAGTACGAACATAATCCATGTTGATGACTTCAACCATAGAGTTACGTACATAACGTGAGAATGACGCAAATGAACTAAACGCCAATACGATTACAGGTAAAATTGAGTGTAATGCGATATCTCCAATTTCTTGGAAAATACTTGAGTAACCAAAGCTTGAAAGCATTGTGTCACGCATTCCATTGATTGGCATGCCTGGGATGTTCAAACCAATGAAGAAAATTAATACTAAGGCAAAGAAGAATGTTGGAACACTTATTCCTAACAATGAAAATACTGTCCAGAAGTTATCAAACACTGAACCTTTCTTTACGGCTTGCTTTATTCCAACTGGAATTGCAAAAATTAAAGCCACTATTAAAGAAACAACATTCAAATAGAATGTATTCCATACATAGTCACCAATAATAGTTCCAACTGGTTTTTTTAGAGTAATACTTGATCCTAAATCTCCTGTACACATACGTCCAACCCAACGTACATATTGTTCAGGTAACGATTTATCCAATCCTAACAACTCACGAACGTGATCACGTTGCTCTTGTGTAACCTTTGAACCGGCTCCAAAATAAGCTGTTACCTCATCACCTGGCATCGCCTTTACAGTACCGAAAATAACGATTGAAATGATGAAAAGGACAGGAATCATCGCTAAAATTCTTTTAAATACATACTTTAGCATAGTTATCGATCCTTTCTATCCACTACATGCATATAAGAGCAAGTCAATACGGCTTGCCCTTAATTTTATAAACAATCCACGATTTTTTCATGCAGACTATTTAACGTTGCAGCGTTTCTGTTAATGAACATTTGTCCTTTAACATCCACTATTTTAACACATCTTTGTGCAATTTTTAAATTATTTTACAGTAATTGTATCCATTGATTGAGACCAGTTACGTAATGTTCCTGTTCCAGTCAAGTTCAACTTTCTTATTGTAAAGGTTGAATTGCATACCTGAGTAAACTGGCATGTAACCTGCATCATCAGCAGCCATCTTCATAGCTTCAACATAATCAGCTTTTGATTGTTTTGCATCTGCATCAGCACGAGCTTTTGTCAATTGGTCAACCAATGCTTGATCATTTGATACGAGAGTAGTTATTTACAGCCATGTTATCTGGATTATTTGTATATGAATCATTAGCTGAGCTATCTTGGTTATTTGTAAATCCAGTAGCTAAGAAACACATATTCCATTCGCTATCGTGACTTTCATCTTGAATGTTACTTAATAATGTAGAGAAATCAACTGTAGTTTGTTTTAAGTCAACACCTAAATCGCTCCAAGTTTTCTTAACCATAGGAATTAAAGTTTCAAGTACTGAGTTACCTTCTGACAATAAGAATTTGATTTCTAATTTTTGTCCATCTTTTTCACGGATTCCATCAGCACCACGAACCCAACCAGCTTCATCTAATACTTGGTTCGCTTTATCCATATCAAATGCATATGTATTTAATCCATCGATTGTTTCTTCGTTACGAACTACAGCTCCACTGTTTACTGATGCTGGGTTCCAGTATGCAGCTGGTACATATCCACCTTCAACTTTTTTAACTTCGTCACTTGCTTTTTTATCCCATCCGAAGTATGAATCACAGAATCCTTGACGATCTGTCGCATACATCAATGCTTGACGTACAGCTTTGTCAGCTGTAGCTCCATTGTTAGCGTTCATAGCTACGAAACCAACAGCACTACGAGAGTAGTAGTTGAATGCCATGTTTTTATCTTGACTTGCTTCACTTACTTTATTTGTTTCAATTACATCTGGAATTAAATCAACTGTTCCTTTTTTCAATTCTGAAACTTCTGTAGTTACATCTGTTTTCTTAATAATGATTTGATCTACTTGGTATTGTCCCTTTTCACGTTTGAATTCTTCATTACGAACAAATGAAGCTCCACTTGCTTTATCATAGCTCTTTATTTGGTAAGCACCAGAACCACATGATTCTTCTTGGTTCTTTTCAACAACTTTTACTTTACCTTGTTTGTATTTTGAGTAGTGATCTGCACTAGTGATTCCCATTCCACCAAATGTTGAGACTGCATCGATTTGAGGTGATACTAAGTGGAATACTACTGTGTAATCATCTGGAGTTTCAATACCAGTTAATTCTTTAGCAGCTCCGCTATTATATTCTTTATATCCTACTAGGTTTTCCAATCCACCACCATTAGGACCAGCATAGCTTGGGTCAGCTAATGTTGCGAATGTAAATTTAACGTCTTTTGAAGTTACTTCAGTTCCATCACTGAATTTGTGTCCTTTTTCCAATTTGTAAGTTAATGTTAAACCATCTGCACTTACTTCTGGTAAATCTTTAGCCAATTCTGGAACCAATTCGTTATCCGCATTGTACTTTAACATTGATTCATAGCATAAGTTTACTACATATTGATCATAAGCACTTGATGCATATTGAGGTGTAAACTGTCCTGTTAAACTTTGGTTTACAGATACTGTTAATGTTTTGGCGTTACTGCTAGATCCGCCTGAACATGCTACCAAAGTAGAAGCCATTGCTACAGATGCTAAACCAGCAAAAATTCTTTGTTTATTCATTTCTCTTTCCTCCTATAGTCTGCTCACTAACTATGTGTGATGAAATTATACTATGTTAGAAACACGTTTTCAAGGGTTTAAGAAAATAATTTACATACAAATTTACATTAATGTATATTTTTCATGAACACGACACGTCATTTTGTCTTTATATCAAGTATTTTTCTATTGTATTCGCTTACACTCGAGTTTTCGTGTTTTTTTCTACAAACATTTAGTCTATAGATGATAGATTTTTATGTAAATTATGAAAATCAACTTTAATTTCTTATACATACTGATTTACACAACATTTACCAAAGTTATAAGAAAATTATGACAACATAGAATGATATTCTATAAGTGCCTTAAAGATAAGGCAATGAATATAGAAAATAAACCAATATTCATATCTCTCTCCTAAAAAAACTAATAATAAACAAAAGAAACCACTTTAAGACGCAACACTTAAAACTGGTTTCTTTGTTTTTAAAGTATATACATGCAAATCTTTATACGAACCATACAATCATATATCTTTTTTACCACATCATTCATTTTCTTATATGAT
>ENA-OQKX01000176-OQKX01000176.1-human-gut-metagenome-genome-assembly--contig:-NODE-176-length-13545-cov-2.636757_pt1 | contig 13545 bp, 15 predicted proteins | sample MGYA00242654_ERZ504810 | MGnify/ENA primary metagenome ERZ504810 (study PRJEB26092, sample SAMD00036378) | human gut metagenome | host: Homo sapiens | study: EMG produced TPA metagenomics assembly of... | reverse complement strand
CATTATCAGAACGATTTACGGCATAATTGACATTTGCGGTAACCATCATGTAGTAACCGGTGTAGCCCTTGCGAGTTCCGATGATGAAATTCTGATCTCTTCCCATCGTGTCGGTTTTACATCAGGTTCAATGCACGCCCCTGGTAAGCGGACCCTGTCGAACCGTTGATGTTCAGCAGATAGCCAAATTATGCGTTGGGACGATTAGCTGGCTGTCAAAGGTGGGAGTGCCATAGCTACCATCATAGCAAGAGCGAGCAGGAACATGGGGATGCGTTTCTTCATCGTTGACATTTGATAAGCCTCCAATCTAATGGATTTAATAGGGTTGATATTCGGACAATTACAAGCGCCTGTGCACCGACGCTTACATACATATAGAACTTTTCAATCTAGGTAACGGGAGCGCCTATTTATCTTGACTTCAAGATACCACAAGAAAATCTTCATTTCCACAAAATTGACACAAAATCCGAGTTACTTGTCATAAAACACGAGTAAAACAAACTGCCCCGGCTGCTAAGCCGGGGCAGGAAAAATCAAAAGGCCCACAAAATGGGAATTCTAAATTATTGCGATAAGTGGCTAACAATCTTGCTGAGCAAGCCAAGTCTTTGTTCAGCCGGTTGTGTGCCTTGCCGAAAAAACGTGCGTAAGCTCCGAAATCAGTCTTTTTGCTCTGGCCGCAAGGCACGAACAGAAATCAAATTTGAACGATCCCCATAAACCAGTGTGTCAAGCGATACATCGAACAATTCGGCCATTTCAATAAGGCAGTCGACAGACGGAAGCTTGGCATTCGTTTCATAGGCACTGATAGTGGAAGTCTTCTTGCCCAACTTTTTGCCTAATACTTGTTGTGTCCAGCCTTTTTCTTCTCGCAGTTTACGAATGTGATCTCCAATATAGTTGTGACGCTCGGTATCTTTCATGTCTTTGTCCAGCTTGCTTTATCAATGAATTTTCTTCTTAGGGTAATTCAATTTTAAATGATTTGGCTTGCCAAACGGTGTAAAAGCAATATAATATTACACTATAAGTGTTATTTTAAGAAAATACTTGACTTTCGGGAGAATTAAACGTATGTTGAATGGCAAAGAAGGACGTCTGCTACGGAGAAACAACGATAAGGATGCAAACATGAAGATTAATATTTTACTTTGCGATGATGACAAGGATTTTTTGCAGAGAATATCAGACACGGTTGCTGGCCAGCCGGTACCGCCCGGAGCGTCCATTTGCATAACAAAAAGCTCGAATCCCGCCGAGATAACGGACCGGCAATTATCGCAGTATCACATCATGTTCTTGGACATCGACATGGATGAACGCAGCGGCATGGACATTGCCCGCCGTGTGCGGGAATTACATCTGGATACAGTGATTATTTTTGTGACAAATTATCCGGAATTTTCGATGGAAGGGTATGAAGTTAGGGCGTTCCGATATCTTCTCAAGCAGGAACTGGAGCAAAAGCTGCCCAACTATTTCCGGGATGCATTGGCAGAATTGCCGCGTGATGATAAAGTTCTGCGCTTTTCTGCCAACGCGGAGTCGTTTAACATTCCCTACAAAGATATTCTCTACTTGGAAAGTAATCAAAGAGTTATATATTTGTACACAGTAAAGCCTATGCAGGCACCAGACCGCTTTTATGGAAAAATGGAAGATTTAGCGGCAGAATTGGAAGGAGACGGATTCCTCAGAATCCAGAAAAGCTATCTGGTCAATATGGCATACATCAAAAAATTCAATTATGACAGAGTTGTTCTCTTCGATGGAAAAGAGTTATCGGTAAGTCAGAAGCGGTACTCACAAATGAAAGTCCAGTATCTGAGTTGGAAAAACAAAAACTGGGGGAATGCACGTTGAGCGATTATTTCTTGACCTACTTGTGGACTTGGATGGAGTGCTTTTCGGCAATTTTGCTATTTGATGCATTTTCAGCAAGAAAGATGGAACGTTTTCGCCATTGGACTATTGTGACGAGCCTTGCTTTTCTGGAGGCAACGTTTCTGAACATTGCCTCAAATGTATTGCGTGCTTATTCGAAAATCTTAATTGCGCTTGTCCTATATTATTTTGTGCATAGAATTTTGTACATCAGTAATAGATTTTTTGGGTTATATATTTCAATAATTATTTATGCAACGATGTGTTGTATAGATAATTTATGGCATACTCTTGCTCTTTTGTTATCTGAAACGCTGAATGGTGTTTTTCTTGGGAATGCATTATGCCAAAGTATGCTTGTACACGGTGTAATAATAGCAGTATGCTTTTTACAGGCAAAGGCGCGAAATGGGAAATTAAGTCAAGCAACCAATTTCAGATGGTACACCATTCCTGCAGTGCTTTCCCTTGCGAGTGTTTTGCTTATTTTCTTTTTTGGAAGTTGCTTTCAGCAGGGTCAAATATCAATTCAGCCGCTATGTGTCTGTGCCACATTTATTACTGTAATGCAGATAGCAGCGTTACTTTAATCAGCTGGATGGAACAAAACGCCAAACTTCCGTGAAGAAGCAAATCAGCCTACAAGCCAAATCAAAAAGCACAGCAAGAGAGCATCGAAGCATTGAGTGCCGCATATGCTCAGCAACGTAAACTGACACATGATTTTCGCGCTCATCTGAGTACGTTAGACGGAATGCTGATGCAACAAAATATAGATATCAATAAAATACAAACCTATATCCATAGCCTGCAATCGAAACAAAACGAACGCATCCTGCTCGTCAATACCCACCATGCAGCACTGGATGCACTTCTGAATCAAAAGGCACTTGTTGCAAAAAATCGTAAAATTGATATACAGTTCAGTGTGAACGATTTATCTCCCATAAAGATTGACATGGTGGATTTGACGGTTGTAATCAGCAACACACTGGATAACGCGATTGAAGCGTGTGAAAAACTGCCGGAAACGGACCGGCAAATTTATGTGCAGGCACTTCTTGAAGAAGATGTAACTGTTTTGTGCTATCCGTAATAAATCTTTTGCCGGTTAAATATGATTGCAAATCAGCTGCCGGCATCAACCAAGGAAAATCCATCTTTTCATGGGTATGGTTTGCAAAATGTTCATACCACATTGGAAAAGTACCACACGCTTTACGCCATGGATTATGAAAACGGCTGGTTTGAATTTGCAACAGAGCTGCCGAATACTCTGATTTCATGACAAAAAACTACTGTTTCACTACAAAAATGATGAAAAAGCTGAAACCTCTGTTTTAATAAAGATAGATCTAATTTACAGAGGTTCTGCATATGGAAGCAATCGTCGAAAGAATTGTGGAGAAGTGTATACAAAGCGAACTCATTGAAGAAAGTCAACGCGATTGGATGGCATACTCGCTACAACGAAAATTCATGAACTTTGGCGGTTTCTTTATTCTCGTTTGCTTTGGAGCACTTGTTGCACCGTTACCGCAAGTGATTCTTTTGAATTTTGGGTTGGCATTTTTACGGGAAAAGACAAATGGGCTTCATATGCCAACAGTATTTTCCTGCTTCCTCACCTCTTTATTTTGTGAATATGCCTGCTTATATCTGATTGACCGACTGCAATCTTCTACGATAGCAGCTACAATTATGCTGCTTATTGTCTCTGTTACGCTAATTTTAACACTTGCTCCTTGCAATAATTCGGCGATTCATTGTAGCAACGAGGAGTTGCAGGACATGAAAATAGCGGTACGCAAAAGACTTGTATTATATTGCTTGATTATTCCGGCTCTTTTATTGCTGAAACCTTTGTACAGCATTGTTTGGATTGTAGCTGCAGCTGCGGATGCTCTTCTACTGGTTTTGGCTAAAATTGGGGTTGGAATCAAATAAAACCGAATGAAAACCGCCAAATCAAAACTGGAAAGAAGGCCTTTACCATGAAAACAACCGAAAGCTTTGTTCACAAGAATTTACGTGCAGTTGCCCAAGCATCAGTTCGTAAAGAAGCAAGCGAGCCTTGCAGTTTATTTTGGTCCTATCAGCCCCACCGGCCCGAAAAGCCTCTGACAAATTCTCAGGAGAAAAAATAAATCTCACGCTGCAGCTCTAAGCCCGTCGCATCTCAAAATGCGGCGGGCTTTTTGTGTGCTCGGTTGGGCAACAACTGGCGAAAGGATGCTACGCGCTTAGCAGTAGGAAACGCTAGCCGAAGGCAAGGACATCCATCGTGAGGTGGCATCAGAATGCCAGCAGAAAACGCTGACGGACAAACTCCTGAACCAACAAGCAGGAATTCATATTTTTATAAATTATAGTAGTCCAGATAAAATTCGAACGGATTTAAAGTTTAACTCCGCAAAAGTTGCGGAGTATTTGCGATATTATAAGTGCAAAGCAAATTCGGAAGGAATTTCAAAGATGACATCTAACGAGCGACAAAAGAAAATAATTCGCTTGTTAGACAAGCGCCGGAAAGATACGATGGAGCATCTTTCAATAGAATTCCATGTTTCAACAGATACTATCAGCAGGGACATAGCGACATTAAACGAGGACTATCCAATAGAAATAATTCGGGGCCGAAATGGAGGCCTTTCCTTACCAGACGGATACCACTTGTTCAAGAAAATGTACATGACCCCTGTTCAGGCACTCGCATTACATAGAGCATTGCTGTATGTCCCTGATGAAATCAAGAAAATCCTTGAAACAATTTTGACCGATTTTGCTTGGTAGTCAGCCATGATTACCCCGCACCTTGACAACCAAATACCCAGCATAGCAGGTACGTTACTTTCCCGGCAAGCCCCAGTGGGCGGTCCGGCAAACCGGAATTGCGGCGGGAAAGACCATAATGATACGCCAGCAGCCTCCCGCGTCAGAGGGGGTGACCGAGCCGGAGTTGTAAGCAGTAAGACTCCGGCGGAGTCAGTGAACGGATGTGCCAACACCCTGCCTGTTGTGTTCCCGGTGTCAGGGGTGCGAGCGGCAAATGTGGCACACTTACTTAACTATCTACTTTTGCCGTTTAGGGCAAATCGTGGGCAGCAGGACCCCAAGCGCCTGCTGCCCATCATTTTGCTTTAAACGGGATAGAAAACAGGGGTGTAAACCAATGCAAACCTATCCGACAGGCTATGCGGAATCCCACCGTATGGCCGAGAAAATTTTCCGGGACATTTTGCCCCGGCACGGTATGGCGGTGCGCGAGGAACAAATCGCGCTTTGCCATGAAGTTTTAGATACCTTATATAATAAGGAAATTTCCCTGTGCGAAGCAGGTGTAGGCACCGGCAAAACGCTGGCTTACCTCGTGGGCTGTATCCTTTGGCAGATGCATCGCCCCGAACGGATGAAACTGCCCATCGTTATCTCCACTTCCAGCGTTGCCTTGCAGGACGCTATCCTTACAGACGTATCTGCCCGACCTGTACCGCATTTTGCTGGACAGGGTATCATCACCGCACCACCACAGCCGTGTCCGCAAGGGCAAAGAGCGTTTGTCTGCGATGCCCGCCTTGCCGAAAGAGCATCGCTGGTGCATCCGAAACGAACGCGGGAGAAAAGCAGCCTGCACATTGCAGAAAATATTCTGGACATGGATCATATCCCGGAACTCTCCCGCTATGACCGCTGCCGGATTTGTGTGCCGCAGTCCTGCCCGCGCGATTGCTTTCTGCGCGAGGATTGCCGCTACCAGCAATATCTGCGAGATTCCATGAAACCCGACATCCAAATTTGCAATCACAATTATTTGCTGGCAGACGCATCGCACCGACTTGAAGATAGACCACTGCTCCTGCGCAGCTATCAGGCACTGGTAGTGGACGAGGCGCACAAGCTGCCCGATGCCGCCCGCCAGATGTACACAGAAACCTTATCCCCGCACAACATGGATGAATTGTGCCTTTTATTACAACAGGCGCACTACAAGGATTTTGCCAGACAGATGCGGACGATGTTTCTTACGCTGTCGTTTTCCTGCACGCAGGGGCTTTCCAAGCTGCGAAGAAAAGTGGGTGAACCGTTCGTGCTTACGCCGTTCCGCCGCGCTGCGCTCATCGACTGTATAGCACTGTTGCAAAATGCTGGCGGATTGCCGGATGTGCCGCGATACCTGCTGAACAGGCTGGGAGAAGCCGAAAGTCTGCTGCGCCTTTTTCTTTTGGAGGTGCCGACGCGCATCCTTTACATCGACTACGATGCCGATGGCCAGCCCACATTCTGCGCAGCCAGTAGCCGCGTACCGCAGTTGCTTCGCAGTGCGCTGTGGAACACCCGCGAACCCGCGATTCTGACCTCCGGCACATTGGCTGCAGCCGGAGATTTCAGCCACACGGAACAGCTTTTGGGGCTGGCGGCTTATCGACCCTTGCGTCATTTCCGAGCAGATTCTCCGTTTAACTACAAGAAAAAATGTCTGTTGTACTTTCCGCCTCGCGTAAAAATGCAAATGGACAACCGCAAAATGGCAGAGGAAATCGTCCGATTGGTGGATGCTTGCCACGGTCATGCGCTGGTACTGTTCACAGCGTACCGCCAGATGGCAGAAGTCCGCGCGCTGACGGACGGTCAGTGGCAATATCCGACCTATCAGGCGTGGCGCAACGGCGGAAAAATTATCCAAAAGTTCAAAGAGTCCGGCAACGGTGTCTTGTTTGCGGCGGGCTCCTGCTGGGAGGGCATCGACTTCCCCGGCGATATGGTGTCACTGCTGATTATCGCAAAACTGCCGTTCCCGATACCCGACCCGATCAGCGACTATGAGCGCCAGCAGTACCCGAACCTGCGCGACTACATAAACGCCGAAGTCATCCCAGAAATGCAGAAGAAGCTTCGGCAGGGCTTTGGTCGTGCCATTCGCACGGAGCAGGACTCCTGCGTGGTAGCCATTCTGGATGAGCGTGCAGGCATTGGCGGCAAGTACCACGATGCCGCACTGGCCGCTTTGCCAGCCTGTCCAACTACCGAGAAAATTGAAGATGTTCAGCAATTCATCCGGGAGCAGAAGCGCCCGGATTACTTTTTGTAAAGAGGGTTTACGATGAACTATAGACAAGACCACCCCGCGTGGATCTATGTGCGGTGCGCCAACAGCAACCCACAAATGGCCTTTGATCGGCTGTATGACCTTATCGATGAAGCTGCCGGGCATGGCTTTCTCGTGCGCGGCACCTCTTTCGACCATTGCGGCGGCAACACACTGAAAGACCGCAATGGCCTGCGCGCCATGCTGGACGCGGTAGAGAATAACCTGATCGAAGCCGTAATCGTACGCGACCTGGAGCAGATCAGCCGCAACAGCTACTTATTGGTCGGGGTTATTGAAATCTTCCGCAGACGGAACGCTTACCTTATTACTACCGAATGTGACCTGAACACGGAACTCATCAACTGCGGTTTGGAACGCTTTGCCGGAGACCGCTTCACGCGGGCATCCTTTGGCAAGCCGCGCTTCGATGTTCGACTCCCGCTGATGGATCAGTTTTAAGAGGTGCGGCTATGGAAGAATACAAAGTCTGGGCGTATGCCCGCAGCGCTGCGCCGAATTTGACTGCGTTAGAAAACCAACTGGAAGAAGTTATGCGCGAAGCTGACAAGCGCGGCTACGATCCTGGTAAATCAAGCATTGAACTGAAACGCGACACCGAATTTTGGCGACCAGCACTGTTTGCTATGCTCAAAGCTGTGCGGCAGGGCCGCGTTAACGCTGTTATGGTGCAGAGCCTTGACCGATTAAGCCACGATACCGCAACGCTGTACCACATCCTGCGCTTTTTGCAAAATCACGGCGCGGTGCTTATCACCACCAAAACAAGCCTGAAATATGAACTTTATCTGACCGGGCTGGAGAACAGGCTGCTGGCCCATACCAAACACACCCGAAAAAAGCTGCCGTGGGAGGGATTGCCCCATGCTGATTGATCCGCTCCCCATAAAGCTGGAACAGGAATTAAAATATGAACTTGCTTATACAGCACTTTCATCCGCTGCCGCTACAGGAAAGCTACCGCGCGGAATCTGCCAACGCGCCAATGTTGGTTATGCCAGAAAATGCGGCGTTTTGTGTCGAGATGTTTAGTGGTTCTTGTGAATAGCTATTTGGCCGCCTTTCGGGTATGTTGTATGTGATAAAAAGAATGTCACAGCGACAAACTCGGAGGAAAAGCCATGCCACAAGTTCAAGTCATCCAGCCGATCCAGCAACAGCCGAAGCGCTTGCGCGTGGCAGCCTATGCCCGCGTCAGCAGTAAATCCGCTGACCAGTTAAACTCCATGTCGGTGCAGGTGGAATACTACACCGACCTTATTCAGAAAAATCCCAACTGGGAATTTGTTGGTGTGTATGCCGATGAGAGTATTTCCGGCACCGGCCTTAAAAATCGTGCCGGATTCAACCACCTTATGGACGACTGCCGACTCGGTCTGATTGACCGTATCCTTGTAAAGTCATCCTCCCGAATGGCACGAAACTCTGTGGATTTTCTCTCCGCTGTGCGCGAACTGAAAAGCCTTGGCGTGGTCGTAGAATTTGAGAAAGAGCGCTTTGACACAGACTCCACCGAGGGAGAACTCCTGCTGGGTATGATGTGTGCTGTTGCCCAAGAGGAATCATTGTCAATCTCCAAAAACTTGCGCTGGGGAATCCGCAAACGAATGGAGTCCGGCACCTACCATACATCATCTGTCCCCTACGGCTACAAACAGGTCAATTACGACCTTGTTCCCGTCCCCAACCAAATCGAAATCGTCAAGGACATTTTCAATGCATTTCTGCAAGGCGAAAGCACCACCAAAATCGCCGACGATTTAAACCGGCTTCGTCCAGATGCCGATAAGCATTGGCATCATACCACCATAGAGCGCATCCTTAAAAACGAAAAGTACGCCGGATGTTCCCTCTATCAAAAGAGTTATACATCCGATGACTTGCCCTTTAAGCGCACCGAAAATAACGGTGAAGTCCTTTCCTACTACGCACCGGACACCCACAACGGCATCATATCCCAAGCAGACTTTGATAAAGCGCAAGCACTCCTGCAGCTCAAAAGCGTAGGCCCATGTCCGAGGAAAGACTCAGCCTTTTCCAAAATGCTTTACTGCGCAAAGTGCGGTTCAATGCTTTCCCGCAAAATAAACCGTTCCGCACAAGTGACTTGGATCTGCCGCACACACCTTCGATGCGCAGCAGACTGTCCCACGCCGCCAACCCAAGAGGAACTCATCCAATACGCCTTTCTCACCATGCACAACAAACTAATTGTAAACCACACGCAGATTTTCGCCCCTGCCCTACATGACTTGTACACTGCGCAAAAGATTCTCGATGACAATGAGAGCCAGCGGCAGGAACTCAACCAGCAGGTTCATCTGCTTGCCAAAAAGCTGTACAACCTTTCCCGTCTGCGCGAAAAGAACTGCATTACTGCCGCCCAATATTGGGAACGGCGCAATCCGCTGGAACGTGAACTTACGGATGTAAAAGCCGCGATTTCAAAAGCAGCTACCAACCATCCCTTACTTCGTACCCTTGCACAGACAAAACAGCTGGCAGGACATTATACCTATCTAAAGCCACTTACTGAATTTGATGAGTATGAGTTCAAATTTGCCGTAAATCGCGTACTGGTCGATTCCGAATCCTGTACCTTTGAACTCAAAAACGGAATGAAGTTTAAGGAGATTTTCTGACAATGGCAAAGCCGAGATACCTGCCCTACGGATACCGCATACAGAACGGCCTCATTACCCCGGATACCGCGCAAGCCGAATACGTCCGCCAAATTTATCAACTCTACCTTGCAGGCAATTCACTGCAAGAAATCGCGAAACACTTGCAAGCCAACAGCATCCCATACAGTGATGAGACAGGTTGGAACAAGAACACCGTCCACCGTATCGTAAAAAATCCGGCATACTGCGGAAAGGACAGGTATCCGCCCATTGTCGAATATACCTTATTTCAAAAAGCGCAAGTCCTGTGCCAGCGAAAAGCCCCCACTTACACAGAAGCCTTAAAGGATATTCGCGGTGACATTATCTGCCCCGACTGCAACAGCAGACTGGAATGGCAGACGAAAGGCCATCGATGGCGCTGCCGCCACTGCGCAGCATTCTCCGTCCAAATTGCGCCGGATATTCTCCTGCAAAGCATCGCTACCACAATGAAACGCTTACAGGATAATCCTGACAGCATCAATGACCAGCCGCTGTCACACAACACAGTATCCATTGAAGCCGAAAAGCAGCAAGCAGAAATCGATGAAATGTTATCCGCCGGGGAATTTGATGCAGCATCACTTATCCAAAGCGTCCTTTCTCGCGCAGATACGCAATATCTCTGCTGCACAGCCGGAAAAGCTGACCCCATGACGCTGCGCATTAAAGAAGCCCTCGCTGCTGCACCGCCCTGCGATACGTTTGACACGAAGCTGTACCATGCCATTGCAGACAAAATAGTTTTGCACAGAACCACTCCCATTCAGTTGAAACTTATAAACGGAATGGTCGTATAAGGAGAATCCCATGAACCGCGAGAGAAGAATCATCGTCATTCAGCCCAATAGGAAAGATTCCAAAAGCACGGCATCCCGCACCAAGCTTCGCGTTGCTGCATACTGCCGCGTCAGCACTGAGGAAGAAGAACAGCAGGGCAGCTTTGAAATTCAAAAGGAATTCTACACTGCCAAAATCAATTCCACCCCCGAATGGAAGCTTGCCGGGATTTACGCCGACGATGGTATCTCAGGTGTCCACACCAAAAAGCGTGACGGATTCAACCAGATGATTCAAGACTGTAAGAAGCACAAAATCGACCTGATTCTTACAAAGTCAATTTCCCGCTTTGCCCGCAACACCGTAGACAGCATCCAATATGTGCGGATACTGAAGCAGTTCGGTGTCACCGTCATATTTGAAAAAGAGAACATCAACACCAGCACCATGAATTCCGAAATGCTCCTTACTGTACTGAGTGCCTTTGCACAGGCTGAGAGCGAATCCATCTCACAGAACATTTCCAGAGGCAAGCGCATGGGATTCCGCCACGGAAGATTCTCCTTCCCCTACGCGCAAATGCTCGGCTACCGCAAAGGTGCAGACGGTCAACCGGAGATCATACCCGAACAGGCTGAACTGATTCGGATGATTTACACCAGCTACCTGCACGGCGACAGCTTGCAAACCATAAAAAGCAAAGTTGAAGCAGGCGGTTACAAAACCGTGCGTGGCAACACCACATGGTCAACGCAGGCGCTCCTACGCATCTTGCAGAATGAAAAATACTGCGGTGATGTCCTGCTGCAAAAGACCTTTACCGACAATGTGCTGACCGGCGGCCCGAAGAAAAACACCGGCCAGCTGCCGCAATACTACATTGAGAACAATCACGAAGGCATCGTCACCAAGCGAATGTACCGCGAGGTTCAAGCTGAAATCGCCCGCCGCAACAGCAAGTCCTGTGCAAACCAACGCAAGAAAAAACGCGGGCGGTACAACAGCAAGTACGCCCTTTTCCGAACGGCTGTACTGCGGAGAGTGTGGCAGCCCTTATAAGCGTGTAACTTGGAACATCCACGGCAGAAGGAAATCGTCTGGCGCTGCGTCAACCGCGTCACCTACGGAACAAAATTCTGCCATAATTCACCCTCGGTGCAGGAAGAAGCCCTGCATCAAAACCTTTGCTGAGAGCAATCCAAAATCTGACCGACAATTACACCGAAGAAGTCGCTATGCAGATCAACGGCATCCTGCACGATTTGCAAGGCGGCACAACAGAACTAGAGAAATTACAGCAAAAACTCGCGGACTCGCAACAGGAATTTGACCGTCTGCTGGACATGTCCCTTGAATGCGATGCGTCATTCCTCGACGAAAAATTAAAACACGCAAGCGAGGAAATCGACAACCTGCAAAAACAAGTCGACCAGCTTACTGCCAGCCAGCAGAAAGCTGCAAATCCGAATCTCCAACTGACCGCCTCCGACTTCCATATTACTGAATACGCTGATGCCATTGTCGCAAGAATCATCGAACGAATAGACGTTGTATCCGCCAACGAAATCAAAATTGAATTCATCGGCGGATACACAGTGACAGCCCCCTTGCAATCCTGACCGATATCCTGTATACTATTATTTATAAACTGAATGGTTAGGCATTGCCTTTCGACCTCATTTTTATCGTTACGATATCCTTTTTGGCTGGGTATACTTTTTTGTAACATAGAGACAAGCACCGCACCGGGGCAGAGATGCCTCGGTGCATTTTTGTTTGTATCGCTTTTTTCAAAGCGCACAAACGGCGGCAACCCATACAGTCACCGCTGTTAATCCGATTTGAAAATCAGAAAAAAGCGTGTTTCTATAGTGTTCCTGGCAGCGGGTGTTCTCCCGCTTTCCCCCGACCCAGCATCCCGGCTGGGAGGTTTCTGCCTGTGGGGGCCTGTGGCGCAGCGGGGCTTGTTGCAGCCCAACGGCTTGTGCAGCCGACTGCGGTACAGAAAAAACAGGAACAGCATCTTCAATTTTCAAGGTACAACGATAAAAACCCCCAACCATTTCACAACGGTGGGGGTTTGGTGTACCTTGACAAAGGCCAAACTGTTTTGTATACTGTTTAGGCGATAAACCAAACGGAAATTGGTTTATAACCATACAGATATGCAACACAGATTGTATTGCTTAGTACCACGTTACCCCACAACGCTGCTCGTTTTTTAGCCTTGTGGTTACTGGTTGCCAGATTTTGAAGGTGGCTTCCAGGGTGGAGTTCTTATCGGGACTATTATAAGCAGATTCGAAAAGGAAGTCAAGCGACGAAAGCCGCTTGGCTTTCTTTTTTTTCTGCATAATAGGGCTTAGAAAAGGTCGCTGTGTGAGCCGGTTCTGGTGAGGTACAAAATCAATTCCTCATCGGCCACTTCGTAGATCAGCAACCAATCCGGGGTGATGTGACACTCGCGGCATCCCGCATAGTCCCCGGAAAGTTGGTGATCCCGGTTCTTCTCTGGCAGCGGTTTCTGGTTGGCCAGCAGCTCGATCACCTTTTCCAGCAGGCGCATATCATAGCCGCGCTTTACAATTCTTTTGTAGTCTTTCTTGAAGGCGGCCTGATACTTAATCGTCAGCATTCAAATCCTCCATGAGTTCTTCTACGGAAGAAAAAGCCTTACTCATTCCAATACCTTTTCTGGCGTCTTCAATTGCCTTTTTCGTTTCGGCGTTCGGAACTTCGGCTCCAATCTCAAAGGGGATTCGATATTCCCGGACCGCCTTTTTCGCAAAAACGGTAAATGCCGTTGTCATCGTCATGCCAACATCATTGCAAAAAGCCTCGAACTGCTGCTTCAAGTCGGAATCCATGCGGATATTGATGTTGATGTTCGCCATACAGTGCAATCTCCTTTCCTTGATTCTGTAACTATTATAGCAGATATTGCGCGCGATGTCAATATATTTATTTACAATGCTTGCATATTTTTTCCCCGCTTCCTGCTCGCTCTACTATATTTTCGGGCGTGATTGTTCGACACACAACTCTGCAAATTTCAATGGGAAAAACTAACGACAGGACAATCAAAACGCTTGTTGCCTA
>ENA-OQKX01000174-OQKX01000174.1-human-gut-metagenome-genome-assembly--contig:-NODE-174-length-13600-cov-2.164551_pt1 | contig 13600 bp, 10 predicted proteins | sample MGYA00242654_ERZ504810 | MGnify/ENA primary metagenome ERZ504810 (study PRJEB26092, sample SAMD00036378) | human gut metagenome | host: Homo sapiens | study: EMG produced TPA metagenomics assembly of... | reverse complement strand
CGGTTGGCCCAGGCGTCGGGCAGGGTCTTGTTGGCGGCGGTGCGCAGCACGGCCTTCGTGTCGCCGCGCAGCTTGTAGCTGTCGGGGTAGGTCTGGGCCTCGCGCAGGACCTCGCGGTCCAGATAGGGCACGCGCAGCTCAAGGCTGTGTGCCATGCTCATCTTGTCGGCCTTCAGCAGAATGTCCCCGGGCAGCCACAGGTTCAGGTCAAGGTACTGCTCTTTTCCAGCTCGCTCAAGTCCTTGACGCGGTCATAGATCGGCGCGGCGACCTCGCGGGCCGTGGGGCCGACGCGGTACTTAGGTCTAAGAATGTCGTAGGCATCCTTCTCCTCAAAGACGTGCGCCTGGCCGATGAACCAGTCCTCGGGGCGGCCGCTGCCCTTGATGATGAAGTCGTGCCCCTTGAAGTAGGGCAGGTGCTGGCTGGCATCGCTGGCCAGATGGCGCAGCGGCGCGGGGATGTGCTTGTACTTCTGCATCAGCGGGGTGTCGGCGTACCACTCGTAACCGGCGTAGATCTCGTCCGCGCCCTCGCCGGACAGCACCACCGTGACATGCTGGCGCGCCAGCTGGCACAGGAAGTAGAGCGGCACGCTGGACGGGTTGGACTGGGGCTCGTCCATGTGGTACTGGATGTCGGCGAAGGCGTCGAGGCACTGCTCTTTCGTCAGCATCTCGCGGTAGTTCTTGATGCCGAGCTTCTGGCTCAGCTCGCCCGCCTCGGTGGTCTCGTCAAATTTATGCGTGCCGTCGGGGCTTGCAAAGCCGACGGAGAAGGTCTCGTCGGGCATCAGGCAGGCCGTGATATAGCTGGAATCGACACCGCCGGACAGGAACGCGCCCAGCTTGACGTCGCTGATGCGGTGGGCGGCCACGCTCTCCCGCACGCGGGCATCGATCTCATCGGCGGCGGCCTCGTAGGAGAGCGTCGTGGGGTGGCGGAAATCGACATCCCAGTAGCGCTCGATCTGCATCTTGCCGTCCCTGTAGGTGAACCAGTGGGCCGGGGGCAGCTTGTAGGTCCCCTTGAAGAACGTCTCGTTCATGGCGCTGTACTGGAAGGTCAGGTAGGGGCGCAGGGCCTCGGCGTTGACCTTGCGGCGGAAGCCGGGGTGCTCAAGCAGGCTCTTGATCTCGGAGCCGAACAGCAGCTCGCCTGCGTCGGTCTGGGTATAATAGAACGGCTTGATGCCGAAAATATCGCGCGCGCCGTACATCTCATTCGTTTTCGTGTCCCATACGACGAAGGCAAACATGCCGCGCAGCCTGGCGGCCAACGCCGTGCCGTACTCTTCATAGCCGTGGATGATGACCTCGGTGTCGCAGTGGGTCTTGAAGATGTGCCCCTTGGCCTGCAGCTCGGTGCGCAGGTCCATGAAGTTGTAAATTTCACCGTTGAACACGCAGACGACGGTGCCATCCTCATTGTACATGGGCTGCTTGCCTGCGGCCAGGTCGATGATGCTCAAACGGCGGAAGCCCAGCGCAATGGCCGTGCGCGGGTCGTCGCCGCTGATCACGTTGAGGGTCACGCCCTGCTCGTTAAAGTAACCGATGGTCTCGGCGGCCGAGGAGCGAATCTCGTCGCGAATGGTCACAAAGCCCACGGGCTCGGCCTCGCCCACCATATCGCCGTCGGGCGTAAAGCCGTCCACACGGGCCACAACAAGCACGCGGCAGATGTCGGCAAGCTCGGCCACACGGTTCTCGACCTGCGCAAAGACGCGCTCCGAAAGCACAAATTGCGCTGCGCCCATCACATAGGAGCCCTGCGCAAACGAGGCGCCGCTCCACTTTTTGGACGAAGAGAACGGAATGACCGCCAGCGGCTCGGAAACCTCGACCGGGCGGTCAGCGTAATAGTTGAGCAGCGCCTGACAGGTCTCGTTGGCGTCTGCCGAGGTGGCACGCGCCACGTTGGCGAGCGCAAAATCGAGGACCGTGGTCTCGACGGGGACAGCTGCCTCGTCCGAGTCCGCGCCAAAGCCAACGCCCTCAACAGGCAGCGGGTAGGTACCCTCGACCTCCATACGGCCCGAGGTAATGGTGCCCGTCTTGTCCAGGCACAGCACGTCGACGCGCGCGAGCGTCTCGATACAGTAGAGCTGCTGCGCGAGTACCTTGCGGCGCGCCAGACGCACCGTGGCGATGGCAAGCACCGACGAAGTCAGCAGCACCAGGCCCTGCGGAATCATGCCCAAAAGAGCGCCCACCGTAGACAGCAGCGCCGACGAAGGCACGCGACCGGCAAGCAGCTCGGAAAAACACCACGAAAGCGCGCTATCGCCCGGCGTACCGGCGGCATCCCACAGCTCACTCACGCTCGAGGCAAAGAGCGCCAGGCCGAGCGGAATCATAATGAGGCTCGCAAAGCGCACGATGGCGTTGAGCGCATTCATGATCTCGGAATTGACCTTTTTGACGTACTTGGCCTCGTTGTTGATCTTGGCCACGTAGTTGTCGGCGCCAACATGGATCACGCGGGCGCGCAGCAGGCCCGAGTCGATAAAGCTACCGCTCATGAGCTCGGAGCCGGGCTGCTTTTTGATGAGATCGCTCTCGCCCGTCAGCAGGCTCTCGTTCACGAGTGCCTCACCCGAAACCACCACGGCGTCGGCGGGAATCTGGTCGCCGCGCCCCAGGCGAATGATATCGTCGAGCACGATCTGGTCCAGGTCGAGCTCTACCTCGGCGCCGTCGCGCACCGCGATGGCCTTCTTAGAGGTGAGCAGCGTAAGCTTATCGACCATCTTCTTGGAGCGCATGGACTGAATGACGCCGATGGCGGTATTCAAAAACACCACGAACAGGAACGTGAGGTTCTTGAACGATCCGGTCAGTAACACCAAAATCGCCAAGACAGCGTTGATCAAGTTTAAACAGCGTGCAGAGGTTCTCGATGATGAGCTCGCGACCGACTTGGCTTGAGTTCCATGTTGCGGTTGATCTTACCGGCGGCGATGCGCTCCTCGACCTCGGCGGTCGAGAGTCCGTGCTCGATATCCGTTGCTGCCATACCTTGTCCCATCACGTCGCGTCGGTATAGAAAACCGCCGGACCATGCGAGGTTCGGACGGTCTTACGTTCGAGGGTGCCCCATGTTGGATTCGAACCAACGGCCTTCTGCTCCGGAGGCAGACGCTCTAATCCCCTGAGCTAATAGGGCGAACGGTTGGCATTATACCCAAGTGCGCCACGGGCTAACAAAAGAATAGAAAAAGCTTTGCAATTACGTGGGAGACACGGCGCAGAGGCTCACCTTAGAACGCAAAAGTGAAACAATTAGTATAAACTCTCATGCACATATATAACGGCTCGCGATGCGGGCCGTTTTTGCAAGAGCTATCCATCGAGGTGAGAGGCACACCATGATTGCGATTTTAAAGCAGCGCGCCAGCGACGAGGCCGTCGGCCATATCGTCAGCTGGATTGAGAAGAAGGGTCTCAAGACCGACGTCTCGCGCGGCGAGAACGAGACCATCATCGGCCTGGTGGGCGATACGACCAAGATCGACCCGTTCTTGCTCGAGTCCATGGATGTCGTCGAGCGCGTGCAGCGCGTCTCCGAGCCCTTTAAGCGTGCCAACCGCAAGTTCCACCCTGAGGACTCCGTCATCGACTGCGGCCACGGCGTCAAGATCGGCGGCGACCAGTTCCAGGTCATCGCCGGACCCTGCTCCGTCGAGGGCGAAAACCTCATTCGCATCGCACGCCGCGTAAAGGCCGCCGGCGCCACGATGCTGCGCGGTGGCGCCTACAAGCCCCGCACCTCTCCCTACTCCTTCCAGGGCCTCGAGACCGAGGGCATCCTTGACATGGTGAAGGCCCGGGAGGCCACCGGTATGCCCATCGTCTCCGAGCTGATGAGCGAGGACCGCATCCCGGAGTTTGAGGAGTATGTGGACGTGGTGCAGATCGGCGCCCGCAATATGCAGAACTTCCAGCTGCTCAAGGCCGTGGGCAAGATGCACAAGCCCGTTCTGCTCAAGCGCGGCCTGGCGAATACCATTGAGGAGTGGATCATGTCCGCCGAGTACATCATGGCCGGCGGCAATGAGAACGTTATCCTCTGTGAGCGCGGCATCCGCACGTTTGAGCGCGTGACCCGCAACACGCTGGACCTGTCCGCCGTGCCGGTCATCAAGGAAAAAACGCACCTGCCCATTATCGTTGACCCCAGCCACGCCACCGGTGATTATAAGTACATCGAGAGCATGGCTTTGGCTGCTGTGGCCGCCGGTGCCGACGGTCTGGAGATCGAGGTCCACAACGACCCGCCGCACGCCTGGAGCGACGGCGCCCAGTGCCTGAAGCCGGATAAGTTCGCCGATGTGATTGCCAAGTGCCGCAAGGTCGCTGCCGCCATCGGCCGGGAGATGTAAATTGGACGCGAAAATTCATGTCAGCCGCTTAGGCGGAACGGCCACGGTGCCCCCCAGTAAAAGCGCAGCGCACCGTGCGGTGCTGTGCGCCGCATTGGCGGAGGGCACCAGCCATATCACGAATATCGAGTACAGCAAGGACATCCGCGCCACGCTTGGTGCGGCGGCCCAGCTGGGCGCAAAAATCACCGAGGAGGCCCACTCCGTGACCATCAAGGGGCACGGGACGGCGGGCGGCTTTGTGACGGTGACACGCCCGGTTTTCTGCAACGAGAGCGGCTCCACACTGCGGTTCATGATCCCGCTGTTCAGCCTGACGGCCCAGAAGGTGCGCTTTACCGGCGCAGGGCGGCTGTTTGACCGCCCGCAGGCCATCTACCAGATGCTGTTTGAGCGCCAGGGCCTGCAATTTGAGCAGACGCCCGAGGGCATCACAATCTTTGGACGGCTGCGTCCCGGCGGGTTCACCCTGCCCGGCGACGTGTCCAGCCAGTTCATCAGCGGTCTGCTGTTTGCCGCGCCGCTGATGGAGTCCGAGAGCAGCATCGAGGTACTGGCTCCCTACGAGAGCCGCTCCTACGTGGATATGACGGTTGACGCCATGCAGCAGTTCGGCGTCAAGGTCACGAGCCGCGCACGCAAAAACGGCAGTGTGATGTACCGCGTGGCCGCGCCGCAGCGGTATACGGCCAGCAACTTTGCCGTCGAGGGCGACTCAGCCAGGCCGCGTTCCTGGCCGTGCTGGGCTGCGTCATCGGCGGCATCACGGGTCACGGGGCTGAACCCCCGACAGCCAGCAGGGCGACAAGGTCATTCTGGACATTTTAAAGCGCTGCGGCGGCAAATTCAAGCCCGTCGAGAGCGGGCTGCACTTTGACCGCAGCCTGCTGAAGGCGACGGAGATCGACCTGGCGGACTGCCCTGATTTAGGGCCGATTTTGTTCACGCTCGGCTGCTTTTGCAGCGGTGAGACGGTCATCCGCAATGCGGGCCGCCTGCGCCTGAAGGAATCGGATCGCATCGAGGCCATGCAGACCGAGCTGCGGAAGATGGGCGCGCGCATCGAGGTGGACGGCGACACCGTGCACATCCAGGGCGTGGCGCTCCACGCGCCGAACGCGCCGCTGTCCGGCCACAACGACCACCGCATCGTCATGGCGCTGGCTGTGGCGGCGATTGCCAGCGGCCTGCCCGCCCTGCTCTGCGGGGCCGAGGCCGTGGACAAGAGCTGGCCCGCGTTCTGGAGCGTGCTGCGCGGTCTTGGCGCCAAGGTGGAGCTGAACACCGACAAACAAGAAGAATTTGACATAAAGGCGTGATTTCCTATGCTGGATAAAAGCAAAACCTACCTGATCGTCGGTCTGGGCCTGCTGGGCGGCAAGTACGCGCAGGTGCTGAGCCAGAAGGGCTACCATGTGACCGGCATCACCCACAGCCAGTCAACGCTGGACTATGCCTTGCAGCATGACTACATCCGCGCCGGTAAAAATGCGGATTTTGAGGATCTGGTAAGGGAGGCCGACTGCATCATCTTCGGCCTCTACCCCACCGTGCTGCTGGACTGGGTCAAACAGTACGGCCAACTCATCCGCCCCGGCACGATGGTCACGGATGTGTCCGGCGTCAAGCGCGGTGTGGTCGAGCCGGTGCAGGCCGCCCTGCCGGAGGGTGTGGAATTTATCGCCAGCCACCCGATGGCGGGCCGCGAGACGAGCGGCATCGCCCACAGCGCCGAGGTCAACTTTGCCCCCGCAAACTTCATCATCACCCCGACGGAAAAGAACAGCCAGGCGGGCATCGACTGGTGCCGCGACCTGGCCGTGGAGCTGGGCTTCAAGCGCATCAGCGTGCTGACCCCCGCCGAGCACGACCACATGATCGGCTACGTCAGCCAGCTCTGCCATGCCATTGCCGTCAGCCTGATGTGCGCGTCCGATAACTCGGAGCTGGCGAACTACACGGGCGACTCCTTCCGCGATTTGACGAGAATTGCCCATATCAACGACAAAATGTGGGCGGAGCTGTTCCTGTGGAACAAGGACAACCTGATTTCCGAGATCGATATGTTTGAGAGCGCCCTGCAGGATATGCGGGAAAAGCTCGTCCGCGATGACCGCGAGGGGCTGGAGGAAATGTTCCGCCTGTCCACAAAGCGCCGGGAAGCGTTTGACAAGAAATAAAAAATGCTGCTGTCTCAAGCGGACAGCAGCTTTTTTATTTGGCTCGTGCAGGGGAGGAGGCTTGCATCCGCCTGCGTCAGCCGATGTGAACTGTGCCGACGCGGAGTAGGGTTACATGTGCAGACGCTTTACGATTTCGTTTTTTAGGGCTCTGCCGCGGAAGATGACAAGGCCCAGAAACGTGATGACGCTTATGATCAGGCAGATGACCCACGGCAGACTGTGGGCGTCCAGCCTGCCGGAATAGTCAATGCGGAAGAACAGCAGAATGTACGGCAGAACGCCGATGCCGATGTTCATGAGCAGATACACGAGCGCGTTTGCTGTAAAGCGGCTGCGCAGGAAGGCAAAAATAAAGTTGCAGACCAGCGCTGCACAGCACAAAATCGGCACGACGAGGTCCAAGCTGTACCCCGTGTAGCCGTTGAACCAGTCGGTAAAGACGAGCAGCGCCGAGACGAGCAGCAGGAGATTGAAGATCTGCCGCGGGCCGTTGAAGCGGCGGCGCAGCACGGCGCGCACCACCCGCAGAACCGCCACGGCCCAGACGGCCATCAAAATACTGAAATGACGGTGGGGCGTGTCTTCCATCAGCAGGAAATCAAAGGCACCGGCTACGACGATGAGCGCTGACAGCACGAACGCCACGATCTTATACAGCAGGGATGCGCGGTGGATGCGCGGGGCTGTTGCCGGAAAATACGGCTCTCCGGCGGGGCCGGACAGGCGGTTCTGGCACAGCGGGCAGTAGGCAGTGTCCCCGCCGACCCTGATATGGCAATGCGGGCAGGTATTCATCTTTCCACCTCCGTAGCGTACAGGGTAACATCCAGCCCATCCTTGGCAAACTCCCGGTAAAGGCGCTGCAAAATGGCGGTGCTGCGCAGGGCAGAAGCAGTGCCCAGCACAAGGTCGTCCCCGTAGGAGCAGACCACGGTGAACAGCGTCTTACAGCTGGAAAACGCTGCAAAATTGTGGATATAGGGCTTCATACCCTCCGGGATGCTGACCCGGCCCATGTTGGAGACAACGGCGGAGACATGCCGGTCCTCCAGCTTGGTGAAAAACTTGACCGCCGCGTTTTTGATGACCAGCGGAACCGGGCGGATGCCGGGTATGTGTTCCAGTTTTTCATACGCATCCATCTGGGCGCGAATATTCTCGGGCTTTAAAACCTCTTTCAGCTTGGCATCAAAGACCGGGGCAACGGTTTCCAGCGTATCCTCGGGCGTCAGCGTATGGGCGATGCAGACCGAGTTGAAGAAGTTGCGCGCGGTCTCGCTGGGATAGTAGTTGCGCAGGTTGACGGGCAGGCTGATGCAGATCGGTTTTTTGCGTTCCAGTGCGGGCATATCGTGGTAGATGGCCAGCATGAAAGACGCGCCCAGGTAGCTTGTCATCGAAACGCCCAGTGCGTGGGAGCGTTCCAGCACCTGTTTAGAGCTTAAATGTCCCTCAAAAAACTGCAGCTGGCTGTAGGGCAGAAAACCGTGCGGGCGGTACACCTTGGGTTTTTTAGCGGGTTTCTTCCGCTTGGTGCCCTCATAAAAATTGCGGAAGCTGTCCTGTGCCATATCCCCGGCGGATGCGCTGTTGGGCGAAGGAACGTTCTCCATTTCACCGGGATGGCGCAGCGCCAGATAGTTGCGCACGATGGACTTTAAGTAGAGCAGGCCGCCGTTGCCGTCCGTAATGGCGTGGAACATTTCCAGGTTGATCCGCGCCCCGAAATACGTTACGCGGTAGATCAGCTTATTGCGGCGCTCCGGCGTGTACAGAGGTGCGCAGGGGGCTTTGGTTTCCGGCTGGGCGGTGGGCAGCTGGTCGGTGGACTCAAAATAATGCCAGAACAGACCGCGGTGCAGCGTGACCTGAAACTGCGGCCATTCCTGTGCGGTGCTGCGCAGGGCCTCATTCAGCGTATCGGGGTCGATCTCCTCGTTCAGCGTGCAGGAGATACGAAAGACCCGCGGGTCGCGCTGGGACGCCGTAGCCAGAAACACCTTGGCGACGTTATCGACTTTATACCAGGAATCGGACATGAGCATGGTCCTTTCTTTTGTGGCTGTACGGGAGCGGCTGCCTTCCGGAACTCCTACTTTCTTTACGGGTTATAGCCCGCTCCAAATGATCCTCTGCACAAATCGCCCCGCGCTCTCCATTGCGACGGCGGCTCTGCGAATCGGCATCTGCTGGAATACATGCCAGCACTCGGGGTAGACCTCCAGCTGGGCGTACACCCCGGCCTTCTGCAGGTTCTCCACAAGGCGCTCACTGTCGGACTTCAGAATTTCGTTTGTGCCTACCTGTACCAGCGTCGGGGGCAGACCGCGCAGGTCGGCAAAGAGCGGGCTGTAGCACGGGCGCGACCAGTCGGCATCGGGGCCGGTGTAGGCCTCGCGCACGGCGGCGATGTACTCCATCGTCAGCATCGGGTCCAGTGCCTTGCAGGTGCGGTAGCTCTTTCCGCTGGCCGTCATATCGGTCCATGGGCTGAACAGCACCAGCCCGCGCGGCTGGGCGCGGCCCTGCTCCTTCAGCTTTAAAGCCAGCTCCAGCGCCAGGTTGCCCCCGGCGGAGTCGCCCGCGACGATAACGTCCCGCGCACCGTAGCCCATATACATTAAATAATCCCACATCGCCACGGCATCCTCAATGGCCGCAGGGAACGGGTGCTCCGGCGCAAGGCGGTACTCAAACGAGAGCACGTCAAACCCGGTAGCCAGCGCCAGCTTGCTGGCCAGAATGCGGGCGTACCCCAGCTGGCCGCAGGTGTAGCCGCCGCCGTGGCAGTACAAAACGGCGTGGCGGCGGTCATGGCCGTGCTCCAGGCTGACCCACTCGGCGGGGATGCTCCCCACTGTCAGGCTGTCGCTGCGGATGCCGATGCCCGGCGTGACGAGCCGCGCAAACAGCTCCTCCGCGGCGCGCTGGCGCTCCAGATCCTCGGGCGTCGTCGAGGTGTGGTCGCTGATGCTGTGCACGGCTTTGATGGCCCGCATCATCGGGCCGAGGTCGTCGGGGTTCTGCTCCTGCTGGGGCACCAGCGTTTTGATGACAGCCTCGAGCCGCTGGCTCAAATCGTTTTTTCTTCTGGACATGGCAGCTCCTTACAGCTTGGCCAGCAGCCGCGTCCATACGGTGCGCAGCAGCGGCGGATGTGCGGCGGGCAGGCCGCACAGGCGGTAGATTTTGTTCAGCGGCGGGAAAACCCCACGCCTGGCATAGCCATTGTAAATCAGCTTCAGCTGGCGGTCCTTCGCCGCACCCGGCAGATGCAGGATGCAGACGGGGTCGAGTGTATAATTTGTCGATACATAGTAGAAACGCCGCCCAGCCAGTAGCGGAAGATATAGGCATTTGCAGCGCGCACGGGTTTGCCGGCCAGCAGACTGCGGTAGGCGGCACCGCACCAGACGGCCTCGTCACCCTCCCTCGGGGTGATGCCCTTTGCCTGCAGCTCTTTAAAATAGTCACGGCACAGCGACATAAAATCGGTCAGCCGAGCCCTGCTGCCCGCGACCAGCTCGCCGCCAAAGTGCGTCAGCGCGTGCGGTGCGCCGTCCGGCTCCACCGCATCAAAGCAGCGGCTGATGGCGGCGGTCATCGTCTGGCTGGCGGCGTGGGGGACCTGATACAGCAGCACGGCCTCGTCGCATTCCCGCCACAGATCGTCCAGCGGGCGCTGGGTGAAGGTGTCGAGGTCGAGCATCGCCGCGCGGGTAAAGTTGCGGTTTTCCAGCACCCACGCCATGGCGCAGAGCTTGTAGTAGGCCAGTGCCCAATTGGTGTCGGCGGGCACGCGGTAGGTGGTAAACGGGCAGTCCCAGATCTCGACGCCGCCCTGCGTCAGTTGGCTGCGGAACGGCTCCGGCACGGGAGCATTCGTCAGCAGGGCCACTGTGCAGGCAGGATTCTGCGCTTTGGCGCTGCACAGCGCCACGACGGTGCAGCGGTCATAGACCGTGCGGCCCAGATTGGCGGCGTCCCCCTCGCGGTAGCCGTCCAGCGTGGCGAATGCGCCGAAAATCAGATTTTCCATGGGCAGACCCCTCCGTTACACACAAATACATCTTCATTATAGTCATTTTGGGGGTAGATGTCTATGGCCATCCCTTGCAAAATGCGCGGGAGCGACGGAAAAATAACTTTTTTGTGTGCAGACCTTGCCGAATTTTGTCATACCCTTTATAATGTTTACAGATGTAAAATTTTTATGAAGCGGCATCGCCACAGGCTGTGCCGCGCGGAGCAGTGTTTTTTATGGCGTTTTCTTCGGTGCAATTTCTGTTCGTTTTTCTGCCGCTGTCGCTGGCGGTCTACTGGCTGTGCCCCAAGTGGCTGCGCAATGCCGTGCTGGCTGCGTTCAGTCTGCTGTTTTTTGCGTGGGCGGGCTTAAAGGGCGCGGCCATCCTGGTGCTGCTGGCCGGTATCAACTGGCTGGGCGGGCTTTCGCTGGGGCGGCTGGCCCACAAAAGGCCGCTGCTGATTTTGTTGATCTTGCTGGATCTGGCGGTGCTGGGCGGCTTTAAATATGCGGGCTTTGCGGCGGAGACGGTCAACGCCCTTGTGCCGGGTCTGCTGCCGGTGCTCTCCCCGCCCTGCCGCTGGGGCTGAGCTTTTACGTGTTCACGGCCATCGGCTACTGTGCCGATGTGGCCGCGGGCAAGGTGGAATCGGAAAAGAACCCTATCCGTTTTGCGGTGTTCCTCGCGTTCTTCGGCCACGGGCCGTCCGGGCCCATCGTGCGGTACGGCCAGCAGGCCCCGCAGCTGGACCCCGGCAGCGAGACGCGCCGCGTCTCGGCGGACCGCTTCTGCTACGGCATCAAGCGGCTCGTGCTGGGCCTGGCAAAAAAGGCCATCATCGCCGACCAGCTCGCTTTGATTTACGCCAAAGCCGCGTCGGTCCCGGCGGCCACGCTGCCCGCGCCGATCCTCGTGCTGGGCTACACGGCCTACATGATGCAGCTGTATTTTGACTTTTCCGGCTACAGCGATATGGCCATCGGCATCGGTGAGTTCTTCGGCATCACGCTGCCGGAAAACTTTGAGTATCCGTATCTTGCCTGCTCCGTCGGTGAATACTGGCGGCGCTGGCATATCTCGCTGTCGAGCTGGTTCCGCGACTATGTCTACATTCCGCTGGGCGGCAGCCGCTGCCGCCTGCGCCGCACCTGCCTGAACCTGCTCATCGTCTTTGCGCTGACCGGTCTGTGGCACGGCGCGGCGTGGCAGTATGTGGTGTTTGGTCTGCTGCACGGCATAATTTTGTGCATGGAGCGCCTGGGCCTGCGCCGGGCGCTGGAGCAGCTGCCGCGACTGTTCCGGCACCTGTACACGGTGGTGCTGCTCTGGCTGACGCTGGTGATCTTCGGTGCGCCGGGCCTGTCCGAGGGGCTGGCCGTGCTCAAGGGCATTTTTACATGGCAGAGCGGGGCCAAGGGCTATACGCTGGCGGCCTTTGCGGACACCAAGCTGCTGCTGATTTTAGCGGCGTCCTTCCTGCTGTGCGGCCCCGTGCAGGCGCTGTGCCCCAAGCTGAAGGCGGCTTTGTACGCGAAAAAGGCGCCGTCCCCTGCCGGGATGGCGGGGCTGCTCGTGCTGCTGTTTCTGGGACTTATGCGCGTCACGGCAGGCACCTACAGCGCGTTTATTTATTTTCAATTTTAAGGGAGGTGCAGAGCCATGCGTAAAGCGGTCAAAATTGGCTTTATCGGCGTGTTCTGCGCCGTCATCGGGCTGGCGTTCCCGGTGTTCAACATTTTTTCCAAACAGCTGTCGATGGACAGTCACGAAAACCGCCTGATGACCGGCCTGCCGCAGGTGCTGCAAAGCCCGCTGCGGGAGCTGCCGCGCAATCTTGACAACTTTCTGGTCGATAACTCGCCGTTCCGCTATCAGTTTGTGCTGGTGAACGCCGGGCTGGACTACGCGCTGTTCGGCACGAGCCAGAGCGACCAGGTGCTGCCCGGCAAGGACGGCTGGCTGTTCTACAAGGACGGCCCCAACGCCGCGCAGCCGATGGCAAACTATCAGGGGCTGGCAGAGCTGAACGACAGCGCCGACACACTGGCCGAGGCCAGCGCGGGCTTGCAGATCTTGAGTGATAAGCTGGCCGAAAACGGCTGCACGCTGGTACTGGATCTGACGCCCAGCAAGGACCGCATCTACCGCGAGTACATGCCCGACGGCTACCCCATTGTGAACGAGGAAAACCGCACCGACCTGCTGGCGGCCTATCTGCAGAGCCACACGACAGTGCCGGTGGTCTGGCGGTATGACATGCTGCGCAGCCAGGCGCGGCAGAACGCCGACCGGCTGCTGTACTACAAAACGGACACCCACTGGAACGCCGTCGGCGCGCTCATCGGGCTGGACGGCATTTTTGAGGCGCTGGACATGCCGACGCGCCCGGCGGACAGCTACCCCGTCGAGGCCGGCGGCACGACCACCGGTGACATGGCAAACGTGGCGGCGCTCTACGCCAGTCTGCCCGCCGAGGAGACCTACGTAGTGCCGGGCTATGACCGGATGTTTGAGAAGGACAGCCGCGCCGTGCGGGTCATCGGGGATTCGTTCAGCGAGTACTACATGCCGTACCTGCAGGCGCGCTTCACGAACAGCTGGCGCGAGCATATCGACACCTTTACGATGGATGTGGCCGGGCACCCGGGGTGCGACATTCTGATTTTGGAGTTCAACGAGCGCAGCCTTGACAAGCTGCTGGCAATACTGGAGCAGTTTTAAGCGGATTTAAAGGAAACGGCCTGTCTGCGGGAATGACGCAGACAGGCTGTTTTTTGTGATGTAAGCGAAAATGTACGCGATAGTTGATGGCGTAAAGCAGCGGGGTTTGGTATACTGGGAACAGAAAAATCCGTGAAGGAGGAAAGAAAAATGCTGTTAGCAACATGGGGGGCGGCGCTCAATATTTTGGTTTTTGCGGGGCTGGTGGCCGCGGTGATTTATCTGTTTGTGCTGATCGTGCGGGCGCTGAAGAAGTACATCGGCAGCAAGGAGATGCGAGAGGAAAA
>ENA-OQKX01000171-OQKX01000171.1-human-gut-metagenome-genome-assembly--contig:-NODE-171-length-13622-cov-2.925898_pt1 | contig 13622 bp, 16 predicted proteins | sample MGYA00242654_ERZ504810 | MGnify/ENA primary metagenome ERZ504810 (study PRJEB26092, sample SAMD00036378) | human gut metagenome | host: Homo sapiens | study: EMG produced TPA metagenomics assembly of... | reverse complement strand
GTGGTGCTGATGGTACGTCTTTAAATGACTATGACTAAGTTAAAACCGTGGACGATAACACGGTATATGTTCCGGGTGTACGGCTATAAGACAAACTGGGATATATTGAAAGATATACTTAACGATAGAGTTACAACAGACGCGGAGGAGGAAGCTTGGAACTCTCGTTATAATTTTGACAAGGATAACAAGGATGATAAGGAAAAAAGAAGAAAGATAACGAAAAAGATAAACTTCCTGTTGCAATTCCTATTGTTTTCCCGAACAAAAAACCGGATTCTACAGAAAAAGACACTGAAAAAGATACTGAGTCTGACGTTCCGGGAAAAGACCCGTCTAAAAATCCAATGATTAATCCTGACACCGGACGTTATATTGATCCAGATACCGGATATGATATTGATCCTGATACTGGTAAGCTGATTGACCCGGACACCGGAGAGCTTATTGAACCGGATATTCCATCTACTGCAGGTAAAGCCGGAAATTGGAAGCGTCTCTTTCCGTTCTGCATCCCTTGGGACATGATGGAGCTGATTAAGTCCCTTAAAGCGGATAAAAAAGCTCCTGTGTTTGAGTTTAAGTATACTTTTAAAGCTGTCAATTATACTTGGGTAGTTAAAGTCGATATGTCCGATTACTGGAAGTATATTAAAATATTTCGTTGGGGAATGACTATCTTTTTTATCATCGGCTTATTTTTCTTAACTGTTAAATTTACAACATTTGTTCAGCGCATGGGTGGTTAGGGGGTGTTTTTATGTCTGTATCTATGCTTAGACCTTTTTTCATATCTGTAGCAGGTGTCGTTGTGATCGTTCTAGTTGGTTTTCTTTGCGGCATCCTTCCGGAGAGTCCTTTCCTTGCTTTCATTCAGGCGGAGGAAGTTAATGACTATCTGGCAGCTATTAATTATTTCGTTCCTGTTGACGCTTTTGTGACAATTGGCAGCGCATGGCTTCTTGCTGTGGTTCCTTGGGTAGTGTCGCAGTTTGCTATTTCCGGTGTGAAGATTCTTGGTGAGTGGATTCCATTCACTTAAATAGATTGTATCTCAATTTCTTTTCCTGGTTTTATTACTGTAGAAAGATTTGAGATACAGAAAGGGGAAAACATGATTTCTTTATATAGTGGGACTCCGGGTGCTGGGAAGTCTCTGCACCTTGCATCCCGGCTCCTTAATTGGATGAAATATAAAAACGCGCCAATCATTGGAAATTTTCAAACGGATTTTAGTTGTATCCAGAACCCGAAAGGTCATTATCTGTACATAGATAACTCCGATCTGACGGTTGATCGGCTTATTAACTTTTCAAAAAACTATTCCGAGTATGTCGGGCGCAGGGTAAAAGAAGGAGAAATTCTGCTGGTCATAGACGAGTGCCAGATTATGTTTAATGCCCGGGACTGGGGACAAAAAAACCGCGCTGCATGGTGTGCATTTTTCACCCAGCACCGGAAACTGGGTTATGAAGTTATCCTTGTCGCGCAGTTTGACCGGATGCTTGACCGTCAGATCCGCTCCCTGATCGAATATGAATGGATTCACAGGAAGGTTTCTAATTTCGGTATAGCTGGGAAGATCTTTTCCCTGCTCTTTGGTGGGAAGCTCTTTGTTGCTGTGAAAGTTTGGTATCCCATGAAACAGAAAGTAGGATCAGAATTTTTTATGTTTAAAAAGCGCTATAGCGGAATTTATGACACTTATGCTCTTTTCTCCGCGCCGGATCAGAAACAGTTGTCTTGATTTATTTTGTGTATCTCATTTTTCCTGCAGCTTCCGGTACCAGGAAAATTTTTTGAGATACATATGAAGTCCGGCACGCCCCGGGTAAGCTGTGACGCGGGGGATTTAGGGGGACCCGCGGCGCGGCTTGCCCGGGGTGTGACCACGGGGCTGTAATACGTGGTCTGAAAAACACTTATCAAAAATCCTAGAACCCGTTGCGGTACTGGATTTGAGACTGATTTTTTCATTTCCCCAAATGGCTTTTTGGGGAAAAAATATTTTTACGTTAGGAGGGATATTTTGCTTGATACTCGTTTTTTGAAAGATACTTTTGTTTTTCAAGAGTTTGACGAAGTTGAAAACGCGTACTGGTTTGATTTTAAGAAGAAAAAGTTCCTGCATAACATTGATACATTTTATTATTCTGTTAAATTCCAACAGGATTTTACAGCCGGATCGAAAGATCCTAAGGTAAAACATTTCCGTAAAAGGTTTGAATTGTTGGGTCAGGAATGGGAACATTTGAATGATTACTCGTCTGGTGTGGCTTTTTATTTCGATGGTTTACCTGGTACGTTAAATTATAAGCCTTTTCGTTACGCTGGTTTTTACAATGTGATGCTTGAGTGTCCTGAGCTGTTTGATATCTTTTTAGCTCCAAAAGTTCCGCGGTCTCAGGATAATGGTGAGTCTGTAACCTGTGAATGTGTGGTTCAGATCCGGTCATACATGCTTTGGATGTATGGCGTCAAACTTGCCTATGAACGGTCTTTTGAATATGTACAGGCTATAGCGGATCACTTCGGGTTAGATATTCAATTTACGCAGGAAAATCGAATTGATTATTGTTGGCATTCCAATTACTTGAAAAATCCGGAAAAGTTCTTTACTCCGGAGAATTTTTATAAAATGCGGGTTGATCGTTTTCGTGATGCTCTCCTGCATACCAGTAAAAAGGGGTCTGAGGATTATGAAATAGACTATTTAGCACTTGGTAAGCGTTCTCAAAAGGTTTTCATCAGAATTTATTTGAAATCAAAGGAAGTGGTTGAAAAAGGTTACAAGCCTTGGTTTTTTAAAGTGTGGTTGTTCAATGGTCTGATTAATCGCTATGATCTGTACTGCTATGAATATGCTTTCCTGAAACATAGTTGGAAAGCTTTAGATTATGGTCGCTTACAGTATTACGCGGAATTTGGTAGACAGAAACACTTTGTCGAGAAATGTCGCCGGATTTTGGCAAATGAAGAGGTTATATCTACAGACGATTTGCACAAACTTGCTGATCTTCTCACTCCGCCTGTGAATCTGATAATGAATGTTGAGTTCCAGACGATGCGCAGGCATACAAAAACATATGAGCTGATTCCGTTTTTTTTGATTATTCAAATGATTTGACCAGCCGCAGGATATATGATTTTTTGGATAATCGGAAATTGATCTGTGATTATCTTACCAGTAAAGTTTTTCGTCTTGTAGAGCTTTACGAACCCGGAAAGAATAATAAAGTGAAATCGCGCCGTGATTATTGCGCATTCTGGAAAGCTCTTAGAAATTGTAAAATTACAGATTCGTTTGTGCCGCCGGAAGATCAAGCGCTTGTGCGGACATATACCAGAAAAATGAATAGTGAAGTTGTAAAGGCTCGGGCTGTAAAGGCTGCTATTACATACGGAATTTACACACGCGGAATCAATGAAGAATCACCTTTGCGAGATTGCTTTGAAGTTCTCTGTATGATGAATGATAATGATGTGCAAGATGCAATTCGTTTTAAAGAGAAAAAAATCCGCCAATTCAATTCCGATGAATTAGCGGATACGATGGAAAACGCGGTTAAGCGTTCCAGCAATTTGATGTTTATTGATAAAGATACTGGAGATATAATTTTCTCCTAATCTTGTTATAACATGGAAAAACCGAAATGTAAAGGTGAATGTTGCAAGGTTGTGTTTTATTTCCAGATAAGGAGGGTTTTTATGAATGTTCAAATGGCTTTTAATTTGTTTTTGGTTGATCATGAGTCTTACTGTTCTAAACAGTCTATTGTATATTATCGGTTCAATGTGCAGAAATTTGTTGATTTTCTTTCCGATCAGCTCGGATCAGCGCCTGATCTGATTGAATGTGATGCCATTTCCCGGGAGTTGGTACTTGCATATCTCTCCCAGCTCCGTGGAACTGGTTGTAAGAATACTTCTGTTAATACCTATTTTCGTGCGGCTAAAGTATTCTTGAATTATTGTATTGATGAGGGATATTGTTTCGGGGATGTTCTTCGGAAGGTAAAGTTTTTGAAAAAGGACAATGCTCCGGTGCTCCCGCTCACAGAATTTGAGGTTGATCAGATAGACGGTTGTTTTGATGCGAAAACGGAAGCCGGGCTTAGAAATCTTTGCATGATTCATTTGATGTTGGATGCTGGTTTCCGGTTGGGTGATGTGGTGTCTCTTACATTCAAAGGTATCAATTTCAATTTGAATTATTTAGTGGTAAAAGGAAAAGGTGATAAATTTCGTACTGTATTCCTCTGCTCTAAGCTCAAAAGAATGCTTTATCATTATTTGCTTAAATTTCGGTCTTATACTCCGGGTGATGATTATCCGGTATTCGTTCAGGTGGGAACTACTGAACCGATTACAGAAACTTCTGTACATATGGTATTTGCTCGGTTGAAGAAACGTTCCGGTATAGATCGGCTGCATCCGCATTTACTTCGGCATACGTTTGCTACTTCATTCGTAGTCGGTGGTGGTAGTATGGAACATCTTAGAATTATGCTTGGTCATAGCGATTATGCTACTACAAAAATGTATTTGCATTTAGCTCAACAATCGCAAATGTTACATTCTGATATTTATAGGCTTGATCCAGTTTTTTTCAAAACTGGGTATTAAGGAGGATTTTTATTTATGGATATAAAAGATTTTACGGTGATTTTAGATGAGTATGTGGTGGTTGATCCTGTGGATGGTTTTTGTTTTTTTTGGTCGAAATCGCAATTTGAAGCTGATCTTTTTTTCAAAGTGAATAAATCATTACGTGCTTCTCTTCTGCATGTATAATGTGTTGTATCTCATTTTCTTTTCCTGGCTTTGGATCTGCAGAACGAATTGAGATACAACGAAAAAGGACTTCCATTTCTGGAAGTCCTTACTTTTATTTATTTCAAAACGAAGTTGAAAAAAATATTTTTTAGTGAGACACGGGGGATTCGAACCCCCGACAACTTGATTAAAAGTCAAGTGCTCTACCAACTGAGCTAGTATCCCATAATTTAATTTTTAAGCAAGCTGGGCTAGTTGGATTCGAACCAACGAATGCAGGAATCAAAATCCTGTGCCTTACCGCTTGGCGATAGCCCAACAATGATAGTTGCTACCGCAACAGGGTGGATACAGGGATTCGAACCCTGGGCCTCCAGAGCCACAATCTGGCGCGCTAACCAACTGCGCTATACCCACCATAGAGATGTTATCGTACCATTTAGAGCGCTAACATCGCTCGCAGGAACGCGCATGTGCTCGAAGGGATTCGAACCCCCGACCCACGGCTTAGAAGGCCGTTGCTCTATCCAGCTGAGCTACGAACACTCATCAATATCGCTTTCGCAATATCAGAGCGGGTGATGGGAATCGAACCCACGTATCCAGCTTGGAAGGCTGGTGTTCTACCATTGAACTACACCCGCATGTAGTCGGGGTGACAGGATTCGAACCTGCGACCTCCTGGTCCCAAACCAGGCGCTCTAGCCAAGCTGAGCCACACCCCGAAGGCTATGTTGTTGCGTCCGTGTTGTTTGTGTCTCATCCGTGACGCAAGATAGATTATAGTATAGCCTGGCAATAAAGTCAACAACTTTTTTGAATTTTTCAAATATTTTTTTCAATTTCATCAATAAGCCCCAGAAACTCGGCTTTTTTCAATAATTCTTTCATCGCACGCAATGCCTTGCCTCTGTGACTGATCGCATTCTTCTGTTCTGGAGAAATCGCTGCCGATGAGCATCCGTATTCATCCAGATAAAAAATCGGATCATACCCAAAGCCGTTTTCCCCTTCCGGTTCCCAGCCGATATATCCTTCCATCGTCTGACGGGTCACCAGTTCCCTTCCATCCGGAAGGACAGCCGCAATCGCACAGACAAAGCGTGCGGTACGTTTTTCTTTCGGTACGTCCATCCAGACGGTCAATCAGATTTTTGTTTTTTCACATCGTAAGAGTATCCTCTCCCATATAACGGGCAGAATATACGCCCGGCTCTTTATTCAGTGCATCGATTTCCAGTCCGGAATCATCAGCCAGAACAATCGCATCCGTATGTGCAGCCACCGCCCGTGCTTTGATCTTTGCATTTTCCTCGAAAGTAGTTCCATCTTCCACAATATCCACCCTGATGCCGGCTTCCTTCATGGATACAATATGTACATCACAATCCGCCATAATCTCACGGATCTCACGCATTTTATCCTTGTTTCCCGTTGCAAAAATAATCTCTGTCAATTTAATATCCCTCCTGAAATGCTTCATTGATTGCGTTATAAATACCCTCAGCTGCCTTTTTCTGATAACTTGTACTGTTCAGCAGATCCAGTTCCTTATAATTTGTCATAAATCCTACCTCAATCAGTGCCACCGGCACCTCGCTTGTGCGGATAATATAGATACTGTCTCCTTTTAGCAGCCCCCGGTTCTCACTGCCCGTCGTATCCACGACATTTTTCAGGCAGATCTCCGCCAGCTTCTTACTCGACAGCTTTGCGTCATCCGATTCGCTGTACATTACCTGGGTTCCCTTCACTTTGGTAAAGTTTCCGGTTGCATCCGAATTGTTATGTACGCTGATAAACAGATCTGCATTTGCCTTATTTGCCAGCTGAACCCTCTGATCCAGCGTCGGATTCGTATCCGATGTACGTGTATAGTACACCCTGATCCTGCGTTTATCCTCATCAAACAGTTTTTTCAACTGCTGCACGATCGCCAGATTAAGGCTTTTTTCAGAAATTCCAAGTTTTACGGCACCTGCTGCGTGGCTTCCGTGTCCGGCATCCACCACAATGACTTTATCATAGATATCGTGCGGATCAATAAAATCAAGGTAAAGGCTTCCCTTTTTGAACCGGTTTTTCAGTTCATACACCTGATCCAGCTGAAGTGCGATCACGCCCTCTTCCTTATCCTTATAATAAGCCATGGATGCTATATGATCACTGCTTCCCTTGATGGCATACTGCTCGAAATAATCATCCACACCGCCCGCAAATTTGATATAAATGGTCTGCGTCACATAATCATTTTCAATTTCTACATCTGCTTTTGAAATTCCCTCCGGTAGAGCAATCTTAAGCTGCGCGTTCAGATCCTTTGACTGCTCCACCACCGCTTTCGGATTCGCCGTTGTAGCGATCAGATTTCCTCCGCCGACTTCCTTTTGCTGCTCGGCTGCCAGAACAGCCCGTTCATGTATATCCGGGAAAAAGAAAACCGACACGCAGACAATCACCGTCAGGATTCCCGACAGTACTGTCACCCACTTTAAAACGATTTCGTCCATCTTAATCCCTCGTAAATGCTTTAATGCAAAGATTGCAATCCTTTTTCTCTTTTACGTTTACAAAGTTTTTTCCATTTAAACTGATATAACCCTCTCCGTCATCCAGATCCACCCCCTGTAAAATTTTCTCTCCGGTATCATATTCGATTGCCATCGGATGTTTGGTTCCGGGTGTTTTCAGGTATACCAGCACGGCATAACGTTCCCCTTTTTTCAGAGAAACCTTTGTATCAAAATCAACGGTGTAATATCCCGCTTTCTGTAACGTTCCGGATGCAAGCTGTTCTCTCTGCGCAAAAGACTTCTCATTTTCAAAATCGTGCACCACATAAACTTCATACTGTGTGTTTGCACCGGTCGCATAAAAAGAAGCAGCAGACAATGTTTCGCTCCCTTTTGCCTCAAACACATTCGCCCCGTAAATCTGGTCACTGTCATATCCTAATTTTCCAACCCAGCCGCACAGATCACTCTGATAGATGTGATCATAATTATGTACATCATCTACCCGCGTATATGCCACATTATGCGTGCCAATATTCGTATCGTAGTAGGACACATGAAAATTCCGTTTTCTCCAAATCCATCTCCCCAGCTGTTCTGGCAGATAAACGCACCGTCTCCCTCCAACGGAGTATTGAAATTGGATCTCGAATAATTGTCATCCCATCCAATGATCACTACATCATGATTCGGTTTTTCCGTACCAATATAACAGTACGCACTTGTATTCTGATTATAATACACCGAACTCCCCTGTGAACTTCTTATGGTACTGTAAAGGGAAGATTCCACACCGCCATATTTAAATACCGCTTCTTTTATTCCTTCGTAATCTTTACCGTCAATAACCTGCATTTCCTGCACATGACGCATTGCTTTCAGCGAATCGTCAGTCACCCCGTCCCCATACGGATCGTCCTTCTCATAGACCGGTCCCTGCCATGCTGCCAGATAAGCCATTCCCATGGTATATTCTCCACCATCATACTGATTGGCATGAAAAGAATTGCTCATACTCATATGGTCCACGGAAAAATTAACTTTTTCCTCCGGTCGCAGGGAAGACTCCAAGGCACTGGTTGCGGCAAACGCCCAGCACGTACCATAGGAACCCTGATTGTATATCGTTGATACCCGGTCACGCTCCCTTAAATCATAAGAAGCCGGAACAATCGCAGAAGTATCTTTATCGGATGCCGTAATTGTATTACTTGCGATATCGAAACTGCAACTGTAACCTAACAGGTTGGACAGATCTTCCAGACTGACAACCAGCTGGCCTCTGACTTCCTTTAAAGCGGATGAAATATCTACTTCATCCCCATTTAAATACGCCTTTTTCTGACCCACATCCATCGATACAGACTGACTGTGTTTTTCCACCAGAAGACGTTTTTTTATCGTACACATGTGCACTGCAATTCAGCGCATCCCGCAACATGCTGACAGGAACCATAATATTGCGGTTTTTGTCCATGTAAAATTTCGATTTACTGTTATTGTAAGTCTGGTTATCGATTACGGCATGAATGGTCTGCCCGTTGACTTCCTTTGCCACCATCGGATTCCATACCTGTGTATCCAGTTCTCCTCCGCGGAACCGTCCCACCTGTGCATTGTCCACGCCCAGAATCTGAAATTTTAAAATAAAAACCAGCGCCAGCACAATTGTAAACGCAATATACCGTTTCGAGTATTTCATATATTACTGCTGTTCCTTCCTTTCGATCGTTTTCTCTGCTGCTTCTCTGCGTTTCGACGGTTTTGGCCCCATAAACTGATAAAAATAGGTTTTTATCATACCATTATAAATCTTTCTGTTTTTATCTGCCTTTCTTCCTATATAACGCTCCGCATCCTCATAACTGGTAATCATATACAGTGACCAGCTGTCAAGTCCTGCATAAGCCTGTCCGATCTGCGTATACAGCTCCGGAAGATCCTCTTTCTCCTCGAGGCGCTCTCCATACGGCGGATTTGTAATGACAAACCCATATTTTTTCGGATGATGCAGATCCGCAACCGCTCTCTGCTGAAAATGAATCAGATGATCCACGCCCGCACGCTTTGCATTCTCTCTGGCCGCTTTCACCACTTCCGCATCGATATCATATCCCTGAATATCTACCTGGATATCTGCATCCATAAGATCCTGTGCCTCTTCTACCGTGTCATACCACAACTGTTTCGGAATCAGATTTTTCCATTGCTCTGCGGTAAATTGCCGGTTCATTCCCGGTGCAATATTTGCTGCAATCATGGCTGCCTCAATCGGGAACGTTCCACTTCCGCAAAACGGATCTACCAGAATACGGTCCTTTTTCCACGGTGTCAGCATAATCAGTGCTGCCGCCAGCGTCTCCGTCAGCGGAGCCTTGCTGGTCATCAGACGATAGCCTCTCTTGTGCAGGGAATCCCCGGAAGTATCCAGTGTAACCATTACCTCATCCTTTAACAGGAAAATGCGTACCGGATAAGGTGCTCCATCCTCCGGAAACCAGTTCAGCCGGTAGACATTCTTCAGACGCTCTACCATCGCCTTTTTTGCAATTGACTGAATATCCGACGGACTGAACAGTTTACTTTTAATAGAAGATGCCTTTTTTACCCAGAATTTTCCATCCTTTGGAATATAGTCTTCCCAAGGCAGAGCTTTTATCCCCTCAAACAGTTCATCAAATGTTGTTGCCCTAAAACGTCCTACCTGCAACAGCACTCTTTCTGCACTGCGAAGGAATATATTTGCACGGCATATGGCTTCCGCATCTCCCGCAAATGTCACTCTGCCATCTTCTACTCTTGTAATTTCATATCCTAAATCATAAATTTCTCTTTTTGTTACCGCCTCGAGTCCAAAATGACACGGTACAACCAATTCATATGTATCCATAAATATTCTCTTTTCTACTATAATGTATTGCATGGTCTGCAGTTCTATTGTTACATATTCTCACGATTTTTAAAATAGTTTTTCGAAATTTTTTTCATCGCCTCATAACCACCAACCACACTTGCCACATGATACCCCTGTTCCCCAAGCATACGCGCCATCTGCATGCTTCCTCCCCCATGGTCGCAGTACAAAATCAGCTTGCGGTTTTTCGGCAGACGGGCAGTTCCTCGTTCCAGCTGATCATACGGATAGCTGACGGCCCCCGGCCAGTGTTCGCTCTCATACTCTTTCCTGTCACGGATATCAATTACCAGTGCCCTGCTCTCCCTTTGTTTCTGCCTCAGCTGCGATGCGTAAATCAGTTCAAAATCTTTCACAATATCCTCCAGAATATGCCGTTTTCATTAAAAAACAGATTACACGCTGTCCTTCGTGTAATCTGTTTTTTATTATATTATGCAATTTTATGCTATTTTGTTTCTGCCTAGCGCATATTATCAGATGCGGAATCAGACACATCTCCTGCCTTATCTGATACCCTGTCTTCTGTCTTGTCTGATGTCTTATTCACAGATTTATTGGATGTTCTGTTTTCAGACTTGTTGGAATAACAATCAGAGACACGATTGCTCCCACTGCGATTTGTTGCACTGTTTGTTCCTGTACTGTTTTTTGACATACTTTTTCCTCCTTTAACGTTTCCCCAAAAACTGCATGGTTCAACGAATACAATTATTTAGTACAGGAATAGTTTCTCAACTTTTCGAGAAAATATTCATTATTTGATTGCAATCCATACCGCAATCCATTATAATAACTTTTGAAAAGAAGTTTTTTCTTCTTTTCAATGTTATACCTCTTATTAATTATTTATACTCCCCTCAAAAGAGCCGGTCAGACGACCGGCTCTTTTACTTTCTTCATATGCTTTCATTTATATTTATGCATTCATTTCCCGTTTGATAGCCGCACCAAAGGCTACTTTTGACAGTGGAAACTTATAAAACAGCTTCATAAGTCCATACTGTATCACTCCTCCGGTCAGAAACCGGTTACAAAGTATCTGCCACAATAGCCACCAGTGGATGAATGAATCCCTTTGGGATAAAAAAATGCAGTCCGATTTCCAAAAGCATTCCGGCTCCAAATATAAGATGGATGGAAGATATTCTCCCTGTGCATATTTACCGGCCAGGATATCTGTCCGAAACTGATTGGCTAATCTGCATATAAATCTAGTCTAACCTTATACTTCCATTTTATGATTTTGTTTTCTTCGCACCCGGCTCAGATGCTGTTCAAAATATCCTTTATTAATAAATTCTGCCAGCGCATACTGTTCCAATACCGGTACGGTACAGGAAAATCCGCCGGAAGTTTTTTTGTAACGTTCCATCAGTCTCTCCGGCAAAATCATATATCCCATACGAATGGACGGTGACAGACTTTTAGAAAATGTATTGATATATATGACCGAACTGCTGTCATCCAGCATAAACAATGTCTCTACCGGCTTACCAGGCATGAAGAACTCACTGTCAAAATCATCTTCCACAATAAAATGATGTTTTTCTCTTGCCCATTCAAGATATTCGTATCGCTTCCCTATGGTTGCCGTAACCCCGGACGGAAAACTGTGAAACGGTGTCACGTGCAGCACATCTGCCCTTGTCTGTGCCAGCACATCACTCCTGATTCCATCTTCCCCCATAGGCAGCATTTCACAGACCGCACCCGTTCCCTCATAGACTTTCCGGATCTGATGATAAGACGGATCTTCAATTCCATAAATCTTATCCGCTCCAAGAATACGCACAACCGTACCATACAGATGTTCCGCTCCCGATCCGATAATAATCTGTTCCGGCTGTGCAAATAATCCACGATAACGCAGCAGATAGGATGCAATACTGTTTCGCAGAATCGCACAGCCCTCATTTGGTGAACGATACAGCAATTCTTCTCCATATTCTGTAATAACACTTCGCACGGTCTTAAAATACAGGGAATATGGAAAGCTGGAAAGTGCTGCATTCTGCAATCGTCCATCTTCGATTTCTTCCGGTATCTCGGGAAGCATATGCAGTTGCTGATTCTGCTCTTTCATTTCTCCGATTACATGTATTTCACATACATAATATCCACTGCGTTCTCTCGGTTCTATATACCCTTCATCTTTTAACATCTGATACGCATTCTCTACCGTGATCAGACTAATTCCGAGGTGTTCCGCCAGACTTCTCTTGGATGGAAGTTTTTCTCCTTTTTTCAGTTTTCCACGCTCAATATCCCGTCGGATCATTTTATATATATAATAATATTTCGGTTCATCATTTCTCTGTTCCAGATTGTAAGTAAGCATATTCTTCTCCCGTCATTTTCTTTTATATTTGAACTTTTACGTGCTGGAATACTAAAAAAGGAGTAAGACTTACGTCTTGCTCCTTTTTTCATACGTGCGCGAGAGGATTCGAACCCCCGACACCTTGGTCCGTAGCCAAGTGCTCTATCCAGCTGAGCTACGCACACATATTTACTTAACACTATAAATCATAGTGTAATGCCGGCGACCGGAATCGAACCGGTACTGTGTCACCACAACAGGATTTTAAGTCCTGCGCGTCTGCCAGTTCCGCCACGCCGGCATGAATGGGACCTACAGGGCTCGAACCTGTGACCCTCTGCTTGTAAGGCAGATGCTCTCCCAGCTGAGCTAAGATCCCATACCATAATTGTAGAACAATTACTAAAACGACCCAGACGGGACTCGAACCCGTGACCTCCGCCGTGACAGGGCGGCGCTCTAACCAACTGAGCCACTAGGCCAGATCGTTGAACATTATAACATATATTATCGAGTATTTCAAGTAAAAAAATGGACCATCGGGGACTCGAACCCAGGACCGACCGGTTATGAGCCGGTTGCTCTAACCAACTGAGCTAATGGTCCAAAAAAGAAAAAGCCGATGATCGGACTCGAACCGATAACCTGCTGATTACAAATCAGCTGCTCTGCCAATTGAGCCACATCGGCGAATAAGCTCTTTTGATGCTCAGCTGAGTATCAGCTTTACAGTCAGTGACTCCAACGGGAATCGAACCCGTGTTACCGCCGTGAAAGGGCGATGTCTTAACCGCTTGACCATGGAGCCATATTTATCTCTTACATAAGAACATCTTACATAAAATAACTCCCCGAGTAGGGCTCGAACCTACAACAACTCGGTTAACAGCCGAGTGCTCTACCATTGAGCTATCGAGGATTATCAATTGAAAGTATATACTTTCAAAACTTCATACAGATTTAACCGCTTTTTTAATCAAGCCCTCGACCTATTAGTAACAGTCAGCTCCATGTGTTGCCACACTTCCACCTCTGCCCTATCTACCTTGTAGTCTTCAAGGGGTCTTACTCCCGAAGGAGGGATATCTCATCTTGA
>ENA-OQKX01000170-OQKX01000170.1-human-gut-metagenome-genome-assembly--contig:-NODE-170-length-13736-cov-2.578955_pt1 | contig 13736 bp, 11 predicted proteins | sample MGYA00242654_ERZ504810 | MGnify/ENA primary metagenome ERZ504810 (study PRJEB26092, sample SAMD00036378) | human gut metagenome | host: Homo sapiens | study: EMG produced TPA metagenomics assembly of... | reverse complement strand
GCCTCGAGAACTGCAGTCGACGGTACGCCGATTGTTTCCTTCCCCTTCTACATTCGATGCGCTTGATCCTGCAGTGCAGTTCCTGCATTGGGAATTCGTTGATCCGGATTCAATTCCGGTATGCGGTTTCCAGTGGAATCATTGGTCCCTCGCGAACCTGCCCGTGGATGCGCTGATGTACGATTTCAACGATTCTCACGCGCTCGCGATTCCGGCTGATTTCTCGCGCACGGTTTCTGCGATGATTCCTGAAACGGTTCAGGGACGCACGTCCGCCGCCTCGCCGTTGCTGCAGGGCCGCAGCAGTGATCCCGCAGTGACGATGCGTTACAACGGTCCATATCCGCCAGATCAGGATCATGACTACTATCTGCATGTGTGGGGTACCACGGCTCCGCTCGCCGGCCTCAATCAGGGATTCTGGCTCAACGAAATGGAACGTGCGCTGCGTACTTCCGGTACAATCGTTGATCAGGGCGCTATTTTCCTCACTGGAAAAGCCTGATTTGTGAAAGAGGATCTCAAGTAAGGCCAGAAATTTGATTTCCGCAGCAATATAACGATATAAAGATGCGGAAATCAGAAATATATCCGACGAAAACGTATTGACAATAATCGAAAGGATTGCTGAATAATTATGGCGTGCACCACGATTTTGGTTGGCAAAGACGCAAGTTATGACGGATCGACCATCATCGCCCGTAATGAAGATAGTGCAAATGGTGAGTTTTGCCCGAAGCGCTTCATCGTAGTCAAGCCTGAAGATCAGCCGCGCAAGTACAAGAGCGTGCTTTCGCATGTTGAAATCGATCTTCCTGACAATCCGCTGCAGTATACGGCTGTGCCGAATGCCGATCTGAAGGAAGGCATTTGGGGCGAAGCCGGCGTCAACGAGGCGAACGTGGCCATGAGCGCCACCGAAACCCTCACCACCAACGAGCGCGTGCTCGGCGCCGACCCGTTCGTGGAGCTCACTCCGGCCAAGGGCAAGGAAGGCGAAGACGGCTACGAGCCGGAAGTGCCCGGCGGCATCGGCGAAGAGGACTTCCTCACCCTCGTACTGCCGTACGTCAAGACCGCCCGTGAAGGCGTGGCACGTCTCGGCGCGCTGCTCGAACAGTACGGCACGTACGAAATGAACGGTGTCGCCTTCTCCGATGTGGATGAGATCTGGTGGCTTGAAACCGTCGGCGGCCACCACTGGATCGCCAAGCGTGTGCCGGACGAGGCATACGTGACCATGCCGAACCAGCTCGGCATCGACGAATTCGACCTCGACGACGCGCTCGGAAACCAGGAAGAGCACATGTGCTCCGCGGACCTCGGCGAATTCATCGAACGCAACCATCTGGACCTGGCCGTGGAGAACGTCACCCCGTTCAACCCGCGCGACGCCTTCGGTTCCCACTCCGATTCCGACCACGTCTACAACACCCCGCGCGCCTGGTACATGCAGCGTTTCCTCAACCCGTACGACGAGCAGTGGGACGGTCAGGACGCCGACCACCAGCCGACCGCGGACGACATTCCATGGGCTCGCCAGCCCGATCGCAAGATCACCATCGAAGACGTGAAGTACGTGCTGAGCTCCCACTACCAAGGCACCCCGTACGATCCGTACGGCAAGCTCGGCGACCAGCATTCGCGCCACATGTTCCGTCCGATTGGCATCAACCGTCAGAGCCAGCTGTCCGTCATGCAGATTCGCCCGTACCGCCCGCAGGTCAACCGTGCCGTGCAGTGGATTGCCTACGGTTCCAACCCGTTCAACACGCTCGTGCCGTTCTTCCCGAACGTCGACTCCACGCCGAAGTACCTCGAAGACACCACCACGCGCGTCACCTCCGAGAACTTCTACTGGGAGAACCGCATCATCGCGGCCCTGTGCGACGCCAGCTTCGCCGACACCGCCAACGCGGTGGAGCGCTACCAGGAGAAGACCGGCGGCATGGGCCACCGCATGGTAGCCGCCACCGACGAGCAGATCGACCGACTGGTGGAAGGCGTGGTCGACGAATTCGACGCCGAAGACGAGATCGGCGACGTGCAGCCGATGGAACCGGACGAAATCATCGAAGCCGTCCGCAACAACGAAGCCCGCGAAGTGCTCGCCGCCGCCAACGAGACCATGGCCGCGCAGCTTAAGGCGGAAACCGACAAGCTGCTCGACTCCGTGCTCTACACCACCAGCATGAACATGAAGAACGGCTTCCACATGTCCGACTTCTGATATTTTCTGCGATTGCGCAATCGCAAGAAATTCTACGAAAACCCGCGTAGCAACCGGCTTCCGCACAGCGTTCGCCACAAACAGTTCCGTATGACGGTCGGCGCGCGTCCGCTGTGCGGGAGCCGGTTTTCTTTGGTGGCGCGTGCTTATTAGAATGGCGATCGTCTTTGCTTTTCCGCTCGTGCCGGCGCGCGTTGCATAGGCGATGTCTGTCGCGTACGTTGTGCGCCATACAGCGGAATGCTTTCCCAAGAAAGGAACCCAGTGACCAGCATTGAGGATTTCACCAGCCAATACGGTCTGGTGCAGAAGATTGATGCGTTCGGCTATCTCGATTACCTGAAGAAGAATCCTGATGCGCCGCGCAAGCATGGCAAGGTCGTCCTCGTCACCGCCGACACCCCGCTGAAGGCGTCCCGCGGCGAAGGCAAGACCACCACTACGATTGCGCTGATCGATGCGCTTCGTGAGCGTGGCATCGACGCGGCAGCCGTGCTGCGCCAGCCGAGCATGGGCATCACCGCAGCCGGTTCCAAGGGTGGCGCGTCGGGCGGCGGCAAGGCCTCCCTGACCCACCCGGAGCTGATCGACTGGGGTCTGTGCGGTGAAATGGGAGCCATCGAGGCCGCCCAGAACCTGTTGGTCTCCTTTGCGGAGAAGGCTGTTGACGACGGCAAGCTGGACACCATCCTCGTACCGCGCGTCTCCGAAGTGCCGTCCCGTTCCCTGCGCCAGATCGCAGTGGACCGTGGAAAGGGCGACGTGGCTGAGCGTGTGGTGCTCACCCCGACCTGCGAGCTCATGCAGATCGTTGTGCTGTCGCGTTCCATGGATGAGATCTCCGAGCGCGTTGCCAAGATGATCGCCGGCACGAAGGATGGCAAGGCCGTGACCTTCGGCGAATTCGTTGACCTGTGGCGTATCACCGGCATCCTCGGCGACGCCGTGAAGCCAGCCAAGACGGAGACCGTGAACGGCTCTCCGGTGTACGTGCACGGCGGCCCGTTCGCCAACGTGTCCATCGGCATTCCGACGCTGGTTTCCGTGGAGATGGCGTGCGCGCTGCATGACGTGGTCATCGTCGAAGCCGGCTACGGCACCGACGCTGGTGCGCAGAAGTGGCTCGACATCGCCTGCCGCGAATACGACGCGCAGTGGCCGTCCGCAGCCATCGTCGTGACCCGCGCTTCCACGTGGCGCGACGATCCGGATCTGGCATGGCGCTACCCGTTCCACGTCCAGCGCCTCGAAGGTCTTGATATTCCTACCTTCCCGCTTATCAACCTGTGGGATGGCGAGGATGATCAGATTCCGGCGCTCAAGGACACCGCCAAGGAACTGGAATTCCGCGACCCGATCATCGGCAACCTGTACCGCGACGGTGGCGACGCGCTCGCCCCGCAGCTCGATGCGTTCGTCGATGCCGTGACGAACGGTTCTATGCCGGCCGAACCGCACAGCCACAAGGGCATGGCTCTGGTGGAGAACGTGCGTTGGGTCGCCGAGCATGCGTATGGCGTTCCGGCCGACCGTGTGATTCTGAAGGACGGTTTCGCCGAGTCGTTGCAGGCCGCCGAGGGTCTGTGCGCCAGCGCGGGCATCGATTTCGGCTCGCTTGCTCTGGTCGCGGTGAAGTCTCCGGCCACCATGACCGACAACGACCGCGCTCCGGAAGCCGAGCGCACCGTCACGCTGAAGAAGGTCGAAGTGCATTCCGGCGCGGGCCTGGTGCACGTGAACCTCACCACGTCGCTGACCACCCCGATGCCGAAGATCGTCTGATTTTCTTGCGATTGCGCCGCGTGGCGGTACGTCCCGTACCGTCGAGGGCGCTCGCTAATCGTTGATTCGGCGTAAATACAAAGCCGCTGGTCCCGTTCGGGCCGGCGGTTTTTCGTGGGTGATACCTTTACGTTGTCCGTTTGTGGGTGCGGGCGTGCTTGCATGTGCGCCCCCTTTTGCTCACGAGTTGCGGAATGGGGCGATTTTTCTCTCTTATGAGCAAAAGGGGGTATGATTACTGACGATTTTGCCGGTTTCCATACCCCTTTTCGCTCACGTCCCGTAGAAAAGGCCCGTTTCTCGCTTTTGTGAGCGGTCGGGGGTGCTGATATTGCGATTTCCCTGCCGTAGTCAGGCGAGCTTCCTAGACGTGCTTCCCGTAGGTGAGGTGAGAGGTTTGCAATATGGGCAAACCTCGAAGGAACGGTGGAACTTCGTCAGAAGTTTCCACCGTTCCAGCCCCAGTCAGTCGTGGCGGTGTAGCGGATGTAAGTGCGGTCGGCCGGAATGCCCAGCTCCTTGCCCAGCGCGGCCATGATTTGCTCCGTCAGCTTCTCCCAGGCGGAACCCGGCACGGAACGGCCGAACACATTCACTTCCACGTATGCGGCCGGCTTGGAATCGTCACCGCCGAAATAAATCGGCATATTGTCTTCGAACGGGCACATCAGCCAGCCTTCAGACTTGCCGGGAACTGCGGTGATGGCCTTGCCGTAGGCGGCCTTCAGCGCCTCGCGCTGCCCAGGGGTGGTGGATACGGAAACGTGCGTGTGGATGACTGGCATTGCTGCTCCTTGCAATCGTTGAAATATATTGTTCTTCGTTACCCAAGTTTAGGTGGTCTGCGCGCGAGTGTTAAATATCCCGTGTGAGAAAACTGATTGAACAGCTTATGAAATTCGGCATTGTGGGTGTGATCGCCTTCATCATCGACTGGGGTATTCTAAACATTCTCGTCGGCGCCTTCCACATGCACAACGTGCTCGCCGCCACCATCTCGTTTATCATCTCGTTGATCTTCAACTATGTCGCCAGCATGAAGATGGTGTTCAAGCATCGTGAGGACATGGCTCGCTGGATGGAGATCGTCATCTTCGTGGTCGGCGCGGTGATCGGCCTGTTTATGAACGACGCCATCATCTGGATTTCCACATACGGCATGAACCATGATGCGTATGTCTCTCAAAGCGCCGAATATCTGATCCGTACCAACGTGGGCAAGCTTATCGCCACCGCCGTGGTGATGGTGTGGAACTTTGTGACGCGCAAGTGGTTGTTGGACGATACGCACACCAACGCCACGAACCGTCTGAAGAAGAAGGAAAACCGCCTGAGCCCGGAGGAGCTGGAAGCCAAGTGGGAGAACAGCTTCTCGCACAAGCTGGGCGTCTGGTCGCTGGAACATACGCCCAAGGGCTGGCCGAAGTAACTCCCAAATAACGGGGTAACGAAAAGCGCGTCCGAATCCATTGCGATTCGGACGCGCTTTTCGTTATGCGGATTGTCTGCCGTGCCTGCCGGTTACCCGTCGGCATCCGGCACATGCTCCGTCACACGCTCACGCTGGTGAGCATCGGCTGCTCCGTGGATTCCTTGATCTGCTTGAAGCCGAACAGGGCGATCACCAGCGAAGCCAATGCCAAAGTCGTCACCACGATGAAGCCGCCATGCGAGCCCATGCGGTCGATGAACTGTCCCGCGATCGCGGAGCCCACCGAACCGCCGATCGAATTCATCGCGCCCATCCAGGCCATGCCTTCCGTGAAGCGCGTGGGCGGAACCAGGTGCAGCATCAGCTGGTTGCCGTTCACCCACGTCGGAGCCTGGCAGACGCCGATGCACAGGTAGATGATCATGATCACCCATAGATGCTTAGCGAACATGAATGAGCCGATGCCCAGATTCACCACCGCAAGGCAGAAGTAGAAACGTTTCCACAGCGAATCTCAATCTCGCGCGTACACAAGTGCGCGATCAGAGAGCTGAGCGAGAAACAGGCGAAATCGAAAACCGGTGTACTGCTTCATATTCGCTTCCGTGGCGAACGCGACGATCGAAATGCTGGCGGCCGACTGGAACGCGCCCAAACCGAACCATGTCACACACACAGCAATCAGGCCCGGCCCCCAAATCGACTCCTTGCGCCCGGCATTCACATCCGCGGCGGCCTGATCCATGGCGGCCTGCACTTCCGCAGCCGTTTTTGCCTTCGGAACGTGCGCGATCGCGAGCGTACTCAATGGCCGCTTCCGCCTGCAACGCCTTGGAACGGGCGGCTTCGCGCTCACGGTATTCCTTGCGGGTCATGCCCGCTTCGCGAGCCAGCTGCGTCTGCGATTTCGGCTCGGTGGAAAGTTCGGTGAGGAACATGAGCGCGCCGACCACCACACACACGCCAGTGAATGAGAATGCCAACAGCCCGGAAATCACGGCCAGTGTGGAGGCGAGCGGATTGCCGATCACCCACATGCATTCGTCGAACACGCCGGAAAGCGAAAGCGCGCGGTTGGTTTTCTCCGTGTCACCTTTAAGCAGCGTGGTCCAACGCTGACGGCTCATCGCGCCCCACGGCGGAATCGCCGCCATGAACGGTACGATACAGAACAGAATCCACGACGGTACTCGGGCGGTGATGCAGGAAACCAGTGCGGTCGCCGCAATCATCCACACGATGATTGTCGGAATCGACACCTGACGCTGGCCGAACTTGTCAACCAGCTTGCCGAGCACCGGGCTCGCCACGGCCAGCGCGATCGCCTGCACGGCCGTCAGCGCGCCCGCCAGCGAATAGTTGCCGTAGTAATGCTGCACGGAAATCGTGATCGTCATGCCGACCATTGGGAACGGCATGCAGGCGATTACCGATCCGACGGAGAATCGCGCGGTGTGCGGTATGCGAAGCAGCTCCGCATACCCTCCGAAAAGACGTTGGCCGATGTCTTTGACGCCGACGAGGACATTGTTGGTCATGCTTGCCGCTCCTTTCCGCTCACGGTTTCGCTCGTGACGTCCGCAGCTTTGCGTCGCGTGCGGACTGATGGTGGTGGTTCCCCTGAATTATTGGTTAACCGCTTCCGATACCAGCTCGCTGCCCCAGTCGTCCGAACACGTCAATCGATTGACATGTTTGACATGCCGCACACGGGGAGAAAGGTGGGATGGTGCGTGTTGTTTGTGTGTCTTTGTTGACCAAGGCAACTTTATGCGCAGGTACCGTCGTGACACGCGGTACATTAGGGCAGGAACCAATATTCGAATCGACGAATTTTTTCACAGGGCCGGCGACCGGCGAAACGTGCTGAGCCAGCACGTGGCCGGCAGGTCCGAAACGCAAGAAAGGCGGCCAATATGCCGGCGACAACCATCCATTTCGTGCGCCACGGCAAAGTGGAGAACCCCGGGCACCTGCTGTACGAGCGGCTGCCCGGTTTCCACCTGTCCGACGTGGGCGTGCGCATGGCGCAGGCCACCGCGCATTACATCGCGGTCAGCCCGCAGCTGAACACCGTATCCGCCGTCTACTCGTCGCCGCTGGAACGCACGCGCGAAACGGCGGGGGAGATCCTCGAATCGCTGAATTCGGTACGTGGACTGCGCGGCGAGGAACCGCTGGAGCTGCAGACGGACGAACGCCTCATCGAAGCGCGCAACGAATTTCGCGGCAAGCGTATCGGCTTCGGCGAAGGCGCGCTGTGGAAGAACGGCAACTGGAAGCTGGTACGCAACCTGTGGAAGCCGAGCTGGGGCGAAAGCTACCAGTCGATCGCGCATCGCATGCAGGACTTCGCCCTGGAGAAAGTGGCGGAATATCCCGGCAAACAGATCGTGGTGGTCAGCCACGAATCGCCGATTTGGAGCTACCGGCACATGCTGGAAACGGGGCACCCCGAACACAACATGCTGTTGCGCCACACCGCGCTCGCTTCTATCACCTCCATCACTTACGATTGCAATACCGGGAAAATAATGTCCATTACGTACGCCGATCCGGCGGCGGACGTCGAATAATGTGAACCAAAACATGCGGTGGCTCAATCGCGGTCGGGGATGACTGCGGTTCGGGCCGGCCGCACGATATACAAGGAGAAAGTATGTCTTTTGTATACGACCAGAAGGTCGTCGACTCGATGTACGGCTCGCACGTGGTCTCCATGGCAGTTGACTACGGTGTCGATCTGGTCAAGATGTGGCCGTTGCAAACGAACCAGGAACTGGAAAACGATGTCAAATATGCGGAGAACCTGCAGGTGATGTTCTCCGGCATGATGACGCAGGTGCTGCTGAAACGCTCCGAAGAAGTCGACCAGTCGGTTGCGGAAGCCGTATACGAAGGCATGGATGTGCTTCCCGGCGTCGATCCGGAAATCATCCGCACGCTGATGGACGCCTAACCACGCCTATGACGTGATGGCCTCCTACCACGGGGTCGACGGCATCGAACTGTTCATGGAAACCCGCCAGAATACTCGGCATCGACGTGGAGACCCGAATCGAAAAGGAAATCCAAGACCTCATTGGAGAACCTCTCACCGCTACTATGTCGCAGCGCCTCCGGATTCGAAGTCGACGATGACGTGGCGGAAAACGTCGGCATCTGCCAGTCGGCCACGGTGGACCGCAACGAATTCGCAAGACGCTACCTCGCCTCGATGACGGTTCTCGACGCGCTGATAAACCTCATGTGCTATGGCACCGACGATTCGCAGGAGCAGGCCATCCGCGTGCTGCCGGTGCTGCTGTTCGTCAACGCCATGCGCAACCAGCTGTCGATTCCGCCCACTTTCATCAACGCCGAACAGCTCATCAAACCTGTTTGGTCTGCGTGACACCGCCCGCCAGTTCGGACGGCCCCAGTCGGTGTTCGACAGCTCGTTCAACCCGCTGACGTTCTCCACCACCGTCAAGTACCTCGCTTTCTTCGCGGGGCAGGAATGGCTGCGGCATACGAGGTTCCTGGAGTGGGACCCGAAGCAGGCCGAACAGGACGCCAAAGACGAGGACGAGCGCAAAAGCAGGGAAGCGCTCGCAAAGAAATACAATTTGACGAGCGATGGCGATAACGCGGCTTCCGACGCGGATTTGGATTCGTCTGCAGACTCGAATTTGTCTGAGGATTCGGACTCGTCGGAAGAGGCCGGTTCGGAGCCGACCGAGGAATAAGTGTTGCGGGCGGTCGTGTGACGTCTGACGGTGAAGGCTTTGCGTGTACTTGCGTTGCGTGCGCTTGTGCTTGCGCTCGAATTGCGCGTGGCCGTCGCCTATCCCACGCGTTACATCCGCAACGACGTCACTACCCGTAACGAATGATCTGAAACGAATAATCCCGGTATCCTGCGATTGCACAGGATACCGGGATTATTCGTTATTCGTTATGGTGTGCCACGTTTTGTGTGGCGATAAGGCGGGGATCAGAGCGAAATCAGAGCTGCTGATCGGTGCCGTTCGCCGAATCATTCGGTACTGCCGAAGCGTCCGAATCCGCCGGAGCGTCGGTATTCGGCTGCTCGTGCGGATGCTGGAACTGGGCCGGCACTTCCGGCATCCGCGGAATGGACGGTGTCGGAGGCATGGTCGGAACAGCCGGCATCGGAGGCATAGATGGTACGGACGAAGCCTCCGCCAGCGGATTCTGCTGAGGTGCGGCGTATTGCGGCGCGGCGTGCTGCTGCGCGGCGTCATACTGCGGTGCCGGAGCTGTGTACGAATCGGCCGGAGTCGCTGGTGCCGTGTACGGCGTGGCCGGTGCCGCAGCCGCCGGATTGGTCGGCAGCGGGACGTTGCCGTACGAGGTGGCCTGCGCCGCATACGGGTCTGCCGGAGCCTCGCCCGTGGCAGGAGCCCATGCGTTGGAAGCCGTAGGAGCGTCGAAACGCGCGCCTTCCGGATTGGAATCGCGGGCCATCAGCACAAAGTAGAACACACCGCTGGCAATGAAGGCCAGCACGCCGAGGATCAGCAGGACAACGCCGCCGATGCTGACGCTGTTGCCTGCCTCCAACGACCTGAACGAAAGACTGCTGCCGATGATGAGGATCAGACCGATGGCGAAGAAGATTCCGGCGGCCGCCTGTACCGCGTAGATGATGGCCAGCACGGTGCCACGCATGTTGATGTCATGCAGACGACGTACGCCAAGCGCGATGGTCGGCACAAGCACGACGAGTCCCCAAATGGAGGAGAACGAGTCTCCGACGGTGGCGATCACGCCGGAATCGGTGAGGTTCCTCAACGTGCGGAACACGAGTCTCAACACGAAAGTGACGACGGTATAGGTGAGGAACCACCACCAGAACTCGCTACGCGAGGCGCGGCCCTTGAACACCGCGTACTTCTTGAAGAAACGGACGATCGCCTCGCCCAGGTTGCAGCCATATGCGGGCATGTCAAGCGGCGCGGTCAATGCGAAGAAGCTATTGCCCGACTGCGGTTGCGGTGCCGGCTGCCCGTAATTCGCGGCTGGAGCCTGGCCGTACTGAGGGGCCTGTCCATATTGAGGGGCCTGAGCGTACTGCGGAGCCTGGTTGTATTGCGGTTGCGGTGCTTGGCCGTACTGCGGAGCCTGACCATACTGAGGTGCCTGGTTGTAGTTCGGGGCGGCGTACTGGGGCGCCTGCGCCTGCCCGTAATCCGGCGTGCCGTACTGCGGTGCCGGCTGCGGCACCTGCGGATTGTATTGGTTGGGGTCCGTCATTAGAGTGCCCTTTCACAAAACGGTGACTAAAGAATAAAGAAAGTCGCTTCATACATTACTCCTTTGCCGATGTGAAGATAGGGAAAAATATTGCAGTATGGAACGCTGCGGAAGAAAAACGGCGATTGGGTCGTGGCACGTCCGGTTTGCGCGGCACAATGGAGCCTATGACTGAAGTTGAAAATACCAAACCGGAACTTCCTGAAAACGTTCGTGTGCGTTTCTGCCCGTCCCCGACCGGCATTCCGCACGTCGGCATGGTCCGCACCGCACTGTTCAACTGGGCTGAGGCCCGCCACACCAAGGGCACGTTCGTGTTCCGTATCGAGGATACGGACGCCCAGCGCGACTCCGAGGAAAGCTACAACCAGATCATCGAGGCCTTGAACTGGCTCGGCATCGATTGGGACGAGGGCATCAACGTCGGAGGCCCCGACGGCCCGTACCGCCAGTCCGAGCGCGGCGACATCTATAAGGCCGTGGCTGCCAAGCTGCTTGAGGCCGGCTACGCTTACGAATCCTTCTCCACCCCCGAGGAGATCGAGGCCCGCAACGTGGCCGCCGGTCGTCCGAAGGCATTCGGCTACGACGGCTACGACCGCAACCTCACCGAGGAGCAGAAGGCCGCCTTCCGTGCCGAAGGCCGCAAGCCGGCGCTGCGTATCCGCATGCCCGACGAGGACATCGCCTTCGATGATCTGATCCGTGGCCGCATCGAATTCAAGGCCGGTTCCGTGCCGGATTACGTGATCGTCCGTCCGAACGGCGACCCGCTGTACACCCTGACCAATCCGGTCGACGATGCCATGATGCGCATCAACGTGGTGCTGCGCGGCGAGGATCTGCTGAGCTCCACCCCGCGTCAGATCGTGCTGTACCGTTACCTGATCGAGCTGGGCGTGGCCAAGGAAATGCCGCTGTTCGGCCACATGCCGTACGTCATGGGCCAGGGCAATAAGAAGCTGTCCAAGCGCGATCCGGAATCCAACCTGTTCCTGCACCGTGACAACGGCTTCATCCGTGAGGGCCTGCTGAACTACCTGGCGCTGCTGGGCTGGTCCATCGCCCCCGACCGCGACGTGTTCTCCATGGACGAGATGATCGAGAAGTTCGACGTGCGTGACGTCAAAGCCAACCCGGCCCGCTTCGACATCGACAAGGCCATCTCCATCAACGCCGAGCACATCCGCATGCTCGAACCGCAGGACTTCCTGAACCGTTCCGTGCCTTACCTGCACCGCGACGGCGTGGTCTCCGCCGATTCCTGGGATGCGCTGACCGACCGCGAGCGTGAGGTGCTCACCGCCGCCGCTCCGCTGGTCCAGCCGCGCGTGCGCCTGCTGGGCGAAGTGGCCGGCATGGTCGGCTCCCTGCTGTCCACCGAAGGCTACATCGAGCCGGACGCCGACGCCAAGAAGCAGCTGAAGGATTCCGCTCCGGCCGTGCTCGACGCTGCGATCGCGGCGCTGGACGCCGTTGCTGAGGGTGATTGGAAGACCGACTTCCTGCACGAGACGCTGAACAAGGCGCTGGTCGAAGACGGCGGCTACAAGCCGCGTCTGGCTTTCGGCCCGGTGCGCGTGGCCATGAGCGGCCGCCGCGTGTCCCCGCCGCTGTTCGAATCCATGGAAATCGTCGGCAAGGACGTTGCCATGGCTCGACTCAAGGGCCTGCGCGAGCACCTGTGAGCCGTTGAGCTGCTGACTGTTAGCTGAATGATGGAAACCCGCCGGAGTGATTCGGCGGGTTTTCGTTTATGCGGAAGGCTGGTGCGGAATGGCGGAAAATAGCGCGACACGCCGTAAGTTGCGCGACTGTGCTGTTTCGCGTATATTTATCACTCGTTGCGGTTCACAGCCTAGCTGAGAATCACAACGATAACTCAAGCCCCCGTCGTCTAGCGGTCTAGGACTACGCCCTCTCACGGCGCCAACACCGGTTCAAATCCGGTCGGGGGTACGACGGACAACTTTTCGAAGTTGCCACGCCTGCCAAATTGGGATGTGGTGTAATTGGCAACACAGCTGATTCTGGTTCAGCCATTCTTGGTTCGAGTCCAGGCATCCCAGCCAATGAGCCCTCGCAGATGCGAGGGTTTTTTGTTTTTCGCACCTGTCTGTTCACGTCGCTTTGGGCGGTGGGTTGATGGATTTTGCCGGATGCGATGTGGCAGCGCAATCTGCTGACGCCCTGCGTGAATCGCACATGTAATCGCCCAATGTTGCATTACCCTAGAAGTATGACCGAATTGCAGCATGCCGCCAAAGCCACGCGCCCGCGCATCCAACCAGCGGAAGAGGGGGACCGTCGACCGCTTTCCGTATCCGCACGGCTTGGCCGCCTGCAATTCCACCAGTCCGGCAAATTCCGCGTATTGCAATTCGCCGACATCCAAGACGGGCCGAAAGTCAGCAAAGACACCATCAGCCTCATCGAGGCCTCGCTTGACGCCACACGCCCCGATCTTGTTATTTTCAACGGCAACCAGATCGCCGGATATGATTCCGCATACGCGCTGACCTCCCGCAAGCGTCGCTGGGACGCGCGTCCGGCATCCGCATCGTCCGAAGCGTCCGGGGAACGCTATGCGGCCGCATTGGAACACACCCGCGAATTGGTGCGAGCCACCATCGAACAACTGGTCCACCCGCTTGCCGACCGCGGCGTGCCGTGGGCTGTGACGTTCGGCAACCATGACTTCCAGTGCGGGCTCGACAATGACGAAATCGAAAGCATCTGCCGCGAATTCCCAGGGTGTATCAATCCGGAACGCGCTGCCGACGGCACGACGGGCATCGCCGTGAAACATGGTGTGAAACATGATGTTGGCGATATGGAACAGGACTTCGGATTGCCGGAACAGCCCGTGATCGCGTGCGCGCCCGGCACATTCGCGTTGTCGGTGACGGACGTCGATCGCACGTATGACGTGTTGGGCTTGGTCTTGCTGGATTCGGGCGATTCGCGCGTTCCGGCGGCTACGGAAGCCCGTCGGAAGCCGCGCTGCGCTTCCGTGGCGGATGGCGCCGGGGG
>ENA-OQKX01000169-OQKX01000169.1-human-gut-metagenome-genome-assembly--contig:-NODE-169-length-13738-cov-4.188818_pt1 | contig 13738 bp, 8 predicted proteins | sample MGYA00242654_ERZ504810 | MGnify/ENA primary metagenome ERZ504810 (study PRJEB26092, sample SAMD00036378) | human gut metagenome | host: Homo sapiens | study: EMG produced TPA metagenomics assembly of... | reverse complement strand
AAACTGACGACTCCGGCAGAAAATGTGCTGATTCAGACACCTGTCTATAATAATTTCTTCAATTCCATTCGTAATAACGGAAGAAATGTCGTGGAAAATGAACTGCTTTATGATGGAAAAGAATATCGTGTAGACTGGGAAAAACTTGAACAGCAGCTGGCAGATCCGCAGACGACGCTTATGATTTTGTGTAATCCGCAGAATCCGGCAGGAAACATCTGGGATCGTGAGACGCTGGCGCGGATCGGGGCATTATGTAAGCAGTATGATGTCATTGTTGTCTCGGATGAAATTCACTGTGATCTGACAAAACCCGGTACAGAATACATTCCGTTTGCCTCTGTGGATGATACCTGCAGGGACATTAGTGTTACCTGCATTGCGCCGACGAAGACATTTAATCTGGCAGGGCTGCAGACGGCTGCCGTCTATGCAGAAAACTCGATTCTGCATCACAGAATGTGGAGACAGCTCAACACCGACGAAGTAGCAGAACCGAACGCTTTTGCAATTCAGGCAACGATTGCAGCTTTTCAATACGGGGAAGAATGGCTTGATGAACTGCGGGAATATGTGGAAAAGAACAAGCAGTATGTGACGGAATTTCTGCAGGAGAAAATTCCACTCATCCATCCGGTTGCAGGAGATGCTACTTACCTCATGTGGCTGGACTGCCGCAAAATCACGGAGAGTGGCCGGCAGTTTGTAAAATTTATCCGCAAAACCAGCGGTCTGTATGTCAGCGGAGGCAATCAGTATGGCAGGGGAGGCGAAGGATTTTTGCGCGTGAATGTGGCTACTCCAAGCTGGTGTTGAAGATGGAATGCAGCGTCTGTATGAGAGCGTTGATGCAATGGACTGAAAGAAGAAAAGATATCAAAATAAGAATAATTCCTGATTTTAAGCAAACCTTAAAGGTTTGCCCCATTGGAAATTAAGAAAAAAACCGCTACAATGTATCTATGATTAATCATGAATACGAGGTGGCGGTTTTTTTATGTATAATGTTTTAGTTTGTGACGATGAAAAGGATATTGTTTCTGCTTTGCAGATTTATTTAAAAAGTGAAGGATACCAGGTGTTTTCGGCTTATAACGGAAAGGAAGCCTTAAAAATTATAAACCGGGAGGATATCCAGCTGGTTCTGATGGATATTATGATGCCGGAAATGGACGGGATAGAAGCGATGTGCAAAATCCGTGAAATTTCCAATGTTCCGGTGATCTTACTGACGGCCAAAAGTGAGGATACCGATAAGGTACTCGGACTTACCGTGGGCGCGGATGATTATGTGACGAAACCATTCAATCCGGTGGAACTGCAGGCGAGAGTGAAATCCCAGATCCGGCGGTATATGCTGCTTGGAAGCGGACAGAAGGTGAGGACAAAACTGTCCGCCGGCGGCATCGAGCTGGATGATAAATTAAAGGAAGTCACTCTGGACGGAGAACCTGTGAATCTGACCAGAACAGAGTACGATATTTTAAAACTTCTGATGGAACATCCGGGGGAAGTATATTCACCGAAACAGATTTATGAGGCCGTGTGGAAGGGCAGCCCGTGCGGCGTCGAAAACACGGTAGCCGTACATATCCGGCACCTTCGGGAAAAACTCGAATATAATCCTGCGGAGCCACGCTATTTAAAAGTCGTGTGGGGACGGGGATACAAGATGGAGGATGTAGAAAATGAAATGAGAAAAAGGATAAAAAATCCCAAAAAGCCGGAACATGTTTCCAAAAACTGGAAATCATCGCAGGGCATCAGATTACTGGCTATGGTACTTGCGATTGTAAGCGGATTTTTTGTGGCCGTGACCAGTGTGGTGACAGTTACATTAGGCATGAACAGTGATTGGCAGGGCTCACAGAAAGACATTGAAAAAATACTGGATACGGAGCTGCTTAGAAGCTATGCGTACTGGATGGGGGATGCGGTTACCGGCATTTCAAAAGAACAGGACGAAGCAGATGCCCTGAAAAAATTTGATGACGGAAATATCGTTTATTCACTTGTAAAAAACAAGCCGAATGAAAAAGAAACCGAACTTGTCTGTGGAAATTACACGGGTACCTCTTTAAATAAGGAAAACGCACTTGCCTGGCTGAAATTTACAGATGAAAATGAGTTTCATACCAATGATCGTTCTTTCTGGGATATGCTGCTTGGAAGAAACAGGGGACAGTACATGCAAAAAGTCAAGCATTATACGCAGGTGGATCATTTTATCTATGATAATGGTGTGATTTATTGTTATGCGGGCGATACCCTGTTTCGGATCAATTCCTTTTCTTTTTACGCGGTTCCAGAGGAGTCGGATCTTGAACCGTATGTGGAATATACTTACCGGGAATCGGACGATGGTGGCAGATATTGCGCGGAAAATGGAGAACAGCTGAAAAAAGGTAAGCTCGAACCGTATTTAAAATCATCCGAGCTGCGGTTTGATTTTGATGGGTTAGAGGCAGGTTACTTATGGTCAAAAAAGGATGGGATTTACCCGATCCGGCAGGAATCCATTGCGGATACCTATGCGAAAGCAAAGGTATTCCAGTGGCAGGATTTTTCATTTGCATACGAAGATCAACAGGGTCGTATTTATTATAATCCACATCAGGAGAAAGAAGCAACGGAATATACGCTTTATCTTACGGTAGCGGATTCCCTGAAGGGAAGCACTGCTACGGTATCCTCTTTGTTTTCACCGGAAGTCGGAGGTGAAACCCATATTGTGATTGATTCCGGGAAAACACAGTTTTTCCAGAAAGCACACACACTTGCAGGCGTTGTGGTACAGGTGCGGGAAATTTCGGGATTGTGGTTGCTTTTGAGTGTTCTTGTGTGGGTGTTTTCTCTTGGCATTCTATTTGCATCGGCAGGATGGAAACGTGGTTCTGATACGGTACAGATTCGATGGATTGACCGTATACCATTTGGTATTTATACAGGAATCTCAGGACTTGCGTTTTTGGGCTGCGGTATGGTATGCCTTTATATGGGAGATCTGCTTATGCAAAATGCAGGAATCGTATTCTGTATTTCATTTTTTACAATTGCGTTTGCATTGGCAGAACTGATTGTGTATGAATATGTGATCAGTATCATTGTAAGAATCCGTGCAGGAAAATTCTGGCATTATACGCTTTTGCGTCTGCTTTTAAACCCGTTTCGCCGGATAAAAAGAGAACTGCATGAAATCAGACTGGCGCTTTTGACCAATCTGTCTATGACGGTAAAAGTCACAGCTGTATTTCTTGTGGTCTTCCTCATAGAAGCATTTCTTTTACTGTGTGCCGGAGCGGATGGCGGAATTATCATGGTCTATCTCCTCTGGAAAGTTGTGGAATACGGCGTACTGTTAAAGATTGTGGTGCAGTTTCGACAGATATTCGACGGAGGGGAACGGATTGCAAAAGGTGATTATTCGCATCCGATCCATACAGAAAAAATGATGTATGAGCTGCGCACACATGCGGAAAATTTAAATAATGTACAGACCGGAGTTGCAGCGGCGGTAGAAGAAAAAATGAAGAGTGAGCGGTTTCGTACCGAACTGATCACCAATGTCTCCCATGATATTAAAACACCGCTTACTTCCATTATCAACTATGTGGATCTGATCAAAAAGGAGCCGACAGAGAGTGAAACAATGCGGGAGTACATTGAGGTGCTTGACCGACAGTCCAACCGTCTGAAAAAACTGATTGAGGATCTGATGGAGGCATCCAAAGCATCTACTGGAAATCTTCCGGTGAATCCGGAAGTATGTGATGCAACGGTCGTTCTGACACAGATTGTCGGGGAATTTTCAGAAAAGGCAGAGGCAAATCAGCTGGAGATGGTTGTAGAATGTCCGCAACCACCCGTTGAAATCTATGTGGATGGCAGACATTTGTGGCGGATCATTGACAACCTGATGGGAAATATATGTAAGTATGCACAGCCGGGAACACGTGTGTATATTACGTTGGAAAAATTTCACGGAATGGTGATTATGACCTTCCGCAATATTTCGAAGGATCGACTGAAAATGACCAGCGAGGAACTTTTCGGAAGATTTGTCCGTGGAGACAGTTCCCGGAATACGGAAGGACACGGACTGGGGCTTTCTATCGCAAAAAGCCTGACCGAGCTGATGCATGGAAATCTTGCGGTGCAGATGGACGGCGATCTGTTTAAAGTAATTCTCAGTTTTGAGGAATATCAGGAGGATAAGAAGCAGTAAAGACCAAAAACTCCTCGGTTGTATTTCTATATGCCATATGCTATAATGTGGGACGTCTAAATACAGAATATAAACGGAGGACAAATCTGTGAAAATAATAATCGCCGGTGATGGCAAGGTCGGACTCACGCTGACGCAGAAACTTGCTGCGGCAGGACACGACCTGACTTTGATCGATTCGAACCAGCGTGTGCTGGATTCGAGTGTGGAGCGTTACGATGTTATGGGGGTACAGGGAAACTGTGCCTCCATGCGCGTGTTGGAGAGTGCGGATGTGAAAAAGGCGGATCTGCTCATTGCAGCCACCAGTTCGGATGAAGTCAATCTGCTCTGTGGTATGACTGCCCATGGTCTGAATCCGAGAATTCACACCATTGCAAGAATCCGTAATCCCGAATACGGCAAGCAGATTTTTACCATGCGGGATGTCTATTCCCTTTCGCTTATGGTGAATCCGGAAAAACAGGCGGCGCGCGAGATTGAACGGCTGATCCGCTATCCGGGCTTCCTGCAGAGGGAAACATTTGCAAAAAGCCGTGTGGAAATCGTGGAGCTGCGGATTCAAAAAGGAAGTAAACTCTGCGATGTGGCACTGATGAATCTGGAAAATGTTGTCAAATGCAAGGTGCTTGTCTGCGCAGTGAGCCGCGGAGGGGTTGTGGAGATTCCATCCGGACATTTTATTCTCCGGGAGGGGGATCATCTGTTTATTACGGCAACTGCTGAGATGCTGACACAGCTTCTGCGCAATCTTGGCATTATCACGCACAAGGCAAAGCGTGTAATTATCTGCGGTGGCGGAAGAATCGGTTATTATCTGTCGACCTGGCTGGCAAAAGAAGGTGTCAGTGTGCTGCTGATTGAGCAGGATGAAGCGCGCTGTGAAGAATTATCCGGCAAACTTCCACCGGAAGTATGTATCATACACGGGGATGCCAGCAGTCAGTTTCTGCTTGAAAGTGAAGGCATCCATGATTGTGACGCCGTTGTAACCATGACCGGCATGGATGAAATGAATATGATTATTTCGCTGTATGCGCAGACCTGTGGAGTGCCACAGGTGATCACGAAAGTCGGTCATATGGAAAATAACAGTATGCAGGACAGTCTGGGACTTGGCAGTGTGATCTGCCCGAAAGAACTCTGCTGCAATACGATTGTCCGTTATGTCCGTGCCATGCAGAATACAACAGGTGCAGCACTGACACTGCACAATATTGCAGAAGGACAGGCAGAGGCATTGGAGTTTGTCGTAGATGCCGACACAAAACATATCGGGGAACCATTGCGTAATATCCGCCTGAAACGCAATATACTGATCGCATGTATCAGCCATGGAAGTAAAACGGAGATTCCAAACGGAGATTCCATGTATGAGGCTGGAAATTCCGTGATTATCGTTGCAAAGGGCGGGATGACACTTTTGCAGCTGAATGATATTTTCGAGTGAGGATGCTATGAATTATAAAATGATGGGAAAATTTCTTTCCCAGATCTTAATTGTGGAAGCAGGGTTTATGGTTCCGGCACTTTTGATCAGTCTGTATACCGGAAGCCGGGCAGCAGTTTATGGGTTTGGGCTGTCCATTTTGATCACTGCCGGAGTTGGTGCCTTAATGTATTATTTTTGCAGAAATTCCACCCGTCGTTTTTTTGCGAGGGAAGGGATGGTCTGCGTAGCCGGAAGCTGGATTGCAATCAGTTTTTTCGGGTGTCTGCCATTTGTTTTTTCCAGGGAAATTCCAAACTTTGTCGATGCCCTGTTTGAAATTGTATCGGGATTTACAACCACAGGTTCTTCGATTTTGGGAGATGTGGAAGCACTTTCTCCCGGAATTATGTACTGGCGGAGTTTCAGCCACTGGCTGGGCGGCATGGGGGTACTTGTATTTCTTCTGGCACTTTCTCCGAACGGAGAGAGAGGCAAAGGGTATACCATGCATCTGCTGCGTGCGGAGAGTCCGGGACCGAATGTGAACAAGCTGGTGCCGAAAATGCGTACAACAGCAAGAATTTTGTACGTCATATACATGGTGCTGACATTCATCAATTTCCTGTTTCTCCTGTTGGGAAAAATGCCGGTTTTTGATGCCGTATGTACCGCTTTTGGAACGGCCGGCACAGGTGGATTCGGAATCCGGAATGACAGTATTGCAGGATACAGCCCATATATACAGAATGTATGTACGGTCTTCATGTTTTTGTTTGGAATCAACTTCAGCTGTTATTATCTGCTTTTAGTCCGGCATGTAAAGGAAGTGCTCAAAGATCAGGAACTGCGGCTGTATATCATCATATTTGTGGTCAGTATTCTTTTAATTACGTTCAATGTCCGGGGACTGTACGGCTCCTGGGAAGAGACGATCCGCCATGCGGCATTTCAGGTTTCCTCTATCATGACGACGACCGGGTTTGCAAGCACGGACTTTGATTTGTGGCCCGGATTTTCGAAGGCACTGTTGCTGTGCCTGATGTTTGTCGGTGCCTGTGCAGGCAGTACGGCAGGAGGGCTTAAGATGGGAAGGCTTCTTCTGATTCTGAAAAACCTGCGCAGAAATATCCGCAGAATTTTAAGCCCGCAGCGTGTGGAAGTGGTGCGCATGAATGGAAACCGGATCGGGGAGGATGTATTAAATAATACAAATACCTATCTGGCGGCTTACGGTGTGATTTTAGTCGGAAGTTTTCTTTTGATTTCTATTGATGGACTGTCCATGACAACAAATGTGTCTGCGGTTGCTGCGTGCTTTAACAATATCGGACCGGGATTTGATGTGGTGGGACCTACCTGTAATTTTTCGGTGTATTCCTGGTTTTCAAAACTTGTGCTGATTTTTGACATGCTGGCCGGAAGACTGGAAATTTTCCCGATGCTTGTTCTCTTTTCAAGAAGTACCTGGAGACATAAATAATTGAATGGATTTCTCAATTATTTTATGATAAAATAGTAGGGTGCTTTTACACAACAATAAAATATGGAGGAGAGAACATGTTAGAGAAAATGTTTAAGCTCAAAGAGAATAATACCACAGCGAAAACAGAAGTGATCGCCGGTATTACGACGTTTATGACCATGGCTTATATCCTGGCTGTAAACCCGAATCTGCTTTCACAGGCAGGAATGGACCCGACAGCAGTGCTGATCGCAACCTGTCTGGCATCCTTTATCGGTACGTTTGCAATGGCACTCCTTGCAAATTATCCGTTTGCACTTGCACCGGGTATGGGACTGAATGCATACTTTGCATTTACCGTATGCGGAAATATGGGATATTCCTGGAAGGTAGCCCTGATGGCAGTATTCTTCGAAGGTATTATCTTTATTATCCTTTCTCTTACCAATGTGCGTGAGGCAATTTTCAATGCCATTCCGACCACATTAAAGAAAGGTGTGAGCGCCGGCATCGGTCTGTTCATCGCGTTTATCGGACTGCAGGGTGGACATATCGTTGTAAACAACGATTCCACATTGTTATCTTATGTAAATTTCAGAGATAACTGGCATACCGAAGGAATCTGTGCAGTACTTGCACTGATCGGTCTGCTTCTTACTGCAATTTTATACATCAAAAAAGTCAAGGGATCTATTCTGATCGGTATTCTGGCTACCTGGATTCTTGGAATGATCTGTCAGGCAGCGGGTGTTTACCGTATCGATGCAGACGCTGGATTTTATTCTCTGTATCCGACATTTGCCATGACTGATTTTTCAAAGATTGGTGAGACGTTCGGACAGTGTTTTACAGCAGATTTCCATGGAGTCGGAATTATGAACTTCATCGTAGTCATGTTGTCTTTCCTGTTTGTAGATATGTTTGATACGATCGGAACACTGATCGGTGTATCGGATAAGGCCGGCATGTTAGACGAAGATGGAAAACTTCCGAACGTAAAGCAGGCACTGATGGCAGATGCAATTGCTACTTCTGCAGGTGCGGTCCTTGGTACGTCTACAACTACAACATTCGTAGAGAGCTCTGCCGGTGTCGGAGCTGGTGCAAGAACCGGTCTTGCATCCATCGTTACAGGATTATTATTCCTGCTTGCAATTTTCTTTGCACCAATCTTTACGGCAATTCCGGGCTTTGCAACAGCACCGGCGCTGATCTTTGTCGGATTCCTGATGGTATCCGCAATTGTAAAGGTTGATTTCGAGGATCTGACAGATGCAGTTCCTGCATATCTGTGCCTCATTGCGATGCCTTTAATGTACAGTATCGCAGAGGGTATTGCCATTGGTGTAATCTCTTTTGTACTGATCAATCTGATCTGTGGCAAGCGTAAGAAGATTACTCCACTGATGTATATCCTTGCAGTACTTTTTATCTGCAAATATATTTTCCTGTAATTACGCAGTGTACGAGCCGCTTTCCAGTAGGACGGGAAGCGGCTTAAAGTCTATCTGACTATATAAAATATAAATGGAGGAACAACTATGAAAAAATTAACAAGGCAATGTCGGTTGCTGTGGCAGCAGCCATGATGGTATCCCTGGGCGCCTGTGGAAATTCCGCAGATGCAGTAAAAGACGGGACACAGAGTGCAGGTGCATCCGGTAAAGTATATAACATCGGAATCTGCCAGCAGCTGGAGCATCCGGCACTGGATCAGGCAACACAGGGATTTGAGGATGTCTTAAAGGAAAAGCTGGGAGACAATGTAAAATTTGATCTCCAGAATGCACAGAACGAGCAGGCAAATGCTTCTACAATTGCAAATAATTTCGTATCTTCCAATGTGGATCTGATTCTTGCAAATGCAACCACTGCTTTACAGGCATGTGCAGCAGCGACAACCGATATTCCGATTCTGGGAACTTCCGTTACCGATTATGCAACGGCTTTGGAGATCAGTGACTGGAGTGGTACAACCGGAAGAAATATCTCCGGTACATCCGATCTGGCTCCGCTTGATCAGCAGGAGGATATGCTCGTAGAGCTCTATCCGGATGCAAAGCATGTCGCAATACTTTACTGCTCTGCAGAGGCAAACTCCAAATACCAGGCAACCGAGTTTGAAAAATACCTGGATGAGGACGGTATCAGCTACAAAGAGTTTACCGCTTCCGATTCCAATGATATCGGTTCTGTGGTACAGAGTGCAACCGAGTATGCAGATGTCATTTACATTCCGACAGACAATACCATGGCACAGAACACAGAAGCAATCAACAATATCGCACTTCCGGCAGGAACTCCGATTATTGCCGGAGAGGAAGGTATCTGTAAAGGATGCGGAGTGGCAACGCTTTCCATCAGTTATTATGACATCGGAAAAAAGGCCGGTGAAATGGCATATGACATTTTAGTAAACGGTGCGGACATTACAACCATGAAGATTGAGACTGCACCAAACGTAACCAAAGAATACAACAAAGATATCTGTGATCAGCTGGGCGTTAAAATTCCGGATGATTACAAGGCTATCGAGGCTGAATAATTAAGGGGGATGGGTATCGTGTTAATATCTGCTTATTTTGCTTCCTTAAGTCCGCTGGCGCTGTTTCGTGCGCTGCCGGGCTCCATTGCACAGGGTCTGATCTGGGGCCTTCTGGCATTGGGAGTATATATTACATACAAACTTCTGGATTTTGCGGATCTGTCGGTGGACGGTTCTTTTGCAACCGGCGGAGCTGTGGCGGTTATGCTGATCCGCAGTGATATGAATCCGTGGGTTTCCCTTATTTTTGCATTTGCTGCAGGAATGCTTGCGGGAATGGTCACAGGTCTTCTGCACACCAAACTGGGAATTCCTCCAATTCTTGCCGGAATTTTAACGCAGATTGCACTGTACTCCATCAATCTGAATATTATGGGACAGTCCAATCAGGCGATCAGTGTGGATAAATATTCCCTTGCGGTATCGCTTCGTTATGTATCCGGTGATACAGCAGCAAAAATTAAAGTATTTACCACCTGTATCCTGTTTGGGGTAGTGATCGTGGCGATTCTTTACTGGTATTTCGGAACCGAGCAGGGGCATTCCATCCGGGCAACCGGATGTAACCCGCAGATGGCGCGTGCACAGGGAATCAATACCAGCTTCTGTAAGGTACTGGCACTGATGATTTCCAACGGACTCGTTGGTCTGTCCGGTGCACTTTATGCACAGTATCAGGGTGCAGCGGATGTCAATATGGGACGAGGCGCAATCGTTATCGGTCTGGCTGCCGTTATTATCGGAGATGTACTGTTTGGAAAACTGTGTGCAGGAAAGAAACTGGCATTTGCATATACGCTGTTTTCCGTGATCGTTGGAGCGATCATTTACTACCTTGTGCTGAGCATCATTTTGTGGCTGAAATTCCCATCGGATGATCTGAAACTGTTCTCAGCAATCGTGGTAGCAATTTTCCTTGCGATTCCATATCTGAAGAATAAGAAAAAAGCAACAAGGGGGCTGTAACCGATGAGTGAGATGTTAAAAATTGAAAATATCCGGAAAGTATTCAATCCGGGTACGATAAATGAAAAAGTGGCTCTGGACGGTGTCGACCTGACACTTGAGGAAGGCGAATTTGTCACAGTGATCGGTGGAAACGGTGCAGGAAAATCGACAACACTGAATGCCGTAGCCGGTGTATGGCCGGTAGATTCCGGAAAAATCTATATCGGCGGCGAGGATGTGACAAAGTTATCCGAGCATCGCAGGGCACAATATCTGGGACGTGTGTTCCAGGACCCGATGACCGGTACGGCTACCACAATGTCCATTGAGGAAAACATGGCAATTGCAGCAAGACGTGGAAAATCCAGGGGATTGCGATGGGGAATTACCAAAGCGGAACGCGAGAAATACCGCCAAATGCTTTCCACCCTGCATCTTGGACTGGAAGATCGCCTGACATCAAAAGTCGGTCTGTTATCCGGTGGACAGCGTCAGGCAATCACGCTTCTGATGGCTTCCATCCAGAAACCGAAGCTTCTGCTTCTCGATGAGCATACGGCTGCGCTGGATCCAAAGACTGCCGCAAAGGTACTTGAGATTTCGGATCAGATCATTTCAGAGAATCATCTGACGGCCATGATGGTAACACACAATATGAAGGATGCGATTGCCCATGGAAACCGTCTGATTATGATGCATGAAGGAAAAGTTATTTTAAATATCGCAGGGGAAGACAAAAAGAAACTTACGGTCGGAGATCTGCTGCATCAGTTTGAAAAAGTAAGCGGTGAGGAATTTGCAAGTGATAAAGCACTGCTTTCGTAGAAAATAACAGAATTGTTTATGCAGGATAAGGGTCAAAACTGTTTTTGACCCTTAAATCATGTAGAAGGGAGATAGATATGCCTGTATTTGATTTCAGCAATACAACAGAAGAAAAGAAAGCCTGTGAGTGTACCTATACAACATTTCAGTCGAATGAAAACACTGCAAGTGCAAAATATCCGATTCTGGTTTTAGATAATACGGCAAAGCAGTGGAAATATCATTCCTGCGGAGTGTTCACGAACCAGACAAAGCGCACAGCATTTGAGTTTACCCAGGAAGACGGAACTGTATGTGCGGATATTTTGCGGGTGGATGCCCGTTTTGTCAATCTGCTTCGCTGGCTGGGGGAAAACCACATTAATGTCCGGCTGTCTGGAGAGAACACACCGGATGGATATGCCGTGTATAAGATCCGTGAAATTGCATTTGGCGGTGGAAAAAAGCTTTCCGCGGAAGATGGCTTTTTACAGTTTATGATGGAGCGTCTGTTTGCCAGCAGTGCACCGAGTGAGGAAGCGGTGGATGAGGAGCAGGAGGAAGACGGCGATGATATGAAGCTCACCAGTATTCAGAGCATCACCGATTTTATGACCTGCGCAGGACGGACCATGCCGGATAACATCCGGTTGTGGGCACGCCGGAATTTAGCAGTGGCACGTTCCAATGAAGTGTCTCCGGAAGAGCGGCGTCATGCACAGCGTGCACTTTCCATCATGATGAATATCCAGTGGAAAAACAATTATTTTGAGGCCATTGATCCCAAGGAAGCCCGTCGGATTTTAGATGAGGAACTGTATGGCATGGAGCGTGTAAAGCAGAGAATCATTGAGACGATTATTCAGATTAACCGCACACATACACTTCCGGCATATGGACTGCTTCTGGTGGGACCGGCAGGAACCGGAAAATCGCAGATTGCCTATGCAGTTGCCCGTATTTTAAAACTTCCGTGGACAACTCTTGATATGAGTTCCATCAACGATCCGGAACAGCTGACCGGAAGTTCGAGAATTTATGCCAATGCAAAGCCGGGGATCATCATGGATGCATTTGCCATTGCAGGAGAGTCAAGTCTGGTATTTATTATCAATGAGCTGGATAAGGCAGCTTCTGGAAAAGGAAACGGAAATCCGGCAGATGTTTTACTGACACTTCTGGATAATCTGGGATTTACAGATAACTATATCGAGTGTATGATCCCGACATCCGGTGTTTATCCGATTGCCACAGCAAACGACAAGGAGCAGATCAGCGCACCGATTCTGTCCCGCTTTGCGGTAATTGATATCCCGGATTATACGTTTGAGGAAAAGAAGATTATCTTCTCAAAATTTGCACTGCCTAAGGTATTAAAGCGCATGAGCTTAAAGGAAGAGGAATGTATCATCACAGATGAGGCATTAAATACAATCGTGGATCTGTATTCGGGTACCAGTGGAATCCGTGATTTGGAGCAGGCGGCAGAGCATATCGCAGCAAATGCGCTGTATCAGATCGAGGTAAATAAGGTATCCTCTGTAACATTTGATGCAGAGATGGTGAAGAAATTATTTGAGTAAGGCGCAAAGATCAGTATATAAACAAAATAGTATAGAATACAGACAGGGAGCAGATCCATAGTGGAAATGCTCCCTGTCTGTATATTATCTGCGTAAATTGATATTGCAGATATGTTTCTTTGATTTTATCGGAAACTCTTGAGCCAGTTTACAAGAGAATCATGCCAGTATGTTGTCGTATTACGGCTTTTTTCATCTGGTCATCTACGGGTCCGTTTCCTGCCATTTTTGCAAGGATAGCAGCCTGAAGTTCGCCTACTGTCATTTCTTCTGGTGTTTTGTGCGGATTTGGCGCAGTGACCGTTTCCGTTTCCTGTGTATTGGAGGATTCTGCTTCAGGAGTTGACGGATATCCGCTGCGTTTGCTGTATTGTCAGAAGCTTTATCTGTATTTTCAGCGTTTGAAGCTTCTTTTTCCGGGGCAGCTTCTGTTACAGTGTTGTTTTCAGCCTCCTGCTCCTCTTCTGCCTCAGATGCAGCGTCTTCGTTCTCTTTTGCTGCAGCAGTTTCCGGAACATCAGTCTGAACCGGTTTGTATTCCGGCATATCTCCTGCAGGAAGCCAGATCTCACCGCTGTTTGCTGCAACACGGACACGGATCCGTCCGCCCTGTGCGGAAACCTTCTGACCTGTGAGACGCACCTACGTATCCGGTGCACTTCCAGTTGGAAGGTTCATCTCTGCATCACTGTCATCATTATCACAGTACGATCACTCGTACTGCCTTCCAGACTCTCTT
>ENA-OQKX01000168-OQKX01000168.1-human-gut-metagenome-genome-assembly--contig:-NODE-168-length-13762-cov-2.982912_pt1 | contig 13762 bp, 11 predicted proteins | sample MGYA00242654_ERZ504810 | MGnify/ENA primary metagenome ERZ504810 (study PRJEB26092, sample SAMD00036378) | human gut metagenome | host: Homo sapiens | study: EMG produced TPA metagenomics assembly of... | reverse complement strand
TAAGAAAAAATGGAAAAATGCTTTTCTTCTTTACTGTGGTTGGTCATGGTCAGCTTATTGATCTCGCAGGTGCTTCCAATCGGAACGAAGTCTGTCAGCTCTGCGGCAAGATCATTTTTGCTTCCTTTAAAAATGGAATAACCGATACCGTGATGACATTCATAGGAATCCAGATCAGTCTTGGTTGGCATCCAGCCCGGATTCCAGATGGTATTTCCTTCTTTAATATAGTAGTAATGTCCGTTGCTGTCTCCGGGAACATTGTTGTAACGGTATCTGGTAAGACGTAACAGCTTTGCATCTTTATAAAAGCTGTAGCCGCCGCATGTGTTTGAAACTAATGAAAAGAAATCTTCACAGCCGAGGTAATTAATCCAAGGCAGTGGTGTTTTTGGGGAAGTGATGACATACTCTTTTGCATTATCATCGAAATATCCGAATTTCATATAAATCCTCCTTGTTTTGCGAAGCAAAATGTCTGCTATGCGTGCATAGCATGCGTCCTTACAGGAGCAACGCCCAGCAAGCTGTGCAGGATTTAGCCTCCTTGTTTTACATATTACTTAACGAAAACGATTAAGTAAATATTCCTTATCTAAAATTATATCTTGCAGAATTATAAAAATCAACAAAAAATCCTTTAAAATAAGCAAAAACAGCACTTTCAACAAAAATTACAGCCTAATATGGAAGAAAGCAACAAAAGAGGGTTAAGCTGGATAATTAAGTTTAAAATACGAAAACGTATAAGTTTTTGCTGCATAAACTGTTGAATAACGAGAAGAATCATAAAAAATGCACAAAAAATCAGAGAAAAAAATGTAAAATTAGCCGAAATGTCAAAAAAGTATTGCAATCCGTTTGCATAAGAGCTATATTAAAGATGCGAAAACGATTAAGTAAAAACTTCGAAAGACTTAAGCAGCAAGACAACAGGTCATACATAATAAAGTCTGGAAGAAGTACCTGGAGGATTCAATGGTATCTTTAAAAACAATTGCCGAAAAGTGTGGAGTATCAACTGCCACCGTCAGTAAGGCATTAAATGATCAAAAAGATATCAGTGAAGAGACAAAGAGTCGTATCCGGACGGTAGCAGAGCAATTAGGATATTTCCCGAATGCAGCAGCAAGATCACTTAAGACCAACCATTCATACAACCTCGGAGTTCTATTTGAAGAGGAAGCAGGAAGAGGTTTACAGCATGAATATTTTTCAGGAGTATTAAATGGTCTGAAAGTTCAGGCGGAGAAGCAGGGTTATGACATTACATTTATCAATACCTGTTTTGAAAACCGGAAGATGTCTTATCTGGAACATTGCAAATACCGGAATTTTGAAGGAGTTGCAATTGTGTGTGCGGATTTTAACGACCCTGGTGTCATGGAACTGATGAATAGCGAAGTACCGGTTGTCACCATTGACTACCTGCATCACAACTGCACGGCGGTCAGCTCGAACAACATTCAGGGCATGGAAGATCTGGTCAGATATATTTATTCTCAGGGACACAGGAGGATCGCTTACATCCACGGACAGCAGAATGGTTCGGCAGTTACCAAAGACCGGTTGACAAGTTTTTACCGGACAATGGATGAACTGAAGCTGGAAGTCCCGGATGAGTACATCCGTACAGCAGGTTACCTGGAGACAAAGGAAGCGGCAAAACAGACGAAGGAACTTCTGAATCTGGAAAATCCGCCAACCTGTATCATTTATCCTGATGACACCGCACTGATCGGTGGAAGAAATGTCATTATAGAGATGGGACTTCGGATACCAAAAGACATTTCGGTAGCAGGATACGACGGAACAAGGATGTCACAGCTTTTGCATCCGAAGCTTACCACAATTAAGCAGGACACAGAAGAGATTGGCAGAGAGGCTGCAAAACGGCTGATCGGTTCCATTGAAAAACCAAAAACAACTCTCTTAGAGAGAGTCGTTATAGAAGGAATCCTCATACCGGGACAATCGGTAGGAAAGATTCCGGAACAAAAATAACAATGTAAACAAGGCGGAAGCCAAAAAATTAAGGAGGAGGGTTTTCTATGAAAAAGAAAATCATTAGCGCATTATTATGTGTATCCATGGTAGCAACTATGGTAGCAGGATGTGGTGGATCATCAGACACAACATCCGCAGACAACAGCAACTCAGGTGTAGCAGCAACGGCAACAGAATCTGGATCTGATGCAGCGGAGACAGATACAACAGGTGATGAGGGAAAAGTTTTCAACATTTATTGCTGGAATGAAGAGTTTAAGAGCCGTCTGACAGATCACTATCCTGGATATGAGGAAGTGGATGCCACAACTGGTAAGATTGGGGATGTTACCGTAAAATGGAACATCACACCAAGTGATGACAACGCATATCAGAACAATCTGGATGCAACATTATTAAAACAGGAATCAGCAGCAGCCGATGACAAGATTGACTTATTCTTAGTAGAAGCTGACTACGCACTGAAATATGTCGATACAGATTATACAATGCCGATCGCAGATCTTGGAATCACAGATGCAGACCTTGCAAACCAGTATCAGTATACAAAAGATATCGTTACAGATTCTAACGGTGTATTAAAAGGTGTTTCATGGCAGGGCTGCCCGGGCGTATTATTCTATAACCGTGATGCAGCAAAAGAAGTTCTTGGAACAGACGATCCTGACGAAGTTCAGAAATATGTTTCAGACTGGGATACTTTCAATGATACAGCAGAGACAATGAAAGCTGCCGGATACAAGATGACATCTTCTGTCAATGATACTTACCGTGTATACTCTAACAACGTTACTTTCTAAATGGGTAGAAGATGGCAAGATCAATATTGATGATAACATTATGAAATGGGTATCTGATTCAAAAGAGCTTTATGATGCAGGCGAGACAGAGACATATGAACTCTGGGGCGATGACTGGAAGAAAGGTTTCTATCCGGAAGGAAAAGTATTCTGCTACTTTGGACCGGCATGGTTCGTGAACTTCTCTATGGCAGCCGACACCGAAGGATCTATCGGTTACAACGGTGGATGGGGCGCTACACCAGGACCTCAGGGATTCTATTGGGGCGGTACATGGATCTGTGGAGCAACAGGTACAGATAACGCAGGTCTTGTAAAAGATATCATCTTAAAGATGACAACAGACGAGACGATCATGAAAGATATCGTAGTAAAAGATGATGACTTCGTTAACAATAAACCAGCTATGGAAGCAATGGCAGCAGATACAAGCTACCAGAGTAAAGTATTAGGCGGACAGAACCCATTGTCTATGTACTGTGCAAGTGTAGAAAAACTTGATTTAAGCAACCTTTCTGCATACGATCAGGGATGTAACGAAGAATTCCAGAACGCTATGAAGAACTACTTTGAAGGCAATGCTTCACTTGATGATGCACTTGACTTATTCTACAAAGCAGTTGTTGAGAAATATCCGGACTTAACATACTAAAATAATAAGCCGCGCCTGCCAGACCGGCGGGTGCGGCTATCTTTATACCTATCTCCGGACGGAGAGAAAGCAGTCAGCGGCGTAAAGCGCAGAGCTGACAGCAGATTTGCACAAAAAGATGTCCGTGAAGGGATGCTGTGAACTCTGTGAAAAATAAAAAGAAGGGGGCAAGAGGCGTTATGAAGAAGAAAAGCAGTAAAGCAGTCAGATATAACAAATGGGGTTACATTTTTCTGATTCCTTTTATTCTGGTGTATGTTGTATTCCAGCTTATACCACTGTTTAATACCATTTATAACAGCTTTTTTGAAAATTATTTATCGGGTCTGACACAGATCGGACCTAACTTTGTGGGACTGGAGAACTACAAAACGCTGTTTACACAGGGCGATATCTGGATTTACGCAAAGAATACCATGATTTTATGGATCATGTGTTTTGTGCCACAGATTATTTTGTCATTACTGTTAGGTGCATGGTTTTCTGATGTGCGTTTGAAATTAAAAGGAAGCAGATTTTTCAAGACCGTGATCTATCTGCCAAACCTGATCATGGCATCCGCATTTTCCATGTTGTTCTTTACACTGTTCTCGGATGGTGGACCGATCAACTCGATTTTAATGCAGATCGGAATTATTTCAGAGCCATATAAGTTCTTGGCAAACACAGGAAGTGCGAGAGGACTGATCGCCCTTATGAACTGCCTGATGTGGTTTGGTAATACGACCATTCTTTTAATGGCAGGTATGATGGGTATCGATACTTCTTTATTTGAAGCGGCAGAAGTGGATGGCGCAACTTCCACACAGGTATTTTTTAAGATTACACTGCCTCTGCTTCGCCCGATTCTGATTTATGTAGTGATTACTTCACTGATCGGTGGATTACAGCTTTTTGATGTGCCGCAGATTCTGACAAACGGAACCGGAAATCCGATGCGTTCTACCATGACACTGATCATGTATCTGAATAAGCATCTGTACAGCAAGAACTATGGTATGGCAGGAGCACTTTCCGTGGTACTGTTTATCATTACAAGTCTTTTGAGTCTGCTTGTATTTAAAGTATCCGGAAACGATAAGAGAAAGGGGTGATTGTGATGGCAAAAAGTAAGAAAGATGTGGAAGGCGGACTTGGTATTCATGCCAGACGTGCCATCGCATATATTGTTTTAATTATAATTTCATTTTTCTGCCTGTTCTGGTTTTATATCATGTTTATCAATGCGACGCGTTCTAAAGGTGAGCTGAAAGCAGGGTTTACAGCATTGCCGAGCGATCATTTGCTGACAAACTGGAACAATCTGGTACATGGAACACTGCCGATCTGGTCGGGCATGTTTAACAGTCTGATCATTGCAGCAGCAACCGCAGTTTTGTGTGTATATTTTTCTACCATGACTGCATATGCCATTCATGCATACGATTTTAAATTAAAGAAATTTATTTATCCGTTTATTCTGATGATTATGATGATTCCGACACAGGTTACGGCACTCGGATTTATCAAACTGATTACAGGCATGGGACTGATGGATTCCTTTATTCCACTGATTGTTCCGGCCATTGCATCTCCGGTTACGTTCTTTTACATGAAACAGTACATGGAGAGTGCGCTTCCGCTTTCGCTGATAGAAGCTGCACGTATTGATGGTTCCGGAGAGTTTCGTACGTTCAACAGCATCGTTCTGCCGTTGATGAAGCCGGCGATCGCCGTACAGGCAATTTTCAGTTTCGTCAGCAGCTGGAACAATTACTTTACACCGGCACTTGTGTTGCATGATGACAAGAAAAAGACACTTCCGATTCTGATCGCGCAGCTGCGTGGTGCAGACTGGCTGAAGTTTGATATGGGGCAGGTATATGTCATGATTACATTCTCGATCCTGCCGGTTATCGTTGTGTATCTGATTCTTTCCAAGCATATTGTACAGGGGGTTGCTCTGGGAAGCGTAAAAGGATAATAGAAAAAGAAAGGGGTTTTTACAGTGAAAAACAAAACATTATGGAAACAGGTGGGAGCGGCAGCAATTGCTGCTGCCATGGTAATGAGTACAGTACCGGCGACGCCGGTACAGGCGGCAGGCGGTAAAACGCTTGCCGTTTCTTCTCAAAAGCAGCTGAATCAGGCATTAAAAACCGTAAAAGGGAAGAATGCGGTCATTACCGTAAAAGCAGGGAAAAATGTAAAGATTACGATTCCAAAGGGAACTTATAAAGTGACCATTCGGGTGGTCGGAAAAAAGGCAGCCGTTGTAAATAATGGTACCGTCAAAGAAATTGTTGTAAACAGTAAGGGAACGGTTGCGATCAAAAACAATGGTACCATAAAGAAAGTGACGGTACAGAATGCAAAAAGTGTTTCCTTTTCCGGAAACCATAAAAAGGCAGTGCCGGTTGTTGTAAATGCCGAAGACGTTTCGATGATTCTGGCAGCACCGGCGAAAATAACCGCAAAGAAAGATGTGAACATTGTGCTCAAAAAAGGTGCGGAAAAATCATCCATAACGTGTACAAAAAATGTACAGGCACAGGTGGATAATCAGACAAAGAAAGCAATATCTGTAAAAATTGCGGATGGAACAACGCTGAAAGTGGAATCCGGTGAATCCTGCACCATAACTCCGAAGGGAAAGAAAGAAGACACTTCCGGAGAAGACAAGACGGATGAAAAAGATAAGACGGATGGAAAAGACCAGAAAACAGACGATACCTCGGACGGAAATGCTTCTTCCGGCAGTTCTTCTTCGGGCAATTCTTCTGGTGGAACAACAGTTGAGACACCTTCAAAGCTGACCGAAGCGGATCTCTTAAAACAGGGCTATCAACTGAAGTGGCAGGACAACTTTGACGGAAATTTTTTAAACCGTGCAGACTGGAATGTGGAACTGCATGAAAAAGGCTGGGTCAACAGTGAGTGGCAGGAATATGTGGATTCTGACAAAAATATTCAGGTCAAAGACGGAAAACTGCTGATCAAGCCGGTGGAAACGGTGAATGCAGACGGAACCAGAAGCTACACGTCCGGTCGTATTAATACACAGGGCAAACATGATTTTAAGTATGGATATTTTGAGTGCCGTGCAAAAGTTCCGACCGGAAAAGGCTATCTGCCGGCATTCTGGATGATGCCGACGGACGAAAATCTGTATGGACAGTGGCCAAAATGCGGTGAGATCGACATCATGGAAGTGATGGGGCAGGAAACAAATAAAGCATATGGTACCATTCATTACGGAGAACCGCATGATCAGAGTCAGGGAACCTGTACGGTAGATGCAAAAAATAATTTTGCAGATCAGTATCATACATATGCCTGTGACTGGGAGCCAGGAAAGATTACCTGGTATATTGATGGTGTGAAATTTCATGAAGAGTCCGACTGGTTTTCTGCAAAGAGCGGGCAGGGAGAAGTGGCTTATCCGGCACCGTTTGATCAGCCGTTTTATATGATTTTGAATCTGGCGGTCGGTGGCAGCTGGGTAGGGTATCCGGATGATTCGACCACCTATGCCGATCAGCAGTTTGCAGTGGATTATGTGAAAGTATATCAGAAAGACAGTTATGACGAAAATGTGGAAAAACCGGTAAAGAATGTTATTTTAAGAGAGCCGGATACAACGGGAAATTATATTAACAACGGTGATTTCTCCATAGCAGAGAATTTAAGTGATGACAAAAACTGGAAATTTCTTACCACTTTAGATGGTGATGGAAAAGCAGAAATTAAGAATCATGAGATGGTTATTTCTACAGTAAATATGGGAACCGCAGATTACAGCATTCAGCTGGTACAGCCGGATGTGCCGTTACAAAAAGGCGGAACATATAAAGTAACCTTTGATGCTTATGCGGATGAGGCGCGTACAATGATTGCAGATATTTCCGGACCGGATCATAATTATACGAGGTATTGGAAGGATACAAAAGTGGAACTTGGAACACAGAAAACGACATATACTTATGTGTTTCAGATGACAGGTTCCGATGATGCCAACGGACGTCTGGAATTTAATCTGGGAAATGCTGCTTCCACAGCAGCAGTGCACCTTTCCAATGTAGCGCATTGAAAAGACCGGATATGAAGAAATCAAAGAAGACACCACAAAGTAAACGTGCTTGCAGACGGAAATTATGTCTACAACGGTTCCTTCCAGGAAGGGAAGAACCGTCTGGGTTACTGGGACATCACGAAACCGGAAAATGCAACCACAGAGGTAACCGGTCTGGAAGATGGACGCCGTCTGAAAGTGGTAAGCCCAAAAGGAACTGTGGTAACAGCAGGACAGCAGGGGCTTGCTCTGAGTGAGGATACAGAATATGTGCTCAGTTTTTCGGCTCAGGCAAACGAAGCAGAAACTATGACAGTACATGTTGCCGGACAGGAATTTCAGGCAGAACTTACCAATGAAAAGAAAAATTACCGTTTTTCCTTTCAGACGGCAGCGGATCTGACAGATAAGAATATTTCCTTTGATCTCGGGCTGGGGACAACCGTATATCTCGACGATGTGCGGATTGATGAGGACAGTCTGATCAAAAACGGAAGTTTTAATGCAGGTATGGCAGGTTTTGAAGTCTATTGCTATACACCATCCAATGTAAAGTATGTTGTTGACTCCTTAAACGAAGACAATGCGGCAGATTTCACAATTGACGATACCGGGGAAGCTGACTGGCATATCCAGTTAAAGCAGACAGGGGTAAAACTCGAACAGGGACAATGGTATCGACTCTCCCTGAAAATGAAATCTTCTATCGACCGTAAAGTGTCTTATGCGTTGCAGAGAGATGGAAGCACCCATAAGGATGCAGATGGAAATGAGGACTGGACTCCATACTGCCAGGAAACCGTAGATCTGACCGGCGAATATCAGACGATCACGAAAGAGTTTCAGATGAAAGAGGATACAGATCTGGAAACGATCTTTAATATTGCCATGGGTGCAGTCGGTGGAAAACAGATCACACAGCAGCACAGAATCTGTATGGATGACATTGTGCTGGAAAAGATAGAGGCACCGGAGATCAAGCCGGAGGAAACCGGAAAGAATCTGCTGACCAATGGAGATTTTTCGGATGGAACGAATGGATGGGGCATTAATACAAATGCTGATCAGAAGGCAACAACAGTAGTTACTCATGGCGGTATTGTGTTTCGTGTGATAAATCCGGGCGTAAATGACTGGGATGTTCAGCTTATTCAGAATGGATTTACACTTGAAAAAGGATGTAAATATCGTGTAAAATTCAAAGTCACTTCGACGAAAGCACGAACCATAAAACTCGGCTTAATGGATAACAATTGCCAGGAGTGGTATGGCGGAGAAGATATTTCTCTGGCGGAAGCAAAGGAAAAGGAAGTTAGTTGTGAATTTACGATGCAGAAAGACACAGATAATGATTCGAAAATGCTTATTTCCATGGGAAAAATCAATGGTGAAAATACACCAGCTTCAGACATTACGCTGACGAATTTCTCTCTTGAGAAGATCACAGAGTAGTACCAGAAAGATAGTTTAAAAAGAAAACAGAAAAGACACCATGACAGAATCCATTTTTACGACAGGGGGCGTGTCATGGCGTTTTTCTGCATATTGGGGGAAGAAAAGGGGAGAAGAGGAGTAATAAAAGGAGACATTTGAATGAGAAAGAAGAGTTGGAAACAGGTAGCGGCAATTGTCATATGTGCGGCATTATTAAGTGGATGTACGGGAGAAAACGGACAGAAAAAAAATACCGGGCGTAAGGAAGGACAGGTTGTAAATATTTATTGCTGGAATGATGAGTTTAAGGAAATTTATGACAAATATGCATCAGATCTTGCTAAAAAACACGATGTTGAAGTGAACTTTGTCATAATTTCCAGTGATAATAATGCTTATCAGATCAATCTGGATGAAGCATTAAAAGAGCAGAATACATGTATTGATGATGACAAAGTGGATTTGTTTTTAATTGAGGCAGATTATGCATCAAAATATGTAAAGTCAGATAATTCCATTGATGTAAAAAAAACAGTGGGACTGACCGATGAGGATCTGAAGCAGCAATATGATTATACAAAGAAAATTGTATCGGAAAATGGAATACAAAGGGAGTGACCTGGCAGGCAACGCCGGGGTTGTTTGCGTATCGCAGGTCCATTGCAAAAAGGTATTGGGTACAGACGATCCGGATCAGGTACAAAAGCAACTGAAGGATTGGGATAAGTTTGATCAGGTTGCACAGAAGATGAATGCCGCCGGATATAAAATGTTATCGGGATATGATGATTCCTATCGGGCATTTTCCAACAATGTCTCACATCCCTGGGTGGTCGGTAACAAGATTGTTATAGATGAAAATATCAAGAAGTGGATTCGTCAGACGAAGGAATATGCTCAAAAAGATTATAACAATCATACCACACTGTGGAGTCCGCAGTGGACGCAGGATCAGGGACCGGATGGGAATGTTTTTGGCTTTTTCTATTCGACCTGGGGCATTAATTTTACTCTGATGGGAAATGCATTGGCAGACAGTAGTAAACCCGCAGAAAAAGGAAATGGAATTTACGGAGATTATGCCGTGTGTGAAGGTCCACAGGCATATTATTGGGGCGGTACATGGATGTGTGCGGCGCAGGGAACCGATAATATTCCTTTTATCAGGGATTTGATGAAGCGTCTGACGTGTGATATCAAAACCATGAAGCAGATTACATTGGATACGCAGGACTATACCAATAATGAGAAAGCAATGGATGAGATTGCAAAAAGTAACTATCAGTCGGATTTCCTTGGTGGACAAAATCATATTGCACTTTTTGCAGAGGCTGCAAAGAAAATTGATATGAGTAATATATCAGATTATGATAAGGACTGCAATGAGCAGATTCAACAGTGTCTGCATCCGTATTTTGAAGGTAAAATTTCACTTGCGCAGGGAATGGACGATTTTTATAAAAAGATGGAGCAATTGCATCCGGAATTATCCCATTAATTTAGGCAGAAAGAGAGGAAATACCTATGAAGTGGTTGAATCAGATCAGTATTAAAGTAAAGGTTATGCTGCCAATTTGTATTTTGGGAATTGTTATTCTTTTGGCAAGTATTTCAAGTCTTGTAAATTCGAAAAGGCTGTTGCAGGCGGGGGTTGTAATTTCGCAGGATTGTTCGAAGAGTATTGAACTATTGATGGATATGTCATCCGAGCTGGAATCCATGGGGAAAAATATGTATGGACACTGTGATGCGGAAAATTCTATTTCCAAAGAAAGCTTTGCAACAACCATCCATGAAAAGCTGGAATCTATGGATAGTTATTTTAAACAGTATAAAAAACAGAAAAAAACAGCGCGGGAAAAAGAATATTTCGGGGCATTACAAAATCGCTTTAAAAAGTATAAAGAAGGAATGGAACAGGTCCTTACCGCAAGTTCAAAAGGCGATGCGGATGGTGCAACGGAGGCAATCAATGTGATACAGAAACCTTCGGAAGATTATCTTGCAAAGAAAATCAGCAGTCTGATTGCTATGCGGAAACAGGCAATGAATCATTCATTACAAGTACAGCAGGCAGAATATGAATTTTCAAGGAATTCTGCTATTGTATTCGTTGCAGTTTCAATGCTTATGATTTTGTTTTCTCTTTGGATTTGTGTGAAAGGGATTGTAGGACCGATGCACTATATCAGTCACACATTGCAGAAAATGGTGGCAGATATTGAAAAAAATCAGGGAGATCTTTCTGTAAGATTAAAGATTTCAGGAAAAGATGAGATTGGTAAAGTTGGAAGGAATGTAAATGCATTTATTGATACGCTTCAAAATGTTATGGGACGGATTACAGACAGTTCTTTGCGTATGAACCAGATTATCCGGGAGGTGGATGACAAGGTACGTAGTTCAAACGAAAATTCGGATGATATTTCCACTGCCATGGAAGAATTATCGGCATCCATGATTTCCGTTGCAGATATGGTTTCCGGGATTACAAAAAATATGAAAGAAGTGGAAGATCGTACGAAAGAACTTTCGGAAAAATCGGATGGTCTTTTATCCTATTCAGATACGATGGATCAGAACGCGGATAAACTCAAAAATGATGCAATTTTAAATAAAAAAAATACGGGAGAAATTGTCACTGATATTATCGGAAAACTGCAGACAACAATTCAGGAAAGTAAAAAAGTAGAAAAAGTCAGTGAACTTACTAATGATATTTTAAATATTGCAGATCAGACCAATCTGCTTGCATTAAATGCATCCATTGAGGCAGCACGTGCAGGGGAAGCAGGACGTGGTTTTGCAGTAGTTGCCTCTGAAATTGGTAAATTATCGGAATCCAGCAGGGACGCAGCGGTTAATATCCAGTCCATCAATAGTACCGTGATTGGAACCGTGCAGGAATTGATAAAAAATGCTAACGCGCTGGTAACTTATATGGAACAGAATATACTTCGGATTATGACAATTTTGTGTGCGCTGGGGCACAGTATAATGATGATGCAGTCTATATTAATGAAGTGGTTGAGAAGTTTCATCAGATGGCGGCAGATTTAAAACAGCGCACCGAGTCAGTAATGGAATATATTTCACAGATTCAGAGGGCGGTAGAAGAAGGCTCTGAAGGTATTAATCTTGCTGCAAAAAATACAGCCACGCTTTCCGAAGAAATTTCACACATTTCCAGCCAAATCATGCATAATAAAAAAATAGCTGATGTACTCAGTGAAGAAGCAGAACACTTTATTTAATAAAGGACACAGATGGAGAAGGTATGAAACGAAAAATTGCAATTATTGCAGACGGATGGCGCAGACATATTACATATGTCTGGATCCGGGGATGCAGGAATTACATCAAAGAACATGAGCTGGATATAGAAATTTCGGTATTTCACAGTTTCGGAAATTTCAGCAGGGATGAAAAATTCAATGCAGGAGAATACAATATCATCCATCTGCCGGATTTGTCACAGTTTGATGGTATTATTCTGGAAGTTACGAATATGCTGAATCAGAAAAAGAGGCAGCAGATCATACGGATTATTCAGGAGTCCGGGGTACCGGCAGTATCGCTGCTTGAAAAAATTCCGGGATTGTATCATGCAGGACTGGACAATTACGCAACAATGGAACAGATGGTGGAGCATCTGATAGTGGCTCATTCCTGCAAAACATTAAACTATGTGGGAGGACCGGCAGACAGCCAGGAAAATCTTTTGCGTTGGCAGGCTTATGAAGATGTCCTGCAAAGATATGGAATTCCGCTTGAAAATGACAGAATCTGGAATGAAAGCTATGAAGTGGAGAGCGGTGTCCGTGCATTCATACATTTTCAGGAAAAACATCTGCTGCCGGATGCCTTTGTCTGCGCAAATGAGAATATTGCGGTGGGGCTCTGCCATCAGGCACAGCAGGAAGGATTTAAAATTCCGGCTGATTTTTGTGTGACAGGATTTGATAATTTTGATAAAGCATCTTATTACAGACCGCGGATTACGACGGTGTCATACGAGAGAGAAGTCATTGCTGAGGCAGCCATGGATCTTTTGGTACAGATCTGGGGGCAGAATACAACAGCTGACTGTAAAACGGTTCCTGTACAAATGTTGTTTCAGGATAGTTGTGGCTGTAAACCAGAACAGGTAAGAAGCAGGAGTGAATATATTGAAGACCGGATTTTTCAGGAAGTGAGGGAAATTGATCTTCACAATGAGATTATGGAATTAAAGCACAATCTTATCGAGTGTGAAGATTATAAGCAGATGGCACAGTATTTTACAAAATGTGTCTGTGGTCTGCGTTGTAAAGGCGTGCGTATCTGGATGAATCAGGATCTGGTGGAGGAATCATTGAGCGATTCCATGGGTGAGGCTTCTTATATTACAGATGGATATCCGGATACCATGCACGTGATCTGTGAAAAGGGAATGGAGCAGGAATATTCATTGTATGTGTATGCACCACTGCATTTCCGGGAGCGGGAAGTAGGGTATGTTGTTCTGGCAGACTGCGATTATATGCTTGAAAATCAGTTCTTGTTTGAAACAATGAATACGTATCTGGAATCCCTGGAATATCTGTATCGCAAACTCAGGCTTCGAAAAGCAAACGAAAAATTATCCCGGTTGTATGTGCTGGATTCTCTTACAGGGTTGTATAACCGTATGGCATACCAGGAGTTTGCAGAGCCTTTGTATGAAAAATGCAGATTGCAAAAAAAACCGGTGACGGTTATGTTCAATTGACGCGGATCATCTGAAATATATCAAATGATACGTTTGGGCATGATATGGGGAATCTGGAAATTCGTGGG
>ENA-OQKX01000167-OQKX01000167.1-human-gut-metagenome-genome-assembly--contig:-NODE-167-length-13764-cov-3.533622_pt1 | contig 13764 bp, 9 predicted proteins | sample MGYA00242654_ERZ504810 | MGnify/ENA primary metagenome ERZ504810 (study PRJEB26092, sample SAMD00036378) | human gut metagenome | host: Homo sapiens | study: EMG produced TPA metagenomics assembly of... | reverse complement strand
ATACTGTTAAGTTTACAAATGGTCAGACTAGAGAGTTTTCCTTACAAGCGGTTGAAGGATTTACCGTTACAAAAGTTACTGTTTGGGTAAATGCCGGTATTTTAAAAATCCCTCTGTGCAATGCACAGAGGGATTTTATTATTTTAGATGAATAATTCAATCTAAATTATTTTACTGTAATTGATTTAATTAAATTTACATCAATATCAATGTTAGTATAAACATTAGGAGATACTTCAATCTTAAGAGTTAATTTAGAAACATTAAAATATGTTCCATTAACTTTAACGGAATCACTGGTAACTTCTCCCCTAACATTGTCATTAACTTTGTATTCTACAATATTAGCAGCTAAACCATCAGTCTTATTATCGACATCACTACGATCAGTGTATACTTTGTCGCCATATGTTATAACAAGTGCCTGACCTAAGGCAGCAGATACGGTATTGTAAGCTGCATCAACAGTTTCAGCTTTTTGCTCTACACCAGCAGCTGCCTGAGAATCCTTAATAGTAAAGCTTGTTGTCATTGTAACCTTTGTATTAGCGTCCTTCTGATATACAGCTGTAACATCATACTTACCAGCAGCAATATTCTTTGTTGCAGTAATTGCAGAACCAGAAGTTGAAGTTGAAGTTGAAGTAGTTAATGCATCAAAAGTTAATACACCAGAAACATTTTTAGTAAAGGCACCCTTAGATACTACAGTTGCAGCAGTATCGTCATAAACTACTTTACCATCTTTGTCTTTTACAACATATTTGGTAGCAGTTTCTCTTGTAACATCAGTACCGTCATTCATTCCGATCATAGAAACTGTAACTGTCTGGTCTTTTACATCTTTTCCAACAACGATATCTGCATTGTCATTAGCTACATCTAATCTCCAAGCTGTAGCTGTAGTGTTTGTTGCTTCTTTTACTGTAACACTAACTGTCTTTGCAACAACTTCCTTGCCATCTTTCTTGTAAGAAATCTTGTATACATAATTTCCTTTTTCTGCAGAATTTTTAAATGTAACTGTCTTATCATTATCATATGTATAATAATTAGATCCTGAAATATCAGCAGGAACCTTTCCAGATACATCTGTAGATAAGCATTCTACATTAAGAGTTGCTGAAATATCATCTCCATACTGATCCTTAACAGTTGCCTTTACAGCCTTTGCATCACCGCTAAGACTTCTTGATACAGTTACACTGTACTTATCTAACTCAAGAGTTGCTACGGTTCTCTCAGCACCAATTTCGATAGCAACAGATCCAACAACCTTATCATCTTTTTTAATAAGGATATAAGCTGTACCACTCTTTAATGCTGTAACATTTACTTTCTTTGAGCCTAAAGAAGATGTAGCTAACATAAGAACTGTTTTATCAGAAGTTTCTACGGAATACTTAGCATATTCAGAACTAGAAATTTCTTTGCCGTTTGCATCCTTAATTTTGAAGAATACGGCCTTATTAGGATCTTTTACTGCAATTTTCTTTGTATCTTTAGCCTTATCAAATGATGCTTTAGTATTATCATCAATTCTAGCATCAAAGCTATTTACAACAGCCTGATCAACTGCGGTAATTGTAACTTTGTTTGGTCCAATATTTCCTTCTGGCTTACCATTCTGGTCATACTTACCTGTCTTGTATGTGATGGTTGCTTCAGCAGTATCACCAACTTTATTTAAATAAAGCTTAGATCCACTTGTATAACCATTTCCCTTGGTATCAATTGTGAAGTCATAAGTAGCATCAGATGAAGGATAAGATACTTCTTTAACAATAACACCATTAGCGTCTTTAGATACTAACTTAACTTCCGTCTCAGTAGCTGCAGGAATTGTCACATTGTCAAGACCGATAGAAGCAACCTTTCCGTCAGAAGCTACGAATGTCTTTGTGATTCCATCAAGAGTCACATCATATGTAGCAGCATCCTTTAATTCACTGAACAGAGTTAATGTAACCTTAGAAGCATCCTTAGAATCAACAGATACCTTAGATACTGGATAAACAACGTTTGTTGTCTCGTTCTTTACTACGAAATCAGTAGGCTTAAGATTCTTTGTATTACCAGTAACAGTAGCTGTAAGCTCTGTCAACTTGTTCTGTGCTACAGTAGAAAGAACATAGTTCTTAACTTCTACATCCTTAGTAGTTGTAGCTGAATCCTTACCAACGGTAATCTTAGCTGTGATTGTTGCCTTACCAGCCTTAACACCAGTTACTGTACCGTCAGCTGCTACTGTTGCAATAGAATCATCGCTTGATGTGTAAGTAATCTTAGCTCTTGAAGAATTTTTCTTTAGTATTTGTTAACTTAGTTGTGCTTCCAATAGTCTACTGCTGAATCTCCAGATAAAGCAACGCCTACCTTAGCAACTTTCATTGTGTAAGTAAGTTTCTTTGTCTTTGTCTTAGCACTCTTCTTTGTAGAAGTCTTGTAAGTTACCTTAACCGGAAATATGGATGGTATTTTGCGTGGAAGTGTTGGAAATACTGGATTTGTAAATAGAGTTTGGGGCAAAATCACTTCTACAAGTAACACGCAAGCAACATACAAGAAGCGATTAAATCTGATTAATGGCTTCGACCAGCGCAGGTACATCCAGATGTGTGTAAATTCGTTCTGTCAGGGACATAGCGCCGGAATGACCGACAATTTTTTTGATGGTAGTCTGATCGACATGTGCTTCGGCGAGCAGGGAAATCGTGGTGTGCCGGCAGCAGTGAGGTGTATGATCGATGTGCAGACGAAACATCAGAGGCTGGAAAACATTGTGGTAATACATATAATAGGTAAAATGCTGGCTGTCCAGAGTATGGATGAGATATTCACAATCGGAACAGTCATGAAGCCAGCGCTGGTAAAAGGGGAGTACTTTGTCAGCAATCGGAACTTTTCGAATGCCGTTTTCGGTTTTGCTGTCAATGACATCAAAATATTGTTCGGACAGATGAACGTTTTCTTTTTTCAGATCCAAAAGCTCTGAGACGCGCACACCATTGTATATCAGCATGAGGACTGTCTGGCAATAGGGATCGTTTTTGTGTTTCCACAGGAGAGCAATTTCAGAAGTGGAAAAACAGCTTCGTATGTTTTTATTAGGATTCCGGTCTTTGTATTTCGAGATATTTACATAGGCAGAATAATCTTTTGAGACAATTTCGTGCTTCATGGCATAAGAATAGAGCTGGTTAAAAAGAACACGAATTTTTTTCAGGGTAGGATAGTTCTTGCCGCTGTGATCAATCACCTGCTGTAAATCATTGAGTCTCAAATTGTGAAATTGCATATCAGCAATGTTTTCACAAGTGGCAAATGCTGCCCGATAACCTTTGATGTTGGAGTGAGAGATGGTAGGAAACTTTTCTTCGGACCATCGGAGATAAATTTCCCGGAAGGTTAATTTCAGCGTTTCCCCATCGATGGGATAATTGTTGTAACGTGCCAGAATCTGCAGAGCTTCTGACCGGGTAGGAGCGTACCCCAGAATCTGGTAGTGCTGGATGCGCTTTCCAGAGATGTCATTGATGTGCCAGCCCGTAGTGATGCGTGCTGCGTAGGGTCTTCTTCTGTTGCCGGAGAGTTTTACGACTCCGCCGTATCCGTTTGGTAATCTCATTTTTCTTCCTTTCGTGTGTAAAAATTTATATTATCGTGTCAATCATACACATTTATTTGTAAAATTTTTAAGTATCACACAAGTAACAAAAAAGAGTTTTTACTTATTATATATATTTTACGTGTTGAAAAAACGAAGGTTTAGGGGTATTATATTCTAGAAAAATTGTTTACTAAGGAGAGAAAACTTTGAGTGAGAATGGATATCGAAATTTAAAAAAGACGAACAAGCTGATGATTCCCGTCATTTTGATGATGGGGTTTGTGCCATTGCTTGTACATATGTATTCCTATAATTCAAATCTGTCGCAGTTTGACTGGTTTCCGGCCAATTCAGATACACAGACAGATTTCTTTTTTGCATGGAAGATGATTGCGATCGTAATCATTGGAGTGGTGATGGCTGCAATTCTGTTGTATCGGCATTATGTGAAGAAAGAGACCCTGCAGTTTGAAAATTCTTTTTATTTTCTGATGGTATACGGACTTTTTGTTCTGATGTCAGCACTTTTTTCAAAGTATAAGCATTGGGTATCCGGTGGAACTTATGAACTTTTTGAGTCTGTGTGGGTAGTTTTTGCGTATATGCTGCTGTGTTATTATGTATATAATTTTGTGAATGAAGAAAAACATGTGGAATGCATTTTGAAAATTTCGGGCATTGGCATGGCTATTGTTACAGTGATCGGCGTATTTCAGTATTTTGGACTGGACTTCTTTCAGTCAAATTTTGGAAAACATTTGATCACAAATCCTGGATGGTGGAAGAATTTAAAAGAGCTGACGTTTAATTTTGTACCGAAAACTTCTTATACGACATTATACAATCCGAACTTTTTATCGTTTTATTTTGGTATGCTCATTGTGCTGGCGGTATGCCTGTTTATTGCGTCAAAAAAGATATGGCATCGGATAGTGCTGGCAGTAGCGGTAGTATGCTGTGCCATCTGCTTGAAAGGAAGCGGCAGTGCGAGTGGATGGATGGCTCTTGCATTGGCAGCAGTGGTACTTATACTTGTGCTTTTGAGCCGGAAGAAAAAACTGTTTGTTGTGGGTGCTGTTGTAGTGGTAATTGGGATTATAGCAGCAATCGTACTTGGAAATATCACCTCAGCAGGTGAAAATATAAAAAATACAATTGTTGGTACATACCGGATGAGTGACAGATGGGCTCTGAATGGAGTAGAAACCAATACGGATGATGTTGTGCTTGACATTCACGGGAATAAACTGAGTGTTTCTTATACCGTGGGAGAGGATGGAACAACACAGATCAGTTGCAAAGATTCGGATGGAAATGAGTTAAGTCAGACGATAGTGGATGCAGATAACCAGGTGACAACGATGGATGACAGCCGTTTTTCTGGGGTACAGCTGCAACCGGTATCTTTTGGAGATAACCTGCCCGGAATTTGTGCAACGATTGATGGTGTGCAGTGGAACTTCATAAATACCGATGAGAATGGATATGAGTATCTGAATCCAGCAGGAAAATTAGTGAAGTTTGAGAATCCGAAGGTTTCAAAGGTATTTTTGGATGATGCAATGAGCAATCGAGGACATATCTGGAATAAAACGATTCCGCTTCTTGGAAAGCATGCTTTTATGGGGAGTGGGGCAAATACCTATATGTTTGAAGTGTCACAGAATGATTATATCAGTCAGAACTATGTCTACGGCGCAAACAGCTATGACGTAAAAGCCCATAGCTGGTATCTGCAGCAGTGGGTAGAAACCGGATTACTCGGTACTCTGGCACTTCTGGTATTTTTGTTTTGGTATCTGGTACAGTCGGTACGCATTTACCGCAGAGTCGATCTACACGAGAGTATCAGCTGGATTGGATTTGGATTATTTGCGGCAGTGCTGGTGTATATGTTTGCGGGGATTGTAAACGATTCTAATGTTTGTACCGCTCCGGTATTCTGGGGTATGCTTGGCCTGGGACTTGCGGTGAACCGGATGCTGGTTAAGAAAGAAAATCTTTTCGCAAAGGAACCGGTTTCTGAGAAAAATGATGTTGTCGTGGAACAGAACGACCTTAAAACGGAAAAAGCAGTGACAACAGAAACTTCTGCAAAGAAGCAGTCCGGAAAGAAACAGTCAAGAAAACAGAGAAAATCAGTCAAGTCATGAAAATGAGAAGATTATAGGGAGTAATTTTGACATGCAACAAATGAAAAACCGGTTTGGGGGAGAAACGGCAAAATATATACGAATCGTATTGTTGGTAATTTACGATATATTGGCAATCTTTCTGGCGGAAATTCTTTCTATCTGGACACGTTTTGATTTCAGTTTAAAGAGTGAGCAGGGAATTCCTTTTTTAGAGACAGCATTGCAATATTTCTGGGTAAATATGATTGTAACCATTGTGATATTTTTTATTATGCATCTGTATAATAGTCTGTGGGAATATGCGAGCGTACAGGAACTATTAAATGTAGTGATTGCGTGTCTGCTCAGTGCTGCAATACAGAGTCTGGGGATGCATATGTTCCAATGGAACATGCCGCGTTCTTATTATATTTTGTATTTTTTCTTTTTGCTGGCTCTGGTGTCCGGAAGCCGCTTTGTATACCGGGGACTGCGTATCATACGACACAGTTATCTGGGAGACGCATCCAGACATGCCATCGCTACCATGGTGATTGGAGCAGGAGACAGTGCGAATTTCCTGATAAAAAATATGGAGAACAGTCCGCTGATCCGCAATCGTGTGGTATGCGTGATTGATGCAGACAAGAATAAGATAGGAAGCACCATTCTGGGAGCTCCGATTGTGGGAAATGACAGCAAGATTCCATGGGCAGCAGAAAAATACGAAGTGCAGGAAATCTTTATTGCCATCCCGAATCTGCCGGGAGATCGAAAGAAAAAGATCCTGGAATTGTGTAAAAACACAGGATGCAAAATTAAGATTCTGCCTAGTATGGCGCAGATTGTGAATGACGAAGTAAGTGTCTCAAATTTCCGTGAGGTGGAAATCGAAGATTTACTGGGACGGGAACCAGTGAAGACAAATCTGGATGAGGTCATGGGATACATTGCGGGAAAGGTTGTACTTGTAACCGGTGGCGGTGGTTCCATCGGAAGTGAACTCTGCCGCCAGATTGCGGCGCATCATCCTTCGCAGCTGGTGATATTTGATATTTATGAAAATACCACGTATGACCTTCAACAGGAGTTAAGAAAGAAATTTCCGAATCTGAATCTGGTTGTGCTGATTGGATCTGTGAGAAATACTCATCGTGTGGATACCGTATTTTCGGATTATAAACCGGCGATTGTTTTTCATGCAGCTGCACATAAGCATGTGCCACTCATGGAGGACAGTCCGAATGAGGCAATTAAAAACAATGTATTCGGTACTTATAATGTGGCTATGGCAGCAGGAAGAAACGGAACGGAGCGCATGGTATTGATTTCTACGGATAAAGCCGTAAATCCGACCAATATCATGGGAGCGTCCAAACGTATCTGTGAGATGATTATTCAGGGAATGCAGCATCGTTTCCCGAAAACCAATTATGTAGCGGTTCGCTTCGGAAATGTACTGGGAAGTAACGGAAGTGTGATTCCTCTTTTTAAAAAGCAGATTGCAGAGGGCGGACCGGTTACTGTTACCGATAAAAATATCATTCGTTATTTTATGACGATTCCGGAAGCAGTATCGCTTGTTTTACAGGCAGGGGCTTACGCAAAGGGCGGAGAAATCTTTGTGCTGGATATGGGAGAGCCGGTAAGGATTGATGATATGGCAAGAAATCTGATCAAGTTATCCGGATTTGAACCGGATGTGGATATCCCGATTGTGTATACAGGGCTTCGACCGGGGGAAAAGATGTTTGAAGAGTGTCTGAAAGAAGAGGAAGGACTTCAGAAAACGGAGAATGATCTGATTTTTATCGGAAAACCGATTGAATTTGACAGGGAAGAGTTTTTTGAACATTTGAAAGATCTGAAGAAGACGGCATATGAAGATGATCCACAGATGAAGCTGGTGGTGAAACGGTTAGTGCCTTCGTATCAGGTGGAAAAAAGCAAATAATTAGAAGTAGAATGGGGAGCAGTCGGAGCGGCTGCTCTCTTTAATTTTACTGCATGCTCTATTCGTAAATGGTATAATTCTTAAGTGAAGTATCACAGTTTGAGCAATCAAAAAAGAACAACTGTGCATAAACTACAGTTGCTCAAAATGTGATTCTTCATGATTGTACCAGGTTGCGGAATTTTAGCCAGTACATTATGGGGATTGAATACGCCTGTCCTTCCCACAAAAATAACGTCATGACAGGGTCTTACGTTAATTTATAAGGTATATTATCCTGCCGGAATAAAAAGAGACATGGCAAACAAGCCCTCTGCCGGGGGGCTTAGAAAAACATATGGGAACAGATGTTTAATTCTGGAGGGCAAAGCTCCTGCCAATATGCCGCATGCTGTTTTTTCCACAGCATGGGCACAGGCTGATGCCATACTTCCAAACGGTCTTCATTACTTCTGCAACAGAAGAGCCGGTGAAGCGGGATATAAATTTCCGGTGTCCCTGAATCCGGAAGATGATGTGGAGGTTTTTCTTCTTCCGGCGATTGTTTAAGAAACCATAGTACCGGATTTTCTGGAACCCGGCCGGGAGCACATGCATCATCAGACGGCGGATAAACTCCACCGGTGTTATGCGGACAAGGATTTTGTCTCCGGATCTGTAGTCTTTTGCCCGGAAGGAAACCTCATTTTCCGTAATAGAGACAATGCGGGAGTTGGTAATGGCAATGCGGTGGGATAAATAGAACGTCCAAAGCACGTTTGGACAGAATCGCATAGCGGTCAGAATGGTTTTTGCCATGCCTGATATGGATGCGCATGTTTTTGCGTTGGATATTTTCATAACGAAGATGACAAACTTCGCCAATACGCAGACCGGAAGAATACATGAGTGCGACCATAGCCTTCTGCTTCAAATCCGGCATGGAATCAATAAGGATGGAAACTTCCTGTTTGGAAGGGACAAAGGGAAGATATTCGTCAAATCTGCGCATAGGAAGCTGGGTATCATCCCACGGTTTGTGAAGGACATACAGGGTAAAAAAGCGCAGCTGTGAAATAGCACAGTTTATGGTACGGTCAGTAAGACCACGGAGGGAAATCATTTCCCAAAAAGAATTTAAATAATTGTCCATGATAAAATCTCCTTTGAAATGTAATAGAAAATAGAAACATTTCAAAAAGGGGAGGTGGACGGGAAAAAAACAGATATGTAGTTGTTGAGTTAAAAAATCCATGGTAACATAAGCATAGGAGTTTGTGTGTATTGTTTATTGTTAAGGTAGGGGTATCTCAACAATACAACATATACACAAAAACTGCTATTTTTTTTGAAAAGTAGTGGTTTCATGTATTGGGGGGCTAGCCGTCGCGCTAGCGACTTGGCACAATTTAACAAAAGAAATATCAGAGAGCGAGGAAGAAAACATGAGTCCAGAAGTAGTTAAACCAGAAATAATTGATACACTAGCTAATGCTGGACAAGCTTTGATTGCTTCTCCAGCAGTGCAAGGTGTGGTTTCATCTTTAATTACAACTTTGTTTTTCCGAAAAGGAGAAAACATTAAAGTTATGGAAGCATTAAAAAGAAGGAATTTGAAAAAGTTCTGGAGGAATTACTTGGAGCGGGAAGGCTTTCCTATGTAGAACTGTATAAGTGCCGAAATTTCTTGAAAATTGCAAAACGGGCAGATGAAATGATCGCATCTAATCAAGAAAGGCAGCCTGAAATGGAAGTAGAAGAGAACGTAGATCAGACTACATTTAGCTTTGACTGGCTGATGCGTTTTTTCGATGCCGTTGGAAATATTAGCAACGAGAATTTGCAACAGTTGTGGGGGAAAGTTTTGGCCAATGAGATTGTGAAGCCAAAGGCTTGTTCACTCCGTACATTAGAGATGATTCGGAATATGTCATCTGAAGAAGCAAATATATTTTCGGATTTATGTAGGTATGTTATGCAAAGTGGGGATATTTATTATATTGATGCGGCTGGATTTTTTTGTGAGGAAGATGGAGATGAAGAATGTCGGGAGTTTATAAGAAACAGGGGATTGTCTTATGAGAGACATATTGTGCCATTGTTAGAGGCAGGCGCACTTAGCCAGGATCATGATATGGCTTTATATATTTCTAAAGGTACAAATTTGGAGATGCACAATGATAAAATATGTGGTATTGTCATGAGTTACGCTGATGTTCCTGAGTTATTCCGTAGAGATGCTTATTTATTAACTGCTAGCGGAAAAGAACTATATTCTGTTATTCACAACGGTGGGGGATTTGAAGCAGATGAAGAATATGCAGTGTTGTGCCTAAAAGATATGAAAGAGAGAAATTCAGAATTTTATGTAGGAGCTTTTCTAATCGCGCAAGGCGGAGAAGGGGAGGATCTTTTGGAGGATTAGGATGAAATAAAACTATATAATATCGAAAAACTCATACAAGAAACAAAGGAAGGAAATGCCATGGGTCATTCAAAAAATTTAGACGAAACTGCATTATGGAACGAATATAAGAAAAAAGCTGGTGCAGGAAGCGAAAGATGTATATGGGTAAAAAAAGTTTATGAATATGCTGCAAATTATTTGAAGGATGTTCGCAGAAACTTTGGAAATTATACGTTGCATGACGAAACACATATCTTAAATGTATTGTATGCCATGAGCGGATTACTGGGAGATCAGATTAGTAATCTCACTGTGGGGGAACTGGAACTGCTGATTTTAGTTGCAAGTTTGCATGATGTGGGCATGGTTTACACAGATGAGGAACAGAAGGCACAATACGAGGATACAGAAGCGTGTAAAAGATTCTTGAGAGAACATTACCCGGAATTTATGGGGAGTGCGGCAGAAGAGTGGACAGAAGATATGCGGCAGTGGTATCTCCGCAGCTTGCATTCTGAACGTGTGGCTGAGGTGCTGCATAATGAGGCATGGAAGGAATTGATCAGTCAGCGCCCAAGGGATGTCGTGCCATTGCAGTGCATTGTGTCCGTTTGTGAGGCACATGGTTACAATCCTTCAGACATGGATGGTAATCATGATTTGGATTACTTAAATGCAAATGATGTCAGTCCACTGTTTTGTGCACTACTGCTACGCTTGGGCGATTTATTGGACTTTGATGATACCAGGGCACCAAAGGTATTGTACAGCTATGTAGGAGACAACGAAAAAAGTATTGAAGAGTGGAAGAAACATCAGAATTCTATAGGTTTTGTTTATCCGGCATCTCCTTCGACTGAAGCTTTGCCGTATAAAGCCCATTGTACCCATCCAGGTGTGGAGCATGCGATTCGTGATTTTCTGGACTGGATCGAGGTTGAACTTGGAAATTGCATAAGGTTGCAGAAGCCTTGTAGAAAAAGCTGGCAGCAGAACTTTCCTTTTCCCCGGACTATTTTACGCAATGAAATTGAATCCGATGGATATATGAGCGGAGACTTTTGCATCACGATGGATCAGACAAAGATTCTGGAATTGCTGACGGGAGAAAATTTGTATGATAACCAGGATGTTTTCGTGAGAGAATTGCTTCAGAATGCGATCGATGCCACTTTGCTTCGAGGGAAAATGGATTCTGATTTTATACCTGAAAAGTCCCGTATTGATTTCTGGGAGTGGAATGACAAGGATGGAAACATCTGGTTTCGTATTGATGATGAGGGAACCGGAATGACCATGGGAATGCTGCAAAGATATTTCCTGAAAGTAGGAAATTCATATTATTCTTCCAAAGAAATCGAAAGAGACTTAAGAGATCACCATCAAACAGAAAAGTATTATGGTATCAGTCGCTTTGGAATCGGTTTTCTGTCATGTTTTCTTAATGGTGATTATGCGGAGGTGTCGACTCTTTATTTTGATTCTGATAAAAACCGGCGAGAAGAGGAGATAACGAACTCGAACATGAACAAACATTATGGATTACGATTGAAAGTGACGGGACTCAGCGGATATTATACATTGTTGAATCAATCACAGAACCACTTCACAAATGAGCCAATGCCGAATCCGGGTGATTTTGTTACAGAGACTTCTTATCAGCAGGAAAGAAACGGATATCGGAAGAATGCCGGAACTTCGATTGCGATACGTTTGAATCCGGGAAAATTAGGAACTTTAAATTTGAAGAATACAGTGGAAAAATATTTGTGTGGTTCTAGAGTGCCTGTGTATTACAATGATGAGAGAATTGGACAAACTTATGATGAGATGATGAAAGCAGCTCATGACGTAGAGGGGGAGAAAATTTATGAACTGACAGATGAAATGAAAAAGCAGTTTGATCAGGTGTTCCCAGAGGTTCGTGGGCAGTATCCGAAAATTGCAATGACAACCATTCCTTTGGATACAGAAGAGGATCGTGTACTGCCAGGAGTATCTGGTGCACTTGTAAAATATGCCTTACGTTTTGAAAAAACTCCCTGCTGGCAGGTGAAAGATTTAACATATCAAATAGAAGGTCATGTTGAAAAAAATGATAATTCGCTTCAAATGCTGTTATATAGTAGCTGTACGGGAAGTCATATAAGTTATGTCTACGCATGGGAGGAAGTCAAGGAGAAATATGGTACGAAAGCTATAGAGCCACTTGCAGAAACATTTGAAAAATGTGATGTGTGTCCAAAATCAGAAGAACAGCTGGGAGAGGTATGGAGCCCGTTTGAATCATCCGTTAGTTTATTTGAAATCTGGAGAAGCTATCATAATTACACACAACGTCGTAGAATGAAAGTTTTACTTGAAAAATGTGGATGCCCGGATATTGTTCATCAGAAATCAAATTCTCGAGACGAATTGATCAGGTGTGCATATCAAGGCGTTTCTGTGGGCGCATTGACGGGGATGCATCCTTCAAATTATTCTTGTATGGGAATATTTTTCCTGGAAAATAAGTGGCAGCCAGTGACACAGGCCAGTCGTGCAAAAGTGACGCAATTGCCGATAGAAGTAGGATTATATATTTGGGGCGTTGCAAATAAATATAAGATGTTAGATCTTTTAGAAGGACAATATGTGTGGAGCGGATCTGTTGCAGATTTTACGCGAAAGGACTGGAAAACGGTCGAAAATCTGCCGCTGCAACAATGGATGGAAAATAGTATGAAGGATTATTTTGAGAAAAGAATAAGTTTCTTGAAAGAATCTACTTTATCAAAAGGCTATAGGATTAATATTTATATACAGTATTATAGTGATAGGGTTTTAGTGAATCTGTATCAGGATATGTGCTTACAAGAACATAATCGGATGGAAATCGATTTCGAAAAAGGGCAATCTATTTTATTCTATGAGAGAGATCAAGAGGAATTAGAAGCAGTCATGGATCTTTTTCCACCGATGAGATTTTGCAAAGCTGCAAATGATGAGAGTCGGAGTTATCTTTGCGGTGCAGAGTTGGATTATCGGAAAGGAATTACTCTAGATCATCCTTTCATGATCTGGCTCATGAAGAATGCTGTTTTAATGAATAAATATTACCAAAGACAGTTTAGACAGATCATAGGCTGCCTGCGTTACAGTACAGCAACATACATTATCTCCGAAATAAATGCCATTCGAGAGCAATTGATTAGATTACCGGAGCATCATGGAGTGGATGTGGATAACTTTCCACAACTTAGCAGGGACGATTTCTGGTATATGGAGGATGAAAGTGAGACTTCCATATAGGTGGAAAGTAGAAAATTAATGAAACTACGTTCTTGGTATACAAGAAGCAAATTCATATAATAATGGTACAAGGACAGATTAGTTTGTCTGGGTGAGCTGACACCATAAAAATCTGACATTTTAGCCGGTTCGTAGGCTGGCAGGTTGGGGAGCAACAGAAAAACTCCACAGTTAGGGCGCATATAGAGAGGCGAACAGTTGGCAGACAACAGAAAAATCAGCATCAAAAGATAAAGAAAGGTTGTCCAAAAAGGACAACCTTTTTGAAGTTAATTGGGGAATATGGTCAAAATACAATAAGAAAATGGCTTTGAAGGTCATTAGAGTCAAGAATTTGGGATTATAAAATCATTTAGAGAGTCTGGTGAAAGCCGGGCCCTCTATTTATATGTGAATAGAGAGTAGGTAC
>ENA-OQKX01000165-OQKX01000165.1-human-gut-metagenome-genome-assembly--contig:-NODE-165-length-13879-cov-3.214878_pt1 | contig 13879 bp, 17 predicted proteins | sample MGYA00242654_ERZ504810 | MGnify/ENA primary metagenome ERZ504810 (study PRJEB26092, sample SAMD00036378) | human gut metagenome | host: Homo sapiens | study: EMG produced TPA metagenomics assembly of... | reverse complement strand
TTCCCGCAGGAAACTATCTTGGAACCGTTATGGCATCACTGCCGTGTCCGTGGATTTTAGTCCCGTCGGAATGGTGATCGGATATTTCATTGTCAAGGCAGAGCCGGCCGTCTATGTCCTGATGAAACAGGTAGAAGAACTGACCGATGGGGATATTTCCGGAAAAGCGATGCAGATCAGCCTTTCGGTTGGTGTGGCTGCTTCGGTCGGGCTTTCCATGCTGCGGGTGCTTACCGGAATTCCGATTATGTATTTTTTAATTCCGGGCTATGCCATTGCACTGTTTCTGACGTTATTTGTTCCGAAAATCTTTACCGCGATTGCGTTTGACTCTGGAGGCGTGGCATCCGGTCCGATGACGGCAACTTTTCTAGCTGCCACTGGCACAGGGCGCTTGTACGGCAGTAGGCGGCGATGTGGTAAAGGATGCCTTCGGCGTGGTAGCGATGGTTGCCATGACTCCGCTGATTACGCTGCAGGTCCTCGGGCTGATCTATAAGATTAAGAGTAATAAAAAGGAAGAAATGGCAGAACAGCCATTCCTGCAGGCAGAGGATGTGTTTGCCGGGTATGCGGATGATGCAATTATAGAATTATAGAAAAACAGGAAAGAGGAGCGGACAAATGAGTGAGATCTATATGATGGTTACGATCTGCAATCGAAAACAGATGCAGAAATTTGTGAAGTTTTATAAGCAAAATCACGTGGATACTGGAAATATTTCTCTTGCCATGGGAACAGCGGCCAGCGATGTACTGGATTACTTCGGACTCGAGGAGGATGAGAAAGGCATTCATTTTTGTCTGGTCACACGTCCCACCTGGAAAACCGTGAAAAAGGGATTGCAGACGGAACTGAAAATTGATGTGCCCGGGACGGGAATTGTCTTTCTGATACCGCTTAGCAGTATTGGCGGAAAACAGCAGCTGAAATTTATGCTGGGAGAACAGGAATTCGAGAAAGGGGAGGAGACAACGTTGAAGGAGACAAAACATGAGCTGATCATTGCAATTGCCAATTACGGATACAATACGCAGGTGATGCGTGCGGCAGAAGAAGGCGGAGCCACCGGGGGAACGGTTTTTCACGGGAAAGGTGTCGGAATGAAACGGGCAGAACAGTTTCTCGGCGTATCGCTGGTTTCCGAAAAAGAAATTATATTAATTGTTACGAAAACGGAACAGAAAAATGCGATTATGAAATCCATCATGGAAAAAGCCGGAATCGGGACAAAAGCGGGAACCATTGCGTTTTCTCTTCCGGTTACCAGCACAGCCGGACTTCGGATTATCGAGGATTCCGGAGAATGTGAAGAGATTTAGATCACATTCCACAAATTTATCCGACTAAAATTAGCTAAAAATATAATTGATATAAACATAAAATTATATTAAAATAATTTTATTAAGAATAGAAAATGAGCTAACTTTAATTGAAATGAGCTAAGGGGCGGATAGATATGACAAAAACAAGGAAAACCATAGGCGTGATGGTCGGAGGCATCACAGACGATTTTACACGTTTTTTGTGTAAAGGTCTGAGGGAGGCAGCAAAAGAGCAGGATGTCAACATGGTAGTGCTTCCGGGAAAATTTTTAGACCGTGATTACGCGCAGAACACGGATATTATGTATGAATATCAGTATGATACCCTGTTTTCGAGTGTAAAAAAAGGCCGTCTGGACGGGATTATCGTAGCGGCAAACTGTATTGGCTGTTACACGACGAAAGAACGTATGGTTGAATTTATGCATCACTATGATGGAATTCCATGCGTTCTGGTTTCCTCTGATCTGGAAGGATATGTAAATGTCAGTTATGACAATGACCGTGGAATCCGGCAGGGAATCGATTATCTCGTGCAGGATCTGCATTACACAAAAATCGGAATGGTAGGCGGACCGAAGGAAAATTCCGATGCAATGGAGCGCAAAGCTACGTTTGAGAGTGCACTCTGGAAGAACGGTATCTTACCGCAGGAAAAACGGTATGTGGAAGGGGATCTGACGGGAAATTCGCATAGCGCCTATGCCAGACTTCTGGATGACAATCCGGATCTGGAAGCCGTTTTTTGCGTCAATGATGAAACTGCAACCGGATTTTATGAAGAACTGAAGGCGCGGGGGCTTATGCCGGGAAGGGATATCTCGGTTTTCGGGTATGATGATACGGAGTGGTGTTCCCAGATTTATCCGACACTTTCTTCGGTACGTGCGGATGTGTCAAAACTTGGCAGCAAAGCATGTGAACTGTTATGCCGGATGATGCAGGGAGAAAAAGTCTCTTCTGTGCGCCTTCCGACCGATCTGGTGATCCGGAATTCGTTTTGCCGGGGAAATCAGGAAGAAGTGGATGCGCGCAATGATGTGCTGGAAAAGTACGAGTCCATGAATCACTGGGCCGATGAACTGTTCGGAAAGCAGAAACGGGTAAATTTCGAAATGAAAAACTTTATTTTGAAACTGCTTTGTTTTGAAAAAGGAACCGATCAGAGTTTTGGGGAAATTCTTGCAACAATGGAATGGTTAAAGATACATAATGCATTTTTGTACATCTATGAGGAGCCGGTCATTCATCTGAATCATGAATTATTTCAGATGCCGGAGCAGCTGCTGCTGAAAGCCAGGGAACTTCATGGAAATGTAGAAAATATACCCGCCATTCATCAGAAAAAAAAGGCAAAAAATATTTTCCAGTTTTCCAGGCTGGGAATGTCTGACCGGGCATGGATGGTAACGCTTCCTCTGTATGCCAATGAAATGCTGTATGGAATTTTAGTGTGTGATCTGACCGATGAAGTGCTGGAATATGGAGAATTTTTAAGTAATCAGATTTCAGCAGCAGTCAAGATGCTGAATCTTCTGAAAAACAATGAGGATATTCAGAAACAGTTAGAGGAATCGCTGTATGTCTTAAAGGAAAACAATCTGGAACTGGAAACACTTTCAAAGAAAGATCCACTGACCGGGATCTGTAACCGGAGGGGATTTTTCGAATATGCGGAGCCTATGCTAAACAAAGCAAGAGCAGCGGAAAAAACATTTCTGGTGCTTTATGCGGATATGAACAATCTGAAAATCATCAATGACCGGTACGGACATGAGGAAGGGGATTATTCCCTGCACACCATCGCGGAAATTCTTGCAGAGATTGTCCAAAAGGAGCAGACAGGGGATGGGGTTGTTGCGAGAATCGGCGGGGATGAGTATGCATGTGCACTGATGACGGAAAAGAAAAAAGAACTGTTATTACAGGAGTTATACGATGCATTCACCGTTCGGAATGAACAGAGTGACAAACCGTATAACGTAACTGTTTCCATCGGTGCCTGTGCGTTAGAGCCGGGCGATGAGCACAGTCTTGCGGATGCACTTTCGCTTGCGGACGAGCAGTTGTATGAGGTAAAGAGACTCCGTAAAAAAGATGTCGCAAAAATACCGCTGCAGGCTTAAGCCTCAGCGGTAAGAAAATGTTTTTAACTGTTTTTTGTTTTCGTACATATCCTGATCTGCCCGCTTTTGAAGGGCATCCAGATTCGTATCTGTCCGTGGATCAAAGACAGCATATCCACAGGCAATCTGCAGATGGATGTTTCGGGAGGAGGCGTTGTAAACGGCCTCCTCTTTTCGCAGACAGGAGATCAGATGGCAGATCCACAGCGCATGTGTCGTCGTGTGGTGATAAAATTTGTTGCAGATGGTATAGATAAAATATAAAACTGCAAGACCGATCATGACATGGGTCATCCAGAGTGTCTGCGTCAGGTCACGGATATCCATAAGCTGCAGGAATAAAACAACTGCAATCTCTGCCACATCCTTTGCCGAATAAACTTATCATAGCGTATAACACAGAATATGACAATCTGCTTCCTGTAAAATTTATGTATTTTTATTGGAACTTACAGGGAAAATCTTGACAGCATCCATGGATTGTATAATAATGAACTATATTTAAAATAAGAAAAAGGGAGCTTTCAAAAAGAAGGCTGAGAGTAAGCTGTATTGCTTTGACCTGTAACCTGATTTGGATAATGCCAACGTAGGGAAAAATGAAAGTTACCACACACGTATAAGCATTATACGTGTGTTTTTTTATTTTATACAAGGAAGGGAGAAACCAATGAGAGAATACAAAACGCAGATGGAAGCTGCAAGAAAAGGAATCGTAACAGAAGAATTAAAGAAAGTTGCACAGAAGGAACATATGCGTGTAGAGGAACTGTTGCCTCTGGTGGCAGCCGGAAAGGTTGCCATCTGCGCAAATAAAAACCATAAATGTCTGGACCCGCAGGGTGTGGGCTCCATGCTCCGGACCAAAATCAATGTCAATCTTGGAGTATCCAGAGACTGGAAAGATTATGATATTGAAATGCAGAAAGTTATGGCAGCGGTGGATATGGGAGCGGACGCAATCATGGATCTGTCTTCCCATGGAGATACTACCGGATTCCGGAGAAAACTGACTTCGGAATGTCCGGCGATGATTGGAACTGTACCGGTATACGATTCTGTGATACACTATCAGAGAGACCTGGCAACACTCACGGCAAAAGATTTTATTGATGTTGTACGTCTGCATGCAGAGGATGGTGTGGATTTTGTTACCCTGCACTGTGGCATTACCAGAAAAACCATCGATCAGATCAAAAACCACAAGCGGAAGATGAACATTGTATCCCGTGGCGGTTCTTTAGTATTTGCGTGGATGACAATGACCGGGGAAGAAAATCCGTTTTATGAATATTATGATGAAATTCTTGACATCTGCCGGGAATATGATGTGACAATCTCACTGGGAGATGCTTGTCGTCCGGGATGTCTTGCAGATGCTTCGGATGTCTGTCAGATTGAAGAACTTGTACCGTCTGGGAGAACTGACAAAACGTGCCTGGGAAAAGGATGTCCAGGTTATGGTGGAAGGGCCGGGACATATGCCGATGGATCAGATTGCTGCAAATATGAAGATCCAGCAGACCATCTGCATGGGTGCACCGTTTTATGTACTGGGGCCTCTGGTGACCGATATTGCGCCGGGATATGATCATATCACTTCTGCCATCGGTGGTGCGATCGCTGCTGCCAACGGTGCGGCATTCCTCTGCTATGTGACACCAGCTGAGCATCTGGCACTTCCGAATGTGGACGATGTAAAGCAGGGAATTATGGCATCAAAGATTGCAGCGCACGCGGCAGATATCGCAAAGCATGTACCGGGAGCCATGGAGATGGACAATAAGATGGCGGATGCCAGAAGAGTACTGGACTGGGAAGCACAGTGGGCATGTGCCATGGACCCGGAGACCGCCAAAGCCATTCGTGCGGACCGGGCACCGGAACAGGAGGATACCTGTTCCATGTGCGGTAAATTCTGCGCTGTCCGCAGCATGAATAAAGCATTAAACGGAGAGTATATTGACATCTTATAGGAGGATGCTTTATGACCTTACAGCAGTTGAAATATGTTACGACCGTTGCACAGACCGGGACGATCAGTGATGCGGCAAAGAAATTATTTATTTCCCAGCCGAGTCTGACAAAGGCAGTCAGGGAACTGGAAAAAGAGATGGGGATTACCATTTTTGAACGGACAAATCGCGGAATTGTCATATCCAAAGAGGGGGAGACTTTTTTAGGGTATGCCAGACAGGTTCTGGAACAGGCGGCACTGCTGGAGGAAACATACAAGAAAAAAGCTGGGCGGAAACAGGAATTTAGTGTTTCCACCCAGCATTATTCGTTTGCAGTCAATGCATTTGTGGAACTGATCGAGCGGTATGGAAGCGAAAAGTATGATTTCTGTCTGCGGGAAACCCAGACGTATGAAATCATAGAGGATGTCGCGCAGATGAAAAGCGAGATCGGAATTCTTTATCTGAACGATTTTAACCGTACCGTACTTGAGAAACTGATCAAGGAACATGACCTTGTGTTTACCGAGCTTTTTGTGGCAAAACCGCATATTTTTGTGAGCACGAAAAATCCGCTTGCGGGCAAAAAGTCTGTGACGATTGAGGAATTAGAGCCATACCCTTATCTTTCTTTTGAACAGGGAGAACACAATTCTTTTTACTTCTCCGAGGAGATATTCAGTACCGTGGACCGGCCGAAAAACATCCGTGTCAGAGACCGGGCAACCCTGTTTAATCTGCTGATTGGTCTGAATGGTTATACAGTCTGCAGCGGGGTGATTGACGAGGAATTAAACGGAGAGAATATTGTCTCGGTTCCGCTGCAGGCGCAGGGAGATATGCATATTGGCATGGTGACCCATAAAAAAGTTCTGCCAAGCCGTCTGGGGGCGATTTATCGGGAGGCATTGGTACGGTATACGCAACAGAAAATATAATTGATAAAAAATATCACAACAGGCTCTTGACGAGAGCCTGTTTTTTCGTGTATTCTTTTCTTGGGTTAGATATAACTAACTTTAGGGAGGGGTTGACGGACTTTGAGCAGCGAAACATGGGAGAGTCATACGGAAACTGCGTGGCGATGAAATCGAACTTCAGATAGCATTTCAGTGTGCACCGCTGATCACCGGACTGAAAGAATCGAATCTGTTGAATATCGAAAAACAGGATTACCAGCGGATGAAAGATATTTTTAAAGAAAGTGAACTGACGATTTATCCGCTGGGAATTCATGCGGGGAGGATTACAGTGTTTTTGTATCATCCGGATCGTCTGGAAGCATTTTTTTTCCAAAGAAAGCGTGCAGGCATTGTTGCATGAGATTGGCTATACTGACACAAACTTAAAACAGGTATTACCGGTGTTTCGTGCACATTACCAGCAGTATCTGAGGGAAAAGAAAGTTTTTCCGCATGAGATGGGACTGTTGCTTGGATATCCGCCGGAGGATGTAAAAGGATTCATCCGCAATCAGGGGAAAAACTATTTGTATTCGGGGTACTGGAAAGTATACGACAGACCACATGAAAAAATCCGGCTGTTTCAAAAATATGAACATTCCAGAGAAAAACTGATCCAGCTTTTGTCATATGGAATGCGACATTGAAGAGATTATTGCGATTTGCAGCAATACGGAAATCTGGCAGCTGGTTGATTGTGACTGTCAATATGCATCATAACATTATAAAAAGAAAAGGTAGAATTTAAAATGAGTAAGATTTCAGTTGTATTTTGGACACAGGGTGGAAACACAGAAAGCATGGCAAATGCCGTCGTGGAAGGAATCAAAGAGGCAGGCAAAGAGGCGGAAGCTGTATTTGTCAGTGATATGAACATTGATGAGTTAAAGGGAGAGGGTGTATTTGCATTAGGATGTCCTGCCATGGGAGCAGAAGTACTCGAAGAGAGTGAGATGGAGCCGTTTGTTGCAGACGTGGAAGGATTTGCTTCCGGAAAGAAGATTGGACTGTTTGGTTCTTACGGATGGGGTGACGGCCAGTGGATGCGTGACTGGGAAGCACGTATGAGCGGAGCCGGCGCAACGATCGTAGGAGGAGAAGGTGTCATCTGTCAGGAAGCTCCGGATGCAGATGCGATTGAACAGTGCAAGGCACTTGGAAAAGCGCTTGCAAACGCTTAATAACAGAAAAATTTTGTGTGCTGGCACCTGAGTATTTTAGGGAGAAAAATGTCGGATAAGCTGAAAAAATATTATTTGTATTGACAACTTATGCTCGTTAGCATATACTAACTGACGTAAGAGATGGAAATGATTCTCAATAAAGTCGCTTGCACGCGGCGGAAAGCAGGAGGATGTTTTTATGATGCCTTTAACAATGTGCAAAGCAGGAGAAGAGAATGAGATCAAAAAGATCGGTGGAAAAGAAGAAACAAGACGCCATCTTGAGAATCTTGGTTTTGTTGTCGGGGGAAAAGTGGCTGTGATATCTGAAACGGATGGAAACATGATCGTGAATGTGAAAGAAGCGCGTGTTGCTATCGGTAAGGATATGGCAAATAAAATAATGATTTAGAAAGGGAGCAGCGATGAAGACATTAAAAGATGCAAAAGTTGGCGAGACTGTCAAAGCTACAAAACTGACAGGCGAAGGACCTGTAAAACGTCGTATCATGGACATGGGAATTACCAAGGGCGTAGAGATTTATGTCCGTAAAGTAGCCCCACTCGGAGATCCGGTGGAAGTTACGGTCAGAGGGTATGAACTGTCCCTGCGTAAAGCAGATGCTGAAATGATCCAGGTAGAGTAATTTTTTTTACCATAAGGTTAGTAATGACTTACAAAAACTAGCAGGTACTTATAGAAACTAGTGATTTCAAATTTTAGCAAGGCTGATAAAACAAAAGTGCGCCAGCACAGAAAAGAGGAGAATTATGGCAGTGAAAATTGCATTGGCAGGAAACCCAAACTGCGGAAAAACGACATTGTTCAATGCATTGACCGGTTCCAATCAGTTTGTTGGTAACTGGCCGGGTGTAACAGTAGAAAAAAAGGAAGGACGTCTGAAGGGTCATAAAGATGTTACCATCATGGATCTTCCGGGTATTTATTCTCTTTCCCCATACACATTGGAGGAAGTGGTTGCAAGAAATTATCTTGTTGCGGACAGACCGGATGCAATCATCAATATTGTGGACGGTACAAATATTGAGCGTAACTTATATCTTTCTACACAGATCATGGAACTTGGTATCCCGGTAATCATGGCAGTAAACATGATGGATATCGTTGCCAAGAATGGTGATGTGATACATATCGATAAGCTGAGCCAGAAACTGGGCTGCGAAGTTGTTGAGATTTCCGCTCTGAAAGGAACAGGAATTACAAAGGCAGCAGAAAAGGCCGTTGCTCTCGCACAGCAGAAGAAGAAAGTCACACCTGCACATGCGTTCGCATCAGAGGTTGAGGATATCATTGCAAAGGTAGAGGATAAGATCAGCTCGGATATTCCACAGGAACAGAAGCGGTTTTTCGCAATCAAACTTCTGGAAAAAGACGATAAGATTTCTGAACTCTTAAGTCTGATGCCAGATGTATCTGCAGAGATCAGGGAACTTGAGGATCATTTTGATGATGATACCGAGTCAATCATTACCAATGAGCGTTATGTATACATTTCTTCCATCATTGGAGAGTGTCTTACAAAAGCAAAGAAGGGTGAGAAACTTTCCACTTCGGATAAGATCGACCGTATTGTTACGAACCGTTTCCTTGCACTTCCAATTTTTGCATTGGTTATGTTTATCGTGTATTATGTATCTATCACAACAGTTGGTGCATTCCTTACCGATTGGACAAATGATACATTGTTTGCCGAGTGGATTGTTCCGGGAGCAAGAACCTTACTTGAGAACATTCACTGTGCCGGCTGGCTGACAGGACTTGTCGTAGATGGTATCATCTCCGGTGTGGGTGCTGTACTTGGATTCGTACCGCAGATGCTGGTACTGTTCATTTTCCTGGCATTCCTTGAGTCCTGTGGATATATGTCACGTATCGCATTTATCATGGACCGTATTTTCCGTAAATTCGGATTATCCGGAAAATCATTCATCCCAATGCTGATTGGTAGTGGATGCGGTGTTCCTGGTGTTATGGCTTCCCGTACGATCGAGAACGACCGTGACCGCAAGATGACAATCATGACAACAACATTCGTACCTTGTGGAGCAAAGCTTCCAATCATTGCTTTGATCGCAGGTGCATTCTTCCATAATTCCGGATGGGTTGCATGGAGTGCTTACTTTGTAGGTGTTGCAGCAATTATCTGTTCCGGTATTATCTTAAAGAAAACAAAGATGTTCGCAGGAGATCCTGCACCATTCGTTATGGAGCTTCCTGCATATCACTGGCCAACCGTTGGAAACGTACTCCGCAGCATGTGGGAGCGTGGATGGTCTTTCATCAAGAAAGCAGGTACAATTATCCTGTTATCAACAATTGTTTTATGGTTCTTAATGAACTTCGGATGGAGCAACGGAACCTTTGGAATGCTTGATTTCGACGGATTAGAGGGTGCTGCTCTTGAGGCTGCCCAGGCAGAATGTGTTCTTGCAAAAGTTGGTTCTGCAATCGCATGGATCTTCGCACCACTTGGCTGGACCAAGGCTGGTAACGGCTGGAAGATGGCAGTTGCTGCTGTATCCGGTCTGATCGCAAAAGAGAACGTTGTAGCTACGTTCGGACAGTTATTCGGTTTTGCAGAAGTTGCAGAAGATGGTTCCGAAATCTGGAAGTCACTGTCTTTGGTTATGACTCCGGTTGCCGCTTATGGTTTCCTGGTATTCAACCTGTTATGTGCACCATGTTTCGCAGCTATGGGTGCGATCAAGCGTGAGATGAACAACGTGAAGTGGTTCTGGTTTGCGATCGGATATCAGTGTATCTTAGCTTACATTGTTTCCCTGTGTATCTACCAGATCGGTACACTGATCACAGTTGGTACATTCGGTGTTGGTACCGTTGTAGCATTCTTACTGATCATCGGATTTATTTATCTGCTGTTCCGTCCTTATAAGGAGAGTAACACATTAAACTTTGACGCAAAGAAAACTGTGTCAGCAAAATAGAAAAAGAAGAGATGCCAAATGATGCAGAGAGAAATGATTATTCAAAAACTGAAGGAATCAGGCTGTAGGATTACCAAGCAGCGGCTGATGCTGCTGGATATTATCCTTGAGGAAGATTGTTCCTGCTGTAAGGAAATCTATTTCAAGGCATCAAAGGTAGATCCAAAATCGGCTTGCAACCGTTTACGCATGGTAAACGCAATGGAAGATATTGGAGCCATTAAGTGTATGCGCGGATTTCAATTGGCGGGTTCTGAATAGTGAAAAAGAGAAAGCGGTTTGCCGGAAGGCAGACCGCTTTTCTTCTATATAAATATAGACGATTGTGAAACGCATTTTGTAGTAAAAGTGTTGGTTTGGATTAGTGTAAAAGGGATAATTGGTTTCTGTCGTATATTCTAATACGGTTTGTCGCTGATAATTAAAAATCGCATAACCTATTGGTGATAAACTGTCATTACAGTTGAATCTGCAATCTCGGATATTACATCCGTGCAAAAGGCAGGAGAATGGATATTATCATTGTCTATATTGCTCTCAGCAGCAAACGCCGGAATAGTACATGACCATAGCATCAAAGTACAAACTACCATGCTTATCAATTTCTTCATATTTTCGCGCTCCTTTCTTATAACAGATGGCTTATTGTGAAATACCGCAAATAACAACTTTCCCCTTGTTATTTGTATTTACAACCAGCGTTGCGGTTGTATTAAGCTGCCACCTAACTTCGTTATTTCCGCTTATGTCGGGTTCTCCCCAAACTTCAATCAGTTGATTTATGGAATACCCTACAATAAGCTGATTAACTTCTGCTTCTTCCATTTGAGCGATTGAAGAAAGCTCTGGAATATTCTTTGTGCTTTTCGGGGAAACAAACATATACAGGGCTATTGCAATACACAACGCAATTACAATGCCTACAACTGTGAAAAGTCTGTTTTTTTTCATGCTTTTATCTCCTCGTGTCCTTTTACCTATATAACGGTCAAGATCAAAAATGGGGACAGACTTTTTTGAAATTATTTTTCATATCCTGTTAATGGGTTGTCACTTTCCTGCGCAACATTCTTGTGGTACAATTTGTAACAAGCAGTCGCTGCAACGAATACCCATAATGTGCAAGAATAAATTTACTTGCTCACTTAGAATGGATGGCTGCAGGGCTATCCATGAGGAAACTTATATGATGATACTCCTATTTAGTGTTTTGAATGATGAACAACGTGCACTGGTAGAGCGGATATTCCATGAGCATCATATCCACTTCCAGCGCATTTCGTTTAATATTGTGAAGTCAGAGGAAACCGCAGAAGATGTCGTTTCCACCGCATTTATAAAAATCATGGACAATATCGAAAAAATTTCTGATTTACCCGGTCCCCAAATGACCGCTTTCTGCGTTACCATAGTGAAAAACGCTTCTATTGACGTGTTGCGTCAATTACAACAGAGTGTTCACATTGATTACTGGGACAATATTTCGGACGAGGACACGGACGATATTGAAGATGAATGTATTCACAATGCCGATGTACATAGGCTGACTGAGGTAATAGATCAGCTTAATCCCGATGATCGGCATTTTATCTATCTTCGCTATACGCTGGAAATGGGATATAGAGAGATTGGTGAATTGCTGAACATTTCGGAGGATGCCGCAAAAAAACGTGGGCAGCGGCTCATTAAGAAGCTCCAAAAACTGTATGAGGAAAGGTGACGATATGGATATGAATTGGCAGGCCATGCTGCATGAAGCAGCAAATGCCAGCTTTGAAAAGGATATAGAAGTTCGCTCTGCCGCCGATAATGACGCCTGCTCCTGTGTAGATTTGCCGAAAGCAAAGATCCGAGAATTGAGCGAAAAGATTCTGCACTTGCCGCATCAGGGAATTGTTCTGCTATTTAGTAGATACTGCTTCCGGCTATCTCCCCAAAAAACGGAAGAGTTCTTCCAAATGAAAAATGCAAAGGGTCGCTTCCGCTTTTACTGTGAACTACTTTCTTCAAGCATGGGGCTTAGCTCGGAGCAAATGATTTCGGATGCTTCTCTCAATCGCGCCTGTAAAATTGCTATGAAAGACTATTTACGCACGGAGCTAAAAGGGGATGCTGCTGTAAGTAGTGCCGGAAAGAGCCGAACGCATATTGTGTTCAGGCGGTTCGGCAAAGCTGTTGCAGTCGCAGCAATTACCATAACCCTGTTATTCTCAACGGCTATGGTAGCTAGTGCACAGTTCAGGGAAAAAGTGATTGCGTGGGTAGTTGAGACATTTGAAAAATACAGTATCTTTGAACTGCAAAGCGACGGGGAAAATATGCAGTCTGATTTGCAGAGCTATAAGCCTACCTATCTTCCAGACGGGGCGGAATTGAAGAATACGGTTGAACAGCCGGAAATGCTTGCCTATGAATATGCCATCAACGAATCGAGTTATTTTAATATTCTTCTTAGTAAATCAGATACACGGATTTACGCCGACGCAGAAAATACAGAAATTGAATCGTTTGATAAGGGCGGTGTGATCGGCTACTACTTCAAGAAAGATGATTTGAATTATATTTGCTATGAGCGGGATGGCGATTTCTTTTCTATATATGGCTCTATTGATATGGACGAACTGATAAAAATTGCCGCTGGTATAACAACAGAATGATATACTCATCTTAGCTGAACAAATCGTGATTTCAGGAGGTATAATAAAATGTCAGACGTATATAAAAACTGTCCAGCTTTTGAAAATGATAAATTTCTATTATCCAAATGAAGATCGAATGAGACAAGCTATTGAGTTTTGGCTTAGTTCCTATTCATCCCAATGGTTTGTCAGGTGGACAATTAACAGATAACTTCCAGCTTGCCGTAATCGTTCCTATCATGGTTTGGGACTGGCACGCCATAACAAGAAGCTGCCCAATGGACAGTTTCTTCTCCATTGCGGGAGCTTTTTGCAAATACTGTTTTATGGGAACTTGGCAAAAACATTGTCCCTTTTTCTGTGTTTGTCCGTTATATAAGTAAATCCACAAAACAGGAGATGAGATAAGCGATGGCAAAGGTAAATACTTTATGGGAGCATTTGTGTGGGTCTGCTTATTTCCCTTGCCCGCTATGGAGGCTGCGACTTAAAATCAGCAGGACAAGCGCATAGCTTATATAGTCGATGTTTAGGTTATGCGCTGCCGATGGTTTTATCTACTAATTTTCCATGCTCTCAATGGGCATTGATACCAAACGAGGGGGATGGCTATGAAAAATATTTTAAAAATAATGCTTATGATGATTACAATTTTTACGATAGCAGGTTCTGCTGTCTATGCCGCGGAAATACCGGTTTCAGATCAGGATCAGTTAATAACGAGCAACGATTGGACAG
>ENA-OQKX01000164-OQKX01000164.1-human-gut-metagenome-genome-assembly--contig:-NODE-164-length-13925-cov-2.870199_pt1 | contig 13925 bp, 17 predicted proteins | sample MGYA00242654_ERZ504810 | MGnify/ENA primary metagenome ERZ504810 (study PRJEB26092, sample SAMD00036378) | human gut metagenome | host: Homo sapiens | study: EMG produced TPA metagenomics assembly of... | reverse complement strand
CTGCTCGACAATATCGGCGCGTTGAAGAACACCACGTTCAGCGATGAGGAATTGCGTCGCATCGACGAAATTTCGTTGCGCTAAACGCGGATATTTCAAAACGGCAAGCTGACAATAAAACGCGACAGCAATAAAAAACTGCCGAGACAATCTCAATCATCGAAAAACAATTTCGATATAGAGACCATCTCGGCAGTTTTTTATATGTAATCGTGTTCGGCAATCTTCAGAAATTTCAACGAAATTTCAAGATCACCATACGATGAAAGAGATAAAAAACGATTAGAAATTGGAATTCATCATTTCGTCGTAGATACGCTTGCAATCCGGACATACCGGGAACTGCGAAGGATCACGCTTCGGCACCCACACCTTGCCGCACAACGCCACAACCGGACGACCCGTCATCTTCGATTCAGCGATACGGTCACGCGACACATAATGCGCGAAACGGTCGGCATCGCCATTGCCACCGTCATCAAGCTTCGTTTCCTCTTCAGGACGTTCCAGAACGGCGGTACCGGTACCCGCATCCGGGTTGGACAGCGGCGAAACCGGATCGTCGGATCCGAACAGGCCATCGAAAATCGCAAATGCCATAATTAAGACTCCTCACACAAGCCGCGATCGCGGCCCCACTGCCTTCCATCATAGCCGAGCCGCATTGCGCCGCCACCCGTGCGCACGAACCGCGCCAACACGGGCATACGCCGATGTTGCGCACGTTCTCAACCAATCGCGGTACGCTTAAGGTTATGACAATTGCAGTTTGCCCCGGGTCGTACGACCCAGTGACCGCCGGCCACCTGGACGTCATCGAGCGTTGCGCGCGCTTTTTCGACGAAGTGCATGTGGTGGTGGCCGTGAACGCGGCGAAGACGCCGATGTTCTCCGAAGAAACCCGTGTTGAGATCATCCGCCAGGCGCTCGCCAAGCGCGGTTGCACCAATGTGAAGGTGGCGTCGACCACCGGCCTGATCACCGACTATTGCACGAAAATCGGTGCGACGGTCATCGTCAAAGGACTTCGGCAGAACGGCGATTACGAGGCTGAGCTGGGCATGGCATTGGTCAACCGCAAACTCGCCGGAGTGGAGACGCTGTTTCTGCCTGCGGCCCCGGACCTGGAGCACATCTCCAGCTCCATCGTCAAGGACGTGGCACGGCACGGAGGCGATGTGACGGGCATGGTGCCCGATTGCGTGATTCCGCTGCTCGGCGAGGCGCTCAAGAACGAAAAGAGAGCATGATGAGTGAAGAGACCAACGATTTCAAGCCGCTTGCTGACGCCGATGACGCCACGTCGCAGCAGCCGGTCACGGCGGCGGCCGATTATCCGGCCACCGGCGCTGTTGCCGGTACCGCAGCGACCAACAATTCCGCAACCGGCAATGCCGCCGACCGTGCTACGGATAAGCCGGCAAAGCCCGCGAAATCGTCGAAACCGTCGATTTCCATGTCGGACCTGCCCGACCTTCGTGCCACGTTCGATCCCGATGCGCCGCTCGACGACAGTTCGGATCGCAGCCGCGACGAATTCACCACCGTCTACGACATCATCGACAGCATCGAAGAGGAATTGGACGAGGCCAAGCCGATTCTGTTCGCGCCGAGCTCGGTGCGCGTGGACCGCGAATCGTTCACCGGCAAGCTCGACAAACTCAAGAAGATGCTGCCAGTGCAGCTGGAACGCGCCTCCGCGCTGATGCGCGAATCGGAACGCCGCTGGAAAGCGCGCAAACGCAAGCCAACGCGATCATCGCATCCGCGCAGTCGCGTGCCGCCGACACCGTACGCGAAGCCAACGAGCAGGCGCAGTTCCTTGCCGGGCAGGAGAACGTGACGGAACTCGCCAGGCAGAAGGCGCGCGGCATTCTCGACCAGGCGCAAGCCAAGGCCGACAAGCTCACGCAGAACGCCGACAAATACTGCATCACCATGATGGAATCGTTGCAACAGCAGGTCGACAAGATCGGCACCGGCGTGCAGGCGGGCCTGAACGTGCTGTACGATCGCCAACGCGAAGCCGGCGCGTATCTGGACCATCTCGATGCGGACGATTATCCGGAAAACTGAACAAGACGCGTAACACGCGTGGAACGCATAGCAAAACGCATAGCAAGAAAGCGATGAAAGACTGAACTATGGCACGTACTGAAGATTCCCCATGGGCCGTTTCCGTGGCGCAGGTGGCCTCGCGTCCGGGGCAAAGCAAGGAGATCGACGCCACTTTCCCCGCGCCGAGCGGCATCGGCGATGAGATCGTGGGCGTGGACGAAGGCGCGGACGTCGCCGTGGTCGGCTCGTTCGATTCGATCGTCGACGGCCTGATTCTGAACGCGCGTATCAGCGCCCCCGTGCATGCCGAATGCACGCGCTGCCTGAAGCCGATCCAGCGCGATTGGACGGTGAACGTCACCTCCTTCTTCCCGTATGAAGACAAGTCCGCCGCCGGCAAGGGCGGAAAGACCGGCAAGAACGGCAAGGAAGAGGAAGTGGACATCATCGCCGGCGAGGACGAGGCGGAAGACACGTACCCGCTGCTCGACGGCGGCGCATGGGCCGACCTCGAGGCGCTGCTGCGCGACACGCTGGTCGAGGAACTGCCGCTGCAGCCGTTGTGCAAGCCGGATTGCAAGGGCCTGTGCTCGCAGTGCGGCATCGACCTCAACGAGAACCCCGACCATCAGCATGACATGACCGACATTCGTTTTGCCGCGCTGGAAGGGCTGAAAGCCAAGCTGGAAGGCAAGGAATAAGCCGTTCGGATGGGATGGTCCATCGTTTGTACGGAGCTCACGTTAAGATACTGAACGCTTAAGCTCAATCGTTCGAACGAAATAGAGGAAACACAATGGCACTGCCTAAGTACAAGACCTCGCGCGCGAATACCCATTCTCGCCGCGCAAACTGGAAGGCCAAGGCCGCCCAGACCGTTACCTGCCCGAACTGTGGCGCTCCGTCGCTGCCGCACATGGCCTGCCCGAGCTGCGGCGCCTACCGCGGCCGCGTGTACCGCGAGGCTGTCCGCTCCATCCACACCAAGTGAGTGGCTGCCGAGTAACGGCATGAAGCATTGAAACCCTGCCATCGACGGGTGGCAGGGTTTTTGTATATTTCAGGCTGCGCACTTGGCCATATGCATTCGCACGCACCCGACCATCCCACCTCGCATCCGCCAAGTATCGCATCCGCCGAATATCCGCGCATTTCCTTGCATTTCCGCCTCGACATGGGCGGAGAGTAGACTGAACGGGATTGTTGTTTGCATAGCAATCGGCCAGATTCGCTGGCTTGTTGCCACGTACGCAACGTCCCGAACAGCGCGGCGAGCTTCGCCACCGCATACCCACTACGAAACCGAGGACGATTATGACCCAGAACAACACCGACGCATCCGCCGTTTCCGAAGGCGAGATGACCGCCAACGCGTTGCTTGAAGCACTTGGCACCACGCTCGAACCCGATCTGCTGGTCGAAGCGCTCACCCACCGCTCGTTCTCACACGAGCATGAGGGGGCCAAGAACTACGAACGCCTCGAATTCCTCGGTGATGCGGTGCTCGAACTGGTCTCCACGGAAACGCTGTACAAGGTGCATCCCGACATGAACGAAGGCCAGCTGGCCAAAATGCGCGCGAAAGCCGTTTCCGAGGAATCGCTGAGCAAAATCGCCCGCGAAAAGCTGCACGTCGGCCCGTACATTCTGCTCGGCCACGGCGAAGCGGAACAGGGCGGCGCGGACAAAAGCTCGATTCTGTGCGACATCGTCGAATCGCTGATCGGCGCGACGTTCATCCAGCACGGCATCGACGAGGCGCGCCGCGTGGTGCATCATCTCGTCGACGATACGCTGGCGGAGGTCGCCACCGAAGGTCCGGCGCTCGATTGGAAGACGTCGCTGACCGTCAAGGCGCATGAGATGGGTCTGCCCGACCCGCACTACCAGACGTCGGTCGCCGGACCGGAATACGCACTGGAGTTCACCGCGCGCGCGATTCTCGGCGATGGCGGCGAAGTCATCGGCGTCGGTACCGGCAGCAGCAAACGCAAGGCGCAGCTGGCGGCCGCGGAAATGGGCTGGAAGGCGCTTGACAGTCGCAAGGGCGAAATGGGCGGCAAGCAGAACGGGAAGACGCATAAGTCGCACCACAGGTCACACCGCAAGTCCAACGGTGGCACGCAGGATGCAGCGCAGGGCAAGTAACCGCGCAAACGGTAACGCAAGCGGCGGCACGGCCGGCGTCACGAAACAGCATTACAAGGCAGCGTCGCAATCGCAAAAAAATATGGTCCATATCACAATGGCGCGTAACGCGCCAGAATATGGGCCTTTTCCGGCGAACCAAGCTGTCAGCCGTTAGCATAGACTCATTATCAGAGAGGAATGCGGCTGCAATCCGCCACAAGCGGTTGCATAGCATTCCGTTTAAGGGGTAAAACGGCGCATGAACGACGCGGCCGCGGCCCCTTTACGAGGAAATTTTTCCACGAACGAGCATGAGAGGGAACATGGTGTTACCTACGCCTCTGCAGGCATTCAGCGGCATGCCAAAGGCATCCGCTACCACTGAAAAGCAGACCATTGTCGACGGCGAAAAGATGACCGGCGCCGAAGCGCTGGTTCGTTCGCTGGAGGATCTGGGCGTCAAGGACGTCTTCGGCGTTCCGGGCGGTGCGATTCTGCCCGTCTACGATTCCATCAAGGACGATACGAAGTTCCGCTTCGTGCTGATGCGTCACGAGCAGGCCGCCGGACATGCGGCAGAAGGCTACGCGCTGACCACCGGACAGGTGGGCGTGTGCATCGTCACTTCCGGTCCGGGCGCGACGAACATGATCACCCCGATCGCCGACGCGAACATGGATTCCATTCCTATGGTCGTCATCACCGGCCAGGTCGGCGTGAACGCCATCGGCACGGACGCTTTCCAGGAAGCCGATATCGTCGGCGCCACCTATCCGGTGGTCAAGCATTCGTACCTCGTCACCCGCGCGCAGGACATTCCGCGCGTGCTGGCCGAGGCGCATTACATCGCACGTTCCGGTCGTCCGGGACCGGTGGTGGTGGACGTCACCAAGACCGCGCAGACCGGCGAAATGTATTATTCCTGGCCGCAGCGCATGATTCTGCCGGGCTACAACCCGACCACCAAGGCGCACGGTCGCGTACTGTCCGACGCGGCGAAGCTGTTCGAGCAGTCGTACCGTCCGGTGCTGTACGTCGGCGGCGGCGCGGTGCGTTCCGACGCGGGCGAGCTGGTCGAGGAGCTGGCGGAAGTGACCGGCGCTCCGATCGTCACCACCCTTCCGGCGCGCGGCATCGTGCCGGATTCCGATCCGAAGGTGCTTGGCATGCTCGGCATGCACGGCACAATCGCGGCGACCGGCGCCGTGCAGCGTTGCGATCTGCTGGTCGCGATCGGCGCACGTTTCGACGACCGCGTCACCGGCAAGCTCGACGCGTTCGCTCCGGGCGCACGCGTGATCCATATCGACATCGACCCTGCGGAAATCGGCAAGAACCGTCAGCCGGACGTGCCGATCGTCGGCGATGTGGCCACCGTGCTGAAGGACCTCATTCCGGAGATCAAGCGCGAGCAGGCGGTGCATGGCAAGCCCGACACCAGCCACTGGTGGGACGTCATCAACAAGTGGCGTGAGGAATACCCGATCACGTGGGATGAGCCGACCGACGGCAGCCTCGCCCCGCAGTGGGTCGTCAAGCAGCTGTCCGACATGGCCGACCCCAACACCGTGTGGGTGTCCGGCGTGGGCCAGCATCAGATGTGGGCCACCCAGATCATCGAATTCAACAAGCCGCACTCCTGGCTGTCCTCCGGCGGCCTGGGCACGATGGGCTTCGGCCTGCCGGCGGCCATCGGCGCACGCGTCGGATCCGCCCGCGAATTCGACGACAAGAAGCCGGTGTGGCTGATCGACGGCGACGGCTCCTTCCAGATGACTTCCGAAGAGCTGGCGGCCGCGTTCCTCGACCACGCGCCGGTGAAGATCGCCCTGCTCAACAACTCCGTGTACGGCATGGTCCGCCAGTGGCAGACCCTGTTCTACAATCACCACTACTCCGCCACGAACCTGCTGGACGGCGAGAACACGTCTGACATCGTGGACGTGCCGGACTTCGTGAAGCTCGCCGAAGCGTACGGCTGCGTGGGCATGCGCGCGTTCACCAAGGACGAGGCCATCGAATGCATCAAGAAGGCCAACGAGATCAACGACCGTCCGGTGCTGATCGACTTCCGCGTGTGGAAGGACGCCATGGTGTGGCCGATGGTCGCAGCCGGCGACTCCAACGACAACGTCACCTACATGCCCGGTGTCAAGCCTCTGCAGCGCGCCGGCGAGAACGAGTGAACGAGTAGAGCGTAAGGAAGGACATTTCGATCATGGCAAATTATCCTGCATCCCAGCCGGGTTCCAAGCGTCATACGCTGTCCGTGCTCGTCGAGAACCGTCCGGGCGTGCTGGCGCGTATCGCCGGCCTGTTCGCCCGCCGTGCGTTCAACATCAACTCGCTGTCCGTCTCCCCCACCGAACGTCCGGACATTTCCCGCGTCACCGTCACGGCCGACGTGGAGGAAGTGCCGCTCGAGCAGATCATCAAGCAGCTCAACAAGCTGCTGCATGTGCTGAAGATCGTGGACCTCGATCCGGAAACCACCGTGGAGCGCGAGTTGGTGCTCATCAAGGTGGCCGCCAACGAATCCAACCGTTCCGACGTGCTGGAGATCGTGCGTCTGTTCCGCGTGCGCGTGGTGGACGTGAATCCGGAGTCGCTGACCATCGAGGCCACCGGCGCAGAAGGCAAGATCGACGCGCTGCTCGGTCTGCTGGAGCATTACGGCATCATCGAGCTGGTCCGCTCCGGCGCGGTGGCCGTGACCCGCGGCCCGAAAGCCCTGAGCGAGAAGGTGCTCGGCTCCGAGATCACCGGCCGCTGAACGGGCTGAGCGGCATTGCCTACGGCAAAGCGCCGCCCCACGATTCGTTTCGTGGGGCGGCGCTTTTTATTTCGATTCACCGCAACATCGTATGTTCCCATTGCGCCGCCTTGGGAATGCTACGAATGGAACGGGAACATATCACCAGCACAGCACTTGCCACAAGAACCGCGAGGAACACCAGCACCGCGCCATGGAATCCAAAAACCGGGAGCAAGGTGCCAGCCACAGCACTACAGAACATCGAAAGCACCTGGGCCGGAACCGTCAATGTAACAGTAATACGCCCCTGCATGCTCGTAGGCGACTTGGCGAAGATGAAACCGAGGAGCATCGCGTTAATCAACGGAACGGCAGGCCAACCACGAATGGCAACCAGCATGATCCAGTAGCTGTCGGTCAACGCCATCGGCAATGCGCACAGGCAGATGAACAGGTAGGCGAGGCACACGGTCGGTCCGACCGGAACCTTATCGCTGAGTTTGCCGGCCAGCAACGATCCCACAAGCATCGTCAACGATATGCCGCCACTGATGAATCCGATGAGGGTCGCATTGGTTCCGCACGACACCAGATGCAGCTGGATGGCATATTGGATGCCGTTGACGCCGAAATTGACCAATGCCGCCACGATGAGCACGATCACCAGCGTTTTCCGATGCAGCGACCATGACCAGCCTTCCAGGAAATCGTGGCAGAAACCGCCCTTCGCTGCATCGCCATCCGTTTCCCCGATACGCCCGCCATCCGAACCATATTCGCGGATGCCGGTGGCGGCGACGCCGCCCACGGCATACATGCATGCCGACGCCAGGAACGGCAGCCATGGAGCAATGCTGTACAGGAAACCTCCGATGGGGCTTCCCGCCATGGCGATGGTCGCGTCGCGCCCCTCGTTGAGGCTCCGCGCCTTGGGATAATAGCGGATATCGATGATCGAGCGAAGCATCGCATCCGTAGCGCTCCCAAGAAATCCGTTGATGCCGGATGCGAGCACCGCGATCAGCAGCAACACGGGGAACGACAATGCGCCGCACAGCAGCAGCACCGCGATTGCGCCCCAAGCCAGAACGCCGACGACGGCGTTCGCCACGATAAGCCGTTTGCGGTCATGCCTGTCGACGAAGGTACCTCCGAATACGCTCGCAACCTGTTGCGCGATCATCGACGACGTTCCGAGCCACCCGGCGGCGATGGTGGAGCCGGACACCGCATATCCGAGCAAACTGATCGCCAGTGCGCGCAGCGCCGCTCCGACCGCCGACGCCGTATCGGCGGTGAACCACGGGATATACCCTGCGGAATGCCAGAATGATTTCGTCGTTTCACTCATGCTTTGCTCCAATTAACCCACTTGTTCCGACTGTTCCGCCCACGCTTTCCGGTTTGCTCGTGGATTCATGCGTCAACCCCGCCGGCGTCTTATGAGACCCACCTGAAGGCCTGCAGAATCAGAGCCACGGGTTCGACGCCCAGCTCATCGTCGCCGTGCATGCCGGCCTTGATCTGCCAGCGGCGCACGACCTCATTGAGTTCCTCGATCATCGAGCTCGTCTCCTCGGCGGTCAGGTTCAGAACATGATCATCGCTGGTGCATGAATCAGCCCATTCCCGAGGCAATTCCGGCAGCCTGTCCAGAAAACGCTCGTAGGCCATCTCGTAGGAGAGCGCCGCGGAACGCCGGAACAGATCCATGGCCTTCGACTCGTCCGTACCGTTCTTTTCTTCGGGCCTCCCCAGACGAATGGCGCTTTGACAGGCCTTCCACCAGCTCTTTCTTCGATCTCCGTCAGGAGACTCCACCTTTTTCACTAGTCCCGCATGCGCAAGCTGCCCCAAGTGGTAGCTGATGGCTCCGGGAGCCTCGCCAAGCTGCTCGCTGATGCTGCCCACGGTCTGTTCGCCGTTCACCCGCAACGTTCCAAGGATCCTCATGCGAATAGGACTCGCCATGGCCCGAAGAGTATCGGCACTGGTCACGGTCACTGCGGCATCTTCGGGCAGCTGCCCCTCGTTGGAGTTCGTATCGTTCATCGTAGAAGACTCCTTTCCATCGCCTCCCATTATATACAAATTATTTGTACAAAATATTTGCTTTTGAATGGGTTCGCAACATGTGTCTCACCGGTAACGCCGCGATCTATTGCAGCTGCGAAAAATGTCTATTCTGGAACGAGAAACAAACCACGGGGGAATTTATATGCGCACGACTGTCAATGATTCGACTCTAGGGATTGTGGATAATGATCCACTGGTCGCGAGCGCAATTCAAAGCTTATTGGTCGAGACATGCGCACCAATACAGATTCTGTGGACCGCCACCTCTGCAGAACAAGCACTTGAGGCCATGAGGGACTCTGCACAAAGGCCACAAGCCGTGCTTACCGATATCGCAATGCCTGGGATGAACGGCTCGGAATTAGCGCATCATATCAAGGAACAACATCCAGATATTGCCGTCATCGGTATCAGCGCCTTTTTGGATGACGAAACGAAAAAAGATACGGAGCACAATGGTCCGATGCGTTTTATGCGATTATTCCAAAAGAAATTCCCACGATTCAACTGGTCCGAATCATCGGAAAAGCCACTGGAAACGACGAGGTTGCGTCGTGGGCGGGGAAGAGCATAAACTCCATGCGGCTTTCCGGCAAGGAATTACAGATCATTGCCAACTATGCGAGAGGATTCACCACTTCCACTATTGCGCACCAACTGAATATCAGCGAAGCATCGGTAAAGACATATGCACGACGAGCTTTCGAGAAGCTCCATGCTCATAGTCGTGCCGAAGCTGTTGCGATGTGCGTAAGAAACGGTTGGATATAACGATGAGGCTGCCCCAACAAATAATGTCATTGGCAAAGGCCGTGCGCAAGCCCTACTTAGCGGGATCCATTATCTGCATCTGCTTTTTCCTGCTCGAGCTGACCGCTTGGCCAAATATGTCACCTTGGTCATGGCTATATTTGGCTCCGTACTGCATCGCCCTGCTGCTACTGGCCTGGTTCCCCGTACCGGCAAGCATGGCGATTCTCGTAACACACATAGCATGCGCGATAATCCCGGCAATATGCGATGGCCCTTCAACGTTATATGGCACATGGCTTGCATGCGGGATAATCGCATTTGAAATCAAACGATTTGGATTTGCCATCATGGGACCGCTGCTTTGCGCACTGGCACTTCCTTTGGGCTATTGGACAGGCGGCATCGACTACAATCCAAGCATCCCCGTGCTTGCGTGCTCCTACATTGGAGCATTCTTCGTTGGCTTTGCCATACGGTGGAAGATACAGACAGAGCAACGGAAAACCGACCTGGCGATTGCACAAGAACAAGTTCGACGCCAGCAGAAAAGACTCAAAGAAATTCACATACTGCACGATTCCATCGCAGGAGCTATGACATATGCGATTCTGCTGTGTCGCAAGAAAGAGCCCTCAGAGAGCAGCGACACTTTGCCACAGATTGAACAGGTCCTCATGCAGGCATTACATGAGCTTCGCACTCAAATTATCAGCCCGATGACCGATGAGCTTAAAACAGACAAAGAGGAAGACGCGGACGAGCTCTTTCAACAACATATAGAAGCTCAATGCAAAAGACTGAGAACACTGGGTTTTACCGGGACACCAATAATCCGCGGGAATCTAAACGCAATGGACAAGTCACTACTACCATCGTTGCAAACGGTTTGTACCGAAATTCTCAATAACATTGCCAAACACGGGAAACCCGGTGCTTTTGCTTTTATCCTCTCTGTAGGACCAGATGCGGTTCGCATCTTCGCATCAAATCTATATAACGCCGCAATAAATAGTGCTCCAGAAAATCACTACGGGACAGCCCTCATACAAGATTTTGCGCAACAACATAATGGGACAATGACCATAAATTCAGAAAATGAAGAATGGTCATTGTCCCTGACAATTCCACTAGCCCATCAAGTTAAGCTAATGTTTTCCCCCACAGAAAAACTCTAGAAATGGAGGGCAAGGCACAATTTGTTCTCTGGTGTTGCCGCGATGTTTTCTGGAAACATCAATTGTGATATAACCATGGCTGGTTTGTCGGCATCTTTGCATGCTTATATTTTTGATTGACGACATTACACGGAGAAACGACGTCATACCGTGTGTAATCGAATTCGTATCCAGCTGCACCAAGTTGAACCCATTTTGTGGTATTTGATGTGTTTGTCCAACTCCATCCCTGACTTTCAGAGACAGTCTGTGAGGTTGATAGACTCGATTGCACATGTGCCTTAACATATGAGGAAAATTCAGCATCCACTCCGCCTGTAACACTCCCAGTGACCGTTGTAGTTTTGGCTTTTGTTACAGTGTATGTCCCACCAGGCGAAAGCCAATTTTTAGGTAGAGAACCTGCCATGAATATGCGGCCTTTGTTAGAGACAGACTGATGATGTCCAATTTCGGGACAAGACATAGGCGCAACGTCAGTATTTTGCTCAGCCTGCGCAGGAATCGAGAGAGATGCCATAGAGGCAGCCAACAAAATACTAGTAATTACTGCAACTACTTTATTTCGCTTATTCATGATGGTTTTCCTTTACTTCATATACGGAAACAACAAGATCCGTATTGCCGATATTGATAATGGACAATGAGGTGGCGCTAGGGAAATTCTTCGCCGGAAGAGAGACTGTTTCCACTCCATTAGAAGTACAGGATTCCCTAGTGGTTACAGTGTGCGGCTGTCCATCTTTGTAGAGGACAAGTGAGTAAGGAGCCTGCTCCTTCTGTTTGCACATGGAAACGACATAATACATATTGTTTTCGTCGACCTTTTTGGCAAATGGAATAGCATCATCGCCGTGCACGGATTTCGCGCCCAGCTTGTTTACTAGAACCAGTTTGTCTGAGTTATTGAGATCGTCGGCGGCAATACGGTCCAAAGCGTCCACAGTAAACGCTTTATACGCTTGCTCCGCTGCATCATCGTTCTTACTGCTGCTCTGGGCAGCGTCTCCTTCAGAGATTTCGTGTACGGAATTTGCACAACCGACGCATGAGCACAGCAACAAAGCCGACAACAAACAACAGGCACTTCTTCGCATCACTTCATTCATGAGACACCTCCATTGGTTTCTCCAGCGAAAACAGCTAAGAACTTCTATGCGAACAGAATATGGCACTGATGCATAAAACGCCACGCATCGTTGTCGCACGAATGGCTATCGTTCATTGCACGCATTAGACTAATGCATGGGCTAGTGGAAGAGACTCTATGCGGAGTTGGGGAATGTGACGAGATGACGATTGATTCCATCCATGCGATTGCGGCGCTATGCGTCGGCATCGTGCTTATTGCGCTGTCTTGGCTGCTTCCACGGGATTCAGGGGAATATGTACGATGCACGCAATGCCTCAAGTACCGTCAGGCATGCAACTCCATCTGCCCCGCGTGTCTTACGCCCGATTCCCCAACATCCAGCGCGCCGCAATATGCATACATCCTCGCCACGCGCACACGGGGCATGCATATTCAGCTTCTGCTTGCAGTCGGCGAATTCCTCATCTGCGTGGCGCAATGCGCATTACCTTGTCTGATCATCAAAAACATCGTCGACAATGCCGGTCTGCCAACGGCTTATGGCATTGATCAGAACATCAAAATCGCGTTTGTTCTTTTGCTCGTTCCAACTGTCGCCTGCTGGTATGCGTTCCTCGGTTCCGGGCTACGAGGGGAACAAAGCTATTCGCCCACACGCCCGATGGTATTCCGCCGTGGAACGCCATCCGTCGTCAAGGAGCTGCTTTCCGGTCTCGGCTTCGCTCTTACGCAATCGGCCTTGCTATGGCTCGTGATTCGCCCCATGCTGGCCGTCAACGGCGCATCGGCATTCATGCTGGAAGATGGCAGGCCCCTGCTCGCATATGGCATCGGGACCGTCTGCTGCGTTGTCGCATTCGCGATTTCCTGCTGCGTGGCGCCTTGCACGTTCGGCACATTCCGGCACGTACCTCGTGGAGGATACGCCATCGACCAGGCAACCAACGCCGTGAAAGTCTCACATGAACCTTCCGGATTCAGTATTGCCAGCGTATTGGAAATAGCACAAACGCTGTTCGACGATTGCCTTCGCTAGGAAACTGGCTCGCAATGCCGCTAACCAACTGTCAGCCTTGGATGGAATCATTCTTCTGCTAAAATGTATGTACAATATCTAACTTTTGTACATACAAGTGGATGAGGTTTCTGATGAGTGCATCAACGTTGACCATACGGATGGATGACGAACTCAAGCGTTCGGCCGCCGACGTGGCCGAATATTATGGCTTGGATCTCTCGTCAGTGGTGCGCGCCGTATTCAAGCAAATGGTGAATACCGGGCGCATCCCATTGACGTTCGCCCCCGAGGAGCCTAATGGCGAAAGCCTGAACGCCGCTGCCGAAGCGGACAGCTTCATGGCATCGGGCAAGACGGGGCGTTTTACCAACGGACACGACCTGCTCGAAGCGGCGATGCGCTGATGGGCCGGTTGACCGCCGACTTCGCGAAGGCCTTCAGCCGCGATCTGAAAAAGAACGCCAAACGGCGTAACTGGAACCTGACCGAACTTGAAAAAGTCATCGATCTGGTAGTGGAGAACACCCCGGAAACGCTGGAGGAGCTGCGCCGCCGCCACAACATGCACACCCTGTCCGGCAATTGGCGCGGGCGATACGAATGCCATGTCGCCAATGCCGGGGACTGGCTAGTGATCTGGTCATCGAACGATTCAGTCGCATTCTTCGAACGCACCGGCAGCCACGACGAATTATTCCGCTAAACCGACGCTGAGCGAATCGCCAGCGTCGGTTTTGCACATTCCGTACCGCCAAACCGACGCCTACAAGCCTCTCACCATCAGTTTGCCCGACTGGGACTACTCGAGCTGTTCGGAGAGCTCCATCCATTCCATTTCGAGGGATTCAGACTCGTCCGTGACGGACT
>ENA-OQKX01000162-OQKX01000162.1-human-gut-metagenome-genome-assembly--contig:-NODE-162-length-13960-cov-3.325309_pt1 | contig 13960 bp, 10 predicted proteins | sample MGYA00242654_ERZ504810 | MGnify/ENA primary metagenome ERZ504810 (study PRJEB26092, sample SAMD00036378) | human gut metagenome | host: Homo sapiens | study: EMG produced TPA metagenomics assembly of... | reverse complement strand
CAAGCTCACGGCGCACTTTTTCATCATGAAATTGCCGCCCATACTCATGTATCCGGCTACGTTCTTCAGCGAGGCCTAAACTTTGAACATATTCGTTCTCCAAAGTAGTCAGCATGCCGAGCCAACGATAAAAATCATCTGTTTGCTCTGGAATTTGCTTCTGCGCAACAAACCATTTTGCTCTCGCATCCAATGTATCTGACAAAATCCGATAAGCAGTATCAATTCCCCATGTTTCAACAACATTTAGAATCGTAGCCTGCTGATTCTCCGCGTTCAACCGTATGACCCAATCGTTGCCGATAATACGCACGTACTCTTCTTCTAGCCACTGCGCACATTGCTTAATAACCACGGAATCCGTCGAATCGGCAAATTCCGCAATATGATTATTGAGCTGCTTGGCTGACAACTGCATGGCGACAAACTGTTGAGCGGTTTCTTCAGTATTACCAGAGCAACCGTTACCAAAATTATAATGTAAGCCTTGAAAGTCGGTTATCGTTTCAAAACGTCGAGCACATGCGCATAGCACAAACATCTCATATGAATCTTGCATTCTGCCCAGATGATCAGATGTCATTTTCTGAAAACAAAGTCGTGCAAAATCGCCCTGAAGAACCACGTCAATAATGCTCCACGTAAGTCTTGGAACACGCTCATCCGAAAAAATGCAAGGAAGAATGGAACCATCTTCCATGGTACAGGGCAAAGCTACATTGAACATAGCCTCATTCGAAGCAGCAGCCGCGTCATTTTCAAAGCGCGTTGAAATAACGCGCCTACCAAAACGAGTTATATCAGACTGATGAGTAACAACATACGGCCCCATAAGTTCGCAAAACGAAGGGGAAAGCTCATCATCACCATCGACGAATACAATAAATCGTCCGCTGCTAGATAGCACACCATCTCTTCGAGCAAGATGCGCGCCACCATTAGTCTTCTTATTAATCACATGGAATCTGGAATCATCAGCAGCACACCTGTAAATTGTGTCAAGAGTATCATCTGTACTAGCGTCATTCACGACAATAATCTCATATTCCGCGCCTTTCTGCTTTTTTTAAGCTGTCCAGACACGTTTTCAATATATGCCGAAACATTATACGCAATAACTATAAAGGAGAACAGTGGCACGACTGGTCCTTTCTTTAAAGACTCAGTCGTTGTTCTTCGACTTGACGATAATTTTATCATCAGCAACATCTTTGAGATGTTGGCCGTACGGGCTCTTGCCGTAACGCTCCGCGGACTCCATGAGCTGGTCGCGCGTGATCCAACCGTTCTCATACGCGATCTCCTCCACGATCGCGATCGGCAGGCCCTGCGCTCGCTGGACCGTGCGCACGAACTCGCCAGCCTCGAACAGGGAATCCATCGTGCCCGTGTCCAGCCACGCGTAGCCACGCCCCAGCGTGCGCACGTTCAGCATGCCAGCGTCCAGGTACATGCGGTTCAGATCCGTGATCTCCAACTCGCCACGCGCGCTCGGCCTGACCTGTTTCGCATATTCGACCACATGCTCGTCATAGAAGTACAGACCCGTCACCGCGTAATGCGACTTCGGACGCGCGGGCTTCTCCTCGATCGAGACGGCCTTCTTACGCTCGTCGAACTCGACCACGCCGTAGCGTTCCGGATCATCCACGTAATAGCCGAACACGCTCGCGCCACCGCCGTTCTCGGCCTTCGCGACGGCCTTGCGCAGGGTCGTGCCCAAGCCGTTGCCGTAGAAGATGTTGTCGCCCAGCACGAGCGCGCACGGCTCGCCGCCGATGAACTCCTCGCCCAGCAGGAACGCCTGCGCCAGACCATCCGGGCTGGGCTGGACCTTGTACGAGAAACGCACGCCGTAATGCGATCCATCGCCCAGAAGACGCTCGAAGTTCGGCAGGTCCTTCGGGGTGCTGATGACCAGGATGTCGCGGATGCCCGCCATCATCAGCACGCTCAACGGATAGTAGATCATCGGCTTGTCATACACCGGAAGCAACTGCTTCGACGTGACCGTGGTCAACGGATACAGCCTCGTGCCCGAACCACCGGCAAGAATAATGCCCTTCATAACCCGTCCTGCTTTCTGTCCGTGAAATCGACAACCAAAAAATAGGCTTCTCCAGCTTAACCGCTCCAAAAGAGATAACGAAACCGCGCAGACAAGTCTGCGCGGTTTCACCGCAATACGCACGATCCGCCCTACCTGTCGAGTTCCTTGGCGACGTACGTCTTCAGGGATTCCTCCCAGTCCGGGACATTCAACCCGGTCGCCTCGATCTTCGACAGATCCAACGCGGAATACGTCGGACGCGGGCTCACCGGGTTCTCCGCGTTGGCGAAATACTCGGACGTCGAGATCGGCTCGACCCTGTCCCCGTTGCCGTTCGCCAGATCGAACACCTCGCGCGCGATGTCCGCCCAGGACTTCACGGCACCGGAACCCGTCAGATCATACGTGCCGTACGCGGCGTCCGAATCCAACAGGTGGAAGATCGCGTCCGCCATATCCGAAGTGAACGTGAGGCGCCCGTACTGGTCGTCCACCACCGTCACCCGAGGCAGATCACCGTTCGCGACCTTGTCCGAGAGGGCCATCATGGTCTTCACGAAGTTGTGTCCTTCGCCGATAACCCAGCTCGAGCGCAGGATGTAATGGCGCGGCGCGTTCGCGACCGCGATGTCGCCCGCGGCCTTCGACTGCCCGTACACGCCCAACGGGGCGAACCCCTCCGACTCGTCATGCAGCTCGTGCGTTCCGTCGAACACGTAGTCCGAGCTCACGTGCACGAGCGTGATGTTGTGCTCGCATGCCACACGGGCGAGCAGGGCCGGGCCCTGCGCGTTCGCCTTCCACGCGGCCGCGCGGCCCTCCGGGGTCTCGGCCTTGTCGACCGCGGTGTACGCGCCCGCGTTGATGATCGTGCCGTACAGGCTCCAGTCGAATTGGTCGTACTGTGCGGGGTCGGAGAAGTCGAACGTGTCGATGTCGTTGAACTCGAACCCCTCCAGACCGTGGGATTCCACGTAGGCGCGGATGGCGCGGCCCAGCTGCCCGTTGCAGCCCGTAACCATCGTGCGGCGCGGGGCCATGGGCTTGGCGTCCCTGAGCATCGGATGGTGCAGGTCCGCCTCGGACCGTTCGGACTCCTCCAACGGGATCGGCCACTGGATGTGCAGGTCCGGGTCGGCGAGGTTCACGAACGTGTACGTCCTCTTCTGCTCTAGGCTCCAGTGCGCGTTCACGAGGTACGTGTACACGGTGCCGTCCTCCAACGCCTGGAAGCTGTTGCCCACGCCACGCGGCACGTAGATCGCCTTCGATGGATCCAATATTGTCGTGTACACCTGGCCGAAGCTCTCGCCCGGACGCAAATCCACCCACGCGCCGAACACCGAGCCGGCCGCGATGGAAATGTACTTGTCCCACGGCTCCGCGTGGATGCCGCGCGTCACGCCCTTCTTCGCGTTGTAGCTGATGTTGTTCTGCACCGGCCCGAAATCAGGCAGGCCCAGGCTCGTCTGCTTCGCGCGCTGCCAGTTCTCCTTGAACCAGCCGCGGTTGTCGCCATGCACCGGCAGGTCGAACACCACCAGGCCCGGGATGTTCGTCTCCACGGCCCTCAGATCTTTTTCGAAATCCATGTAATCCATCCCCTCACTGGCCCTGCTGCTTGTACCGGGCTTCGGTCGCGGCCTTCGCCGGCTCCCACCACGCACGGTTCTCGGTGTACCATTCGATCGTCTGCGCGAGGCCCGACTCGAAGTCGGTGTGCTTCGGCGTCCAGCCGAGCTCCGTGCGCAGCTTCGTCGAATCAATCGCGTACCGGCGGTCATGGCCCGGACGGTCCCTGACCCAGTCGAACGCGTCCTCGTCCTGTCCCATCATCCTCAGGATCATGCGCAGCACGTCGATGTTGTTCCTCTCGCCGTCCGCGCCGATCAGGTACGTCTCGCCGATACGACCCTTCGTGAGAATCGTCCACACGCCCGAGCTGTGGTCCTCGGTGTGGATCCAGTCGCGCACGTTCTCGCCCTTGCCGTACAGCTTCGGACGCTGCCCGTCCAGGATGTTCGTGATCTGGCGCGGGATGAACTTCTCCACATGCTGGTACGGGCCGTAGTTATTCGAGCAGTTCGAGATCGTGGCGCGGATGCCGTACGTGCGCGTCCACGCGCGCACCAGCATGTCCGACGCCGCCTTCGTCGACGAATACGGGCTGGACGGATGGTACGGGGTATGCTCCGTGAACTTCGCCGGATCGTCCAGGGCGAGGTCGCCGTACACCTCGTCCGTGCTCACGTGGTGGTAGCGGATCCCATACTTCCTGACCGCCTCGAGCAGGCGGAACGTGCCCTCCACGTTGGTCCTCAAAAACGGTTCCGGATCCGCGATGGAATTGTCGTTGTGCGACTCGGCCGCGTAATGACACGATCGCGTCATGCCCCGGCACGATTTTGTCGAGCAGGTCCGCGTCGCAGATGTCGCCCACCACGAGCTCCACACGGTCCTCGGGCAGGCCCGCGATGTTCTCCGGATTGCCCGCGTACGTGAGCTTGTCCAAAACGGTGACATGCACGTCCGGGTGGTTCTCCACCACGTAATGCACGAAATTCGACCCGATGAAACCACAGCCACCGGTCACGATAATGTTCTTGGGAATAAACGTCTCTTCAGCCATGGCTTCTATAATAGACGATAGTCTATATGTGACGTATCTCGTCGCAGTTATCCCCTCAAAACACATTAAGTATGCATCCGCTCATGAAACCATAACAACCGTGACGTTTCGCGAGCAAACAATATAGAGAATATTCCAAGGGGAAAATCAATCCAAGTGACATAGCAAAACAACCGCTCTGTTTGAAACTTGACTAAGGCGCAATGTCCTTAATTAATCATTATTTATCTCACACTAAATTCGAAACTACAAAGTTGCATAAGTCATATGTAAAATACCACGTATGTCAAGAAACGCCATCAAATTTCTTCTTAAGTCACCGCACCTGACCTACCTCATATTGGCAGTCCTATTCACCGGGTTCTTTCTTTTTTCAATACCCCCAATGACCACCCCTGATGCGCCTAATCATTTTACAAGAGCGTATGCAATCAGCACCGGAAAACTGTTCGCTTCAGAGACCGGCCCCGGAGCAGAATCTCAGACTGACACTATAGCAGGAAAAGAAGTAGGTATCAAAACAACAAATAAAGGATACTGGCTGCCACGCAATATTGTCGAATACACGAAAGGACCAGACTACTGCAACAATAAAATAGCCTCTGACACGAATCATCCAGGTATGTGCTTTTACTACCAAAATCAAACAGAAGGCAACAGTCCAATCGCTTATTTTCCACAAGTATTAGCCATTCGGATTGCTCGAATATTCACGAACTCGCCATCACTTTTAGCTTACGCTCAAGAATTTATCTTAGCCTCAATATGGATTGTCTGCATTTTTTCTCTATTCGTGCAACACCATTCGGAAAATGGGCAATAGTATTTATTGCGCTTTTACCCATGCAAATTCAAGTATCTTTCCAACTTGGAGCTGATGTAATGACGATAGCTCCCGCAACCCTCCTCACAGCAATCTTTATGCGCAGAGTTTTTTCCTCGCAGGCAAGTCAATCATCAAAAAAAGAATTATTCTTTCTAAGCTTTTTATTACTGCTTTCTACGCAAAGTAAAATAGTAATGATCCCTCTTATCTTTTTACTTTTATGTTATCCACTCGACTACGCTCCGTTAAACTACCGTAAGGGGTCATTTACTCACGCATTACCAGTCAGAGGATTTGCAGCAATCATCCCAATCATCTTTCTGTTTTCTTGGTCATTAATTGCCAAGAAAACAGAAAGATCACTTGCTGATGTTTTCTCTACAGCCCAGGATCAAATACAATATCTTTCATCAGAACCTTTGCATTTTATTCTTTCATGGCTTCTCAATTGTTATCATTGGTTAATTTTCCAAATTGATATTTCAACCATTATCGGAAATTTAAAAAGCATGCATGCTCCACTCCCTATCGGATTTATTATATTTGGATTCGTTTTCTTATGCATTGTTCTGGCTTCCACCACCAACACAGAAATGGAACAATGGAACTCAATAAGCAAAAAACGCTATTCAGCTCTGTTCCTAACATCTTTGCTTTGCTTTGTCGCTATCAGTATTAGCGCCGCTACTTTGCTTGCTGAGAATATAATTTGGACTCCAATAAATTCAGACGGCATCTTCGGAGTCCAAGGACGATATTTCTTTCCCGTCCTCTATTTATTAGCAATGCTTCCACCAGTGAAGCCGATTCTGATCAAGGACGACAAACTAAGGAACGCTATATTAGCTGCTTCACTTATTTTATTTCTCGCCTCATCCAGATATGCCATCTAAATATGGAAAGAGAAATATGGTAGTTTTTCAAGCGGCCAGTCAGGAAAAACAGAAACGTATTGCATTTTTAACAACGCGGATAAACCCGAACTTACCGATCAGCATCTGGATTCTTGCTTATTTGGAATCTCATCTTTGCCGCATGAAGACACACCACGTCCTGCATTTTTCCGCGCTGCGAACCGTTTTTATCGCACATTCATAGCAAAGTGAAATAAAAACGGTTCCTCTTAATAATTTGTAGGTCACTCCTCTACATCCGGCATGCAAGCAACTATCAGAAATATATCTATCAAGTCTATCGAGTCAAAAAACTTTTATCAAAGTTCTGCCCACCTTACGCAATCAAGCAAAGTCCAGATTCTTCGTGGTCCACTCAATCACGCCCTCGCTTCCGGCAGATATGTTCCATGTCACTTCAAAAAAATCTAAGAGTTCTCTTCTTGAATCTATTCGCATTTCTCATATTCTTTGTTTTCACCATTGATATGGCCTGATTTTTGTTCCGCCCTTATAGTGGGACGGCTTGCGCCGCTTGGTTTGCATAATACTCGGTTTCGGTCCGTTCCGGTGTCCTGTAGCCCAAGGACCGGTGCAGACGCTTCGAGCCCCCACCACGAGACCCACCGGAACGTCGCCAATTCCAGGTCCCTCAAATCCTGGAAGGGCTTGCGTCGCCAGACGAGCTCGGTCTTGCACGCGCCGTCGGCGCTCTCGGCCATGGCGTTGCCGTACGAGTCGCCGACCGTGCCGGCCGAGGGAAGCATGCCGAATTCCCCGACCCCGGTGGTGTACACGAGGCCGATGCACCGCGCGCCATGGTCGGAATGGTGCACGAGACCGTCCGTGCCGCCATGCGAGGCGGCCCATGATATCGCCTGTTCCAGCGCCTGCAGCGGCAGCTCCCTGGTGCCCATGGTGGTGGCGCACGCCCATCCGACGATCCTGCGGGCGAACACGTCGGCGGCGAACGCCGTGTGGCCGAACGAGCCGTTGGCCATGCGCACGTAGGTGATGTCGGCCACGTGCAGCCGGTTCGGCGCCTCCGCCTCGAACCTGCGTTCCACGAGGTCGGGCCTGCCGCCCGTGCCCCTCGCCGGTTTGGTGGTGACGGGCGTCCTGCCGCGGCGCACGCCGCGGATTCCCGATTCCCGCATGACGTTCATCACCTGGTCGCGGCCGATCTCGGCCGGATCCCGGCCCCGCGCCAACAACCGGGCGCGCGTCTTGCGGTACCCGTACACGGCCATGAAGGAATCGGCATGGATCTCGAGGATGCCGCGGGCCGGCGCCTCGTGCCTGGCGGCCATGCGGCTGACGGGCCTGGATCTGAACATGCGGTAGCCGCGCGGCGTGATGAACCCGCAGTCCAGCGAAGCGGCCGGCACCCTGCGGATCGGCCCGACCCTGAAACGGTCCTTGAATTCGTCGATGTAAGCGACCATCAACGCCGTGTCGGGTCGAGCCGTGCCGCGAAAAAAGCCGACGCCGTCGTCAATATCTCGTTCGCCCGCCTCAATCGCGCGACCTCGGCCCGCAAACTCTTCAACTCCGCCATCGCGTCTTCGGCCGACTGCTTGGTCTCCGCCGCGACCGTGGCGTCCGTCTTGCTGCGCCAACGGCGCAGCGTCTCCGGCGCGACCCCCAGATCCTTGGCGACCTGTTCGATCGCCTTGGTCTCCGACGAATACGAGCCGCGCGACTCGGTCAACAGCCTGACGGCCTTCGCCTTGAACTCCGGCGTGTATCTCGTTCCTTTTGCCATGGTTCCATCATCTCCCATCGAGTTAGGGGAAATGCGGAACAAAAATCAGTTCATATCAATGCAATGAATCTGCCTCACTTCGTTACGCATAATTTGAACGGCGTCTCTCCATTAATCGTCTTCCCTATACGCACAAAACGATAACCGTCAAATTTTTCTTTATCTAAATCGTTTGTTGAAAGCACATACGTCACATCAAGCCGTTCCAATTGCTCAGGCGTAGCATTTATTTTGTATGCATCGTTGGCAGTTAACTTAAAAAGATGTTTCGCAGGCTTATTCACAACATTCATCTCAATGAAAGCATACCTGTTATAGATACGCTTCCAACGTTCTCCCGGATCGATTCGTTTCATCTTCTGGAGGTCAGGCGTAACTGCCACAGCATTGAAAGTTTTCACACCGTTAGCCACTAATAGATTCGCCAAACGCGCGGAATCATTCCCTTCGGTAATCCAGACGCCAGGCTCCTCATCTTGCAATGCCCGCACTTGATTAACTACCGGTTGATCAGTGAGAGGACGAGTGGAGTACTGCACAGGATTGACTGACAAACCGGAAAAAGCAATCGCGAATATAGCAACAAAAGTAATGCATCCATTAACTTTTGCTTGTTGTGAAAAAAGAGCAGCAACAAACGAAATCACGACCAGTAGGCAAATTAAAGTTAATAAATTTCCAAGGTATGGCCGAAATACCAAACGCGCAGTCGCCACAGCGAATGCAACATAAACACACGCTACAACAATTTTGGAAGTTCTAGTGTGGTTTTCACACCACTTTGCCGCACCTCGAACCAGCAAAAGGATGTTGCACACACCGATAGCAACAGTTGTCCTACTACTAGTCACAGAAGACATGAATGTAAGCTTGGATAGCCACGTAGGGAAACCGATGATTGCAAATATCGAAAGAAAAATGACGATCGCGATAATATAACAATCAAGGAAATCAGCTTTCCTGCTTTTAATCATATTAGATATCGCAAAAATAACACCTAATGGACACAAATCAATAAAAGCCGCTACTTCAACATCATTCCCAGTAAGCATTGCACTCTCAAAAAAATCTTTGAATGGAAAGCAGAACGTAGCTAAAGAAGAGAACATCAACCATATTGAACGGCCTCCGCCCTTCGACATCCGAGAGCCTGGATAAGACGTATTCAACATCGCTTGAATCGTACTCGACGATTCCTTAAAAATTAAACCCATAAGAATCGCAAAAATCAGAAATAACGTGACCATCCCCACAACCTGGGCATGAGTAAAACGTATTTTGCCCCAATACCTGAGAATAATGGCAACAATAAGCCCCGCAAGAACAAACCCTAAAGGAATCTGCCATGCAGGATAAAGCGATAAAATAAACATACCTGCACACTGCAGAATCACCGCGCAGGACAGCAGTCTAATCCAGTTTTCTTGTCTACGAAGCATGCAATCAAAACAACAAATAGAGACAAATATAGAAATCAGCATTTCAGGTAAACTATTAACGGCAAACCACCACTGCGTAAGCGGCGCAAAAGTAATGAGAGCTGCGCCAAAAGCCGACAAAGCCCGAGTTTTCCCATTGCCTTCCTTGTCGCTAATGCACAAGAAGAACTGATAGGCGGATAAGAACAACACCACTAAACGAGACGCCCAATAAAACGACAGTCCCGCAGAATTCCCTAATAACAAATAACCCCAATGAAATGGGCGAAAAATCTCAGAGGGAAACCACACCGGTGCATCTTTGATTATAAACATATCGGCAGGCCTATCACCGATTAGAGCATTAAAATAACCATAATCGTTATACGACTGTGCAAAAGCTAACGGAGTCCCTACTACATATTCGTCCGTTCTAATAGGTCGCAAAACACCAAATACGAGATCTTGTGTACCGTCTCTGCCTAACCAAAAATTCCATGTGCCCAATGATGAACCACTAATGTTCAGTACTGTCGCGCCCAAGATAATGCCTATACCGATGCAGAATCGATTGCGGTGCAGCCAATTACCTACTTTTGCCAAACCGAATGCGAAAAAAGAGCAAATAAGCCCCCATATAGGTAACAAAATAACAAAACGCAAGAGTTTGATATGCAGTTCATTTTCAGATAAATGAAGGTCAAGAATTCTTTCCGAATAAAACGGATAGATTTTGACACATCCCCAACTAATGACGGCAGCGCTTAACAATACCAGTGTTAAACGAATCAGGTAAGAGAAATCTCTCATTTTTCGGATTTTCATAGTTTGGGCCTTCGTTCCCATAATCTCCTCCGCTAAAGCTTTCCAAATACAGCGTCTCTTTTTTAAAAACTTCTATCAGCTATACGCTATCCTCCATATAAAATATGGCACAACACTTGTTATTCATTTCTCATTAGGCTCAAGGGCCGCAGCCGTTTTTTACAAGTACATCAAATACAAAAACCTATTTCTTAGACCAACCTGTTCAAACTGGGCTCAACTATGAATGGTATCCACAAGGGTATAGTAATCATTATGCCAGAGACACAGAATCCAACTATCGCGGTACTTCTTCCTTGCTACAACGAGGAAGTCACCATCGGCAAGGTGGTACGCGACTTCAAAGCGACGCTTCCCAACGCCGATATCTACGTATACGATAACAACTCCACTGACCGTACTGCTGAAATCGCAACAGCCGAAGGAGCAATCGTCAGAAAAGAGCCGCGTCAAGGCAAGGGAAATGTGATTCGCGCCATGTTTGAGGACATTGATGCCGATATATACGTCATGGCAGATGGCGATGACACCTATCCTGCAGATGCAGCGCCAGCCATGGTAGATAAGGTGCTCGAAGGCTACGATATGGTGATTGGCGATCGCTTGAGCTCCACCTATTTCCAAGAGAACAAACGTCCATTCCACAACTTCGGTAACCGTCTGGTACGTGGATCCATTAACGGCTTATTCCATGCGAACGTTACCGATATCATGACTGGTTACCGAGCATTCTCGTTCACATTCGCCAAGACTTACCCAGTACTTTCACGCGGTTTCGAAGTCGAAACTGAAATGACCATCCACTCGTTGAACAACAATCTGCGCCTGTTTGAAATGCCAATTCAATACCGAGATCGTCCTGCAGGATCAGTCAGCAAACTTAACACCATAGGTGACGGCATCAAGGTAATGAGTACTATCTTCCGCATGATTCGTGAGTACAAACCGCTACCGTTTTTTGGCGGTTTTGGCACAATCCTAGGCGTTATTGGCATCATATTATGCACCAGCGTGACCATGGACTTCTGGCATACTGGCATGGTAGCGCGTTTCCCCACACTCATCGGCGCAGTCATGCTCGTCATAGCAGGAATACTATTATTTGCGACGGGCATCATACTTGATGTCATGGCTAAAAACGCCGCAAGGCGTTTATCGTCGATATGAACAAATTCGCCATGCTGCACCGGAACAAATAGACAATTATTATTTATAGGTCAGATGGAACATACCTCTATCTGACCTGTTTTTCTTATCTATTTTTCATTCAAAAGTGTGTTAAAAACGAAAACTTTGATAATAACATATTCCACAATGCGTTAAACCATGCGCCACGGTGACGATCAAGCGTTAGTCGAAACAGGAAGCTCCGTAGCAAATCCAAAGCACCTGCTATCACACAAATCAACATTATTGAAATAAGCGCGTAAAAAATAGCATATTTTGCATCGTAGAAATCTGAAAGAACAACACATTTAGTCCATAACTGTTCACGGAAAAATGGTTGTTCTGTAAAAAGATATATGCCAAGAGCGCTAGTAGCTAGGTAGTTCACCACCCTGCTTTGCCATTTTATACTTCTAAACAACTCAAATAGTCCAAAACTAATCAACAGAATCGGAATGGACCATTCTTTTTCCCACGGTGAAACATATTCAATTAGTAAAGTTGCATCATGAATAATTAGCGAAAGAAAAACATTCGCCACTACGATTACGCTCATACCAACAGCCAAGATTATCCATGCTGCCCTCTTTGATATTCTTGGCAAATACCATCTGTAATAAGAAATAAGAACAAAAATATAAATAAAGCCAACAACATTAAGACCAATATCATTCCCAGCGCCGGGGACCAGACCGAGAACAGCCCACATGAATAACATGATTAGGCAACATTCTCCGTGCAATGCTTTACCCATATTTTTTAAATTCAATAGAACAAAAGGAAGCAAAAGCAAGAATATGGCATAGCTGGTCACATACCACCACTCATTCCTCGTAAGAGGGAAAAATAAATCAAGCCAAGCATGGCCCATTGCATATGAGGTTTCTCCATTGGGATCTAGAACAAGCCTAGCCACCAGCGCAGCAAGATTCCAGAACAACAATTCACGCCATAATAGCCATATCTTTCTAAAAGCTCCTTTAATTGTCGCCGGCTTATCAGCAAGAAACCAGACAGAAATAAGCAAGAATAAAGCAATGCCAATTTTCCCTGGAGCTAAATACAACAATTGGAAGAAAAGACGCTTAACACAAAACGTTTGATCAAAAACATTGATATCCGAATGAGCGACTTCATGATGAGCAACAATAAGTATCACTGCGATAATACGCAACAGCTCAAGACCCGATTTTCGACACTTTCCGTCTTCAGCCACACCGCACATCCTCAATATCGGCGATACCACGTCAGTTCATTTCTGGGCATCCGCATCATTAAACTACACCTAAACATTAGCACTATTGAAGAAGCCGCTACTGAAAAGGAAACAAACACAAGAATCTGTAGGTACGAACAAATCCGTTATGTCCTATCAAAGCAAGCAACTCATTCACTTAATTCAATCTTTACAAGCGGAAGATGATGTCGACTCAGATCTTTCATTTCACGCTCAAGCGAAAAATACCATAAAAACTATATCGTCCATTTCTGCGCATTCGTATTATTCGATTTATACAACTGAACATTGGCACCATTGGTAGAAGAGCCACCAGAAATATCCAATACCATGTTCTCTACAAGTGCAGATTGAAAAAACATAAGATCCATCAGGATTCCTGACAGCAATCCATTTCTGAGCATATGTGTTATTCGAGGCATACTGCTGCACATTGGCACCGTTAGCTGTACTCGCGCCATAAACATCCAAAACTTTACCAGAATTCACGCTGGTCAATGTCACATAGCCATTAGCATCATGCGTCACTTTCCACTTCTGAGCATTGGTTCCATTACCCGCCCAGATCTGCACGTTTCCATAATTTGAACGGAAGCGCCGCTTACATCCATCTTCATGGACGTATTAAGCTTCGATCCGAACGTGTAGGTGCCATCCGGCAGATCCTGCCTATGCTTGGCTGCGGTTTCGTTCAAACGTTCGCGCAACGTCAACGGTGCCTTTGCGACCAACCACTGCTGAGCAACAGTGCCATTCGGCGAATAAAGCTGCAGCTGAGCCTGCTGCACGGCATTGCCACCTGGAATATCGACAGCTTTGTTGGCGTTCACCGACACCAGCGCAATCCTGCCGCTGCCGTAATTCCGCACTGTCCACTGCTGAGCAACAGTATTGTTACTCGTATATTGCTGCAATGCCGCTCCATCAGCAGTGGATCCGCCAGCCACATCCAGCACCTTGCCTGAATTAGCATTGATAATCTTGTAAGTTCCGTTGCCGATTGATCCAAATCGATATTTCTGGGCGTTCGTATTATTACTTGAATCAAGCTGGACTCGCGCCCCGTTCGCCGTTGACGCACCCGTCACATCCGTGACAAGTTTTTTATTCGCAACCGAAGTGATAATCATCGACACTCCAGTAGCTATAT
>ENA-OQKX01000160-OQKX01000160.1-human-gut-metagenome-genome-assembly--contig:-NODE-160-length-14038-cov-2.708504_pt1 | contig 14038 bp, 14 predicted proteins | sample MGYA00242654_ERZ504810 | MGnify/ENA primary metagenome ERZ504810 (study PRJEB26092, sample SAMD00036378) | human gut metagenome | host: Homo sapiens | study: EMG produced TPA metagenomics assembly of... | reverse complement strand
CGTGCTTTCTCAATGTAGGCTTTGCGTGTCCACTCTTTCGGAAGGGTATATCCCACAGTTACGTTCTTCAGACGAAGATAGGACATGTCTGTCAAATAGCGGGATTGGGGATAGTAGTTGTTGCAGCCGTTAGCTATACCGGATACGGTACCTCCACTATTATTTGTACCACGATAAAGACGTGGATAACGGTTGCCTTGATTTACCTCATAACCGGTAATGGCGGTATAGTCTGAATTCCAAAGCACTTTGTTATAGCTTGTTTGGTGGGAATAGATGGCTACGTCGGCATGTACCATGGCGGGAAGGTTTAGGGAAGAAGTCGTCCAGTCCTCACGTTTGCCTACACCTTGGAAGTAGAGGTCAAGGTCGATACCTTTCCACGCTCCGCCTAAATGGAAGCTGTATTCGTAGCGTGGCATAGAGTTTCCGATGACTTTCAAATCGCCGTGGTCGTCTGCTGTGCCTTTTCCACCGTCAATCTTGCCATTGCCGTCTAAATCCTTGAACTTGACGTCTCCCGGGCCGTAATGGAAATTACCGGATTCCAGTCCTGCCTGGCTTGCAATGCCGTTTGCATAATTCCATGAGCCGTCTGCATTTTGGCTGGTGAAGTCTTTTTCCTCGAAGTAACGGTCGGTTTCAAAACCGAAAATGTCACCGTAGGTTTTACCGGTGTAATAGGTGCTGAGCAGTTTGGAATCATTGTCCCACTTTGTTACTTTAGTCTTGGAGTCACCGATGTTGAAGTTGGCATATACGTCGAAGTCGCCGAAGGTATGGCGCCAGTTCAAGTTCAACTCCCATCCACGAGCATTATCTCTGTCTGCACGTCCAATCTTATCTAAAAACTGAAGTCCGAGCACCTGTGGAGACTGGCGTAACCACCAGTTATCTGCCTTAGAGCCGGCCAGTCTGGTACAGTGGATCCTAGACTGCTGTCCGGCACCGATACCGATTGCCTGTCCACCTTTGACATAGCATACGGAATTGGACTGTGTGTATTTTAATGTAATCATGGAAATTGCAAGATCCATTTTGGCAGAATCCGGGATTTCCTTATTCTCTGTCACGATGTTGTCAAAGAAATGCTCATCGATCACAAGCTCATTTCTTCCCTGTTCAAATGTGATTCCAAACACTTCTTTATGTTCGATCGGAGCCGGCACATAATTCGGATCGATCTCGATCACATTGTAGTTTCCTTTTTTCTTTGCCTTTAAAATCTCAAGTGCCTCATCTGTATAGCCCGGCGCGATCACACCATCAGACACCTCTCGTTTGATTACAAGTGCTGTCTCTTTGTCACAGACATCGGATAAGGAAATGAAATCGCCGAAAGAAGACATTCTGTCCGCGCCTCTGGCTCTGATATAGGCGTTTGCAAGCGGTGTGAACTCTACGTCCATATCGTCTACCCAATAGATTTTGCGCTCTACCTCAGACAATGGAAGTCCAACTGCTGCTCCAGCCGGAGATACATGTTTAAAAGAGGTTGCTGCCGGAAGTCCGGTTGCTTTCTTTAATTCACTTACCAGCTGCCAGCCATTAAATGCATCTAAAAAGTTGATATAACCCGGTTTTCCGTTTAACACTTTGATTGGAAGCTCGCCGTTTTCCATATAAATTCTGGATGGTTTCTGGTTTGGATTACATCCGTATTTTAACTCTAATTCTTTCATCTTAATCTCCGCTCCTGCTTATCTTTGATTTTCTAAAAAATTTATGGTCTTTACTTATTTTTATTTACAATTCTTGTCTCGTATTTTCCGGTTTCAATGTCAATGTAACGTACAAATAAGGAAACTTTGTTCTCCTCATTAAGATTTTCCCATACCAGACTGGTAAAGGTATCAATGTCTCCTTCCAGACCAACAAGCTTTGGTTCTCCCTCAAAACTTGGAAGCGGGTTTCCGTCTCCCATATAAGTGTGGATAAAATGTGCTTCTCCGGCAACCGGATTCTGATATGCAAATGTATAACGGTTACATGCATCCGGATTTCCATTATTGCTCTTTAAAATAGACATTGCATAATTGTAAGTTCCATTGTCAATGTGCATAATTCCGGAAATTCTTGGTGTATAGTTTGGAGCATCCGGCTCAAACTCTCTGGTTCTTAATGCCTGCTCAAACGTCTGCTGTTTATCCATCAACTCATAAATCGTGTCTGTCTGATCCCCATTGGTAACAATTGTTTTATTGCCAAGTACACGAACCGGAGCATAAATGATCAGGCTTGGATCACTTAATTTCGAAGGATCAAATGCCTGTGTACGGATTCCTTCCCCATCCTCCACAAACACACGGTTGCGGCTGTTCTCACTTCTACCCATAATAAAGTAAGCAGTTACTGCATATTTACCATCTGCGGATTTTCCGATGACGATTCCACGTCCTGGATATGAATTTCCTGCAAGTTCATTTGCTAATGAGATTGATTTCATAAATCCTCCTACTCTCCTCTGTTCTACAAAGTTCATTTATCTGTGTAATGATTCAATACCTTTTTATATTAGCATTGCAGTTTTATTTTTACAATGGATTGGCTCTTATTAGTGTCATGAATTTATTTACTAAGTTATATAAGTTGTATTAATATATAATAAAACTCACTCTTTTCTCGGATAACCGTTGCTGACGGATGAACCATAACGAAAAAAAACTGCCCACAAAAGTGAGCAGTCCTGAATTCTAGTTTTTAAAGCTATGGATCGGTGCCGGAATTCTTCCGCCACGATTGATAAATTCATCACATGAAAACTGATTTACCGGCATGATCGGTGCATAACCGAACAGTCCACCGAATTCCACCTGTTCGCCAACGCCTTTTCCAATGACCGGGATCAGACGGCAGGCTGTTGTTTTCTGATTGATCATACCGAGCGCCATCTCATCTGCGATCATACCGGAGATTGTAGTTGCCTTTGTATCACCCGGAATTGCGATCATGTCAAGGCCAACGGAGCATACGCAGGTCATCGCCTCTAATTTTTCCAGAGTGATGGCACCAGCCTGAACTGCATTGATCATTCCCTGGTCTTCACTGACCGGAATGAATGCACCACTCAGACCGCCGACATAAGAGGATGCCATGACACCACCTTTTTTCACCTGGTCATTTAACAGTGCCAAAGCTGCGGTCGTTCCCGGTGCTCCTGCATACTCTAAGCCGATCTCGCAGAGAATGTCTGCCACACTGTCACCGATTGCCGGTGTCGGTGCCAGAGACAGATCGACGATACCAAATGGAATATTTAAAAGTCTTGATGCCTCCTGTGCGACAAGCTGTCCGACACGTGTTACTTTAAACGCTGTCTTTTTGATCGTCTCGCAGAGCACTTCAAAATTCTCGCCGCGCACTTTTTCAAGAGCTGTCTTAACAACGCCCGGTCCACTGACTCCGACATTGATGATCGCATCCGCCTCTGTCACACCGTGGAAAGCTCCTGCCATAAACGGATTATCATCCGGCGCATTGCAGAACACTACAAGCTTCATACAGTCCACGGAATCACGGTCTTTCGACTGTTCCGCCACCTCTAATAAAATCTCACCCATTAATTTGACTGCGTCCATGTTGATACCTGTCTTTGTAGACGCAAGATTGACCGAACTGCACACACGGTTCGTTCTGCCAAGTGCTATCGGAATAGACCGGATCAGCATCTCGTCTGCTGTTGTCATTCCCTTGGAAACCAGTGCAGAATATCCGCCGATCAGGTTTGCTCCCACTTTTTCAGCGGCGCGGTCTAAAGTGTCGGCGATCGTTGCAAAATCTTCCGGTGTCTTACATGCAGAACCACCTACCAATGCGATCGGTGTCACGGAAATCCGTTTGTTCACGATCGGAATTCCAAATTCATGCTCGATTTTCTCGCCCACTGCGGCAAGATCTTTTGCAACAGTTGTGATGCGGTTATAAATATTTTCATTTAATTTATCCAGATTGGAATCAATACACTCTAAGAGACTGATACCAATGGTAATGGTACGGACATCAAGATTTTCCTGTTCGACCATTTTATTTGTCTCATTTACCTCAAAGAAATTAATCATTTACTGCTTTCCTCCCTAGATTCTGTGCATCATATCGAAGATCTCTGCTTTCTGGCACTTGATCGATACGCCGATCTCCTCGCCCAATACGTCCAGATCTTTCTGGCAGTCTGCAAAAGCTTTTGCAGCCTTTGTCATGTCAACGATCATCATCATATTGAAGTATCCAGATACGATGGTCTGGGAAATATCTAAAACATTTACTCCATTTTCTGACAGATAAGTACAGACTTTTGCAATGATACCTACTGTATCTTTTCCTACTACTGTAATAATGGTTTTATTTGCATTATGTTCCATGGTTCATGCCTCCTCACTGTATTCTGCCCGGTTCCGTCAGATTTTTCTCACGTTACCAAGATAAATTTTAATTATGTTCCATATTAGCATACTCTTTTTATTATTTCCACTACTTAAGCTCTTTTTATTTATTAAATCATCTAATAAATGTTATTAGAATACTATTTTTTGCGATACTTCGTCACGCTTCGCCACAAACATTGGGAAATCATCGCCCTTATAAGGGTTATCTCCCAGCTCCACTTCCAGACGCACCGTCTCATAGGCAAGCTCCGGATAATTATTTTCTTTGCTCAGATGTCCTAACACGATATGTTTCAAATGATCGTGGAGCACTTTTCCTAACAATTGTCCACTCCGCTCGTTCGACAAATGTCCTTTATCCCCAAGGATACGCTGTTTCAGAGGATATGGATATGCTCCTGCCTGAAGCATGCGCACGTCATGGTTGGCTTCTAAGAGCAGCACGTCCACATTCTGCAGCTTCTCCACAATATGGTCGTCATAGGTTCCAAGGTCTGTCATGACTGCCACGTTCTTTTCCTGCTGTCTGATCTTGTAGGCAACCGGATCTGCCGCATCATGGGAGATGGACACCGGTTCGATCGTAAGATCACCGATTGTAAACTCCCTTTCCGACTCGATCACCTGAAAAAGTGCCTCGTCTATTTTTCCAACGGTTTTTGTATGTAAAATAGCATCAACGGTTTCCCCTGTTGCATACATCGGAATGCCATATCTTCTTGCAATCACTCCGAGTCCTGCGATATGGTCGATATGCTCATGTGTGATGAGGATTCCCTGCATATCTGCAGTCTTTAGATCAATACTGTTTAAACCGTTCTCAATCCTTTTTCCACTGATTCCCGCATCGATCAGCACATGACAGTCATCTGAGCCGACACAGATACAATTTCCGCTGCTTCCGCTTGCAATACTGCATAATTCCATAAATCTATTTCTCTTTCCAAGCCAGTTCGATCACATCACCATCTTTTAATTCTGCGGTGTACTGTGCATTCTGGCCATTTAATTTTGTAATGATCGCTCTTCCTGCAGAGGCAGAAAGGTCAAATTCGTAAAATTCAAAGAGATCCACAAACATATAGGACTCTCTTCCTGTCAGCGTGACCGGTGTGCCATTGATGATAACTTCCACAGAATGCGTTTCCTTCTCTTTGGCTTCCTCCGAAGTTTCGTTATCTGCCGGACTTTCCTCCGCCGTCTGCGTTTCTTCATCCGTTGTCACAGATGCATCATCCGCTGGTACGCTGTCTTCTGTCTCACCTGCCGTTCCGCTGTCTGAAACATTCTCCTCCGGTGCCTCTGCCGTATCTGCTGTTTCTTCAATGCCTTCAGCGGCCATCTCCTCTATTGTATCAGACACATGTGTGCGGAAGGACAGGATCGTCCACTCAATATTAAAGTTCTCATAGACAAAATAATTCAGGTCGACCACCCGGTTATTCACAATGATCTCTTTTTCCGTGTCGATCTCCACATCCATAAATTCTGCGATCTGCTCGACGGTATAATAAGCCCTCGTCTCAATTTCGTCTCCCTCTTTGATCAGGTAAGAGGCTGGTTCTAATTTACCATTTACCTCAACAAAACGCGGGCATACGATTTTCCTGCCGTTGACAATAAATGTTATGGTGGATGTATGGTACTCCTCTAACTGCTCGATGGTGATCATGGCATCCTCTCCCGCAGTGGATGGGCAGATCTCGATCTCTGAATTCGGTTCTAACTTAGTATTGATGCCTGCCGGTTTTCCATTCATGGTAATCACAGCAGATTCCCCCTGCAGACCCCGCTCCACTTTTGCCACGCCATTGACCGTATAATTCACTTCTTTTCCACGTTTCGGGAACAGATCTTCGTTGGCTACTCCCGCCTGCAGTGCCGCATCCATGATCAGAAGCTTGCTGTTGTCATACATCTTGATCCGTTCACCGTTCAAATGTACCATGATGAAACTGTTTTTCTGGTCATAATAATTCAGACAGATACCGATCGGTGTTACGATGAGCGGATCTTTTTCGATATCCGGCTGCTCAAAGGTTACTTCCTGCAGTACTTCCTCACCACGGAGAGCGACACGCTCCTTTGGAAGTCCGAGTTTATCTGCCAGCATCTCTGTAAAACCGTGGATTTTTCCGCCTCCACCAACGACAAACGTAGCACTGACACTCTGTCCGCCATTTAACTCTTTGATTTTCTCTGCCACTGCCGTTGTCATTTTATCTGTTACCGGCTCTACCAGTTCCCACACTTCCTTCGCCGGAATGGAGTGCTCGATCATCATGATATCTTTGTATGTGATCATCTCCCCGGTCGTACTTGCAAGTTTGATGCGCTCTGCGGTCTGGAAATCGACCAGATAATGCTGCACGATCAGTTCTGTCAATTCATCCCCTGCAAGCGGAATCATGCCATAGGCGATGATACTTCCATCTTTCGTGACAGAAATATCCGATGTTCCGGCTCCGACATCGACCAGTGCGATATTCAGCATACGGAATGTTTCCGGGATTGCAACATCGATCGCCGCAATAGGCTCCAATGTCATATTGGCGACGTCAAGACCTGCCTGCGCCACTGCGGAATACAGTCCGTCCACAACATCCTCCGGCAGGAATGTCACGATGATATCCTCGCTGATCACCTCTGCCTTATGTCCCTCGATGTTGGAATAAGCCTCCTCGTTCAGATAATACTTCACAACCGAATATCCCACGCAGTAGAACTTGTATCTTGTATCATTTTTTTCTTTTAATATGGACTGTGCCTTTTCAATTCCAAGCAGATCCAGCGTATGGATATCTTCCCTTGTAACAACAGTCTCTTCCGGATATTCATATTCTACATTTGTCGTTACAGTCTTTAACACACGACCGGCTGCTGCGATACACACTTCGGTCAACGGACATTCAATCTGTTTCTCCAATTCCTCTTTTACCGTCCGGATCACACTTCCCACACGTCCAATGTCGTGGATCTGTCCATCGATCATCGCCCTTGTCTCATGCTGCATGATATACTGTGCCACAACGACAAATTCATTTCCTTCCTTATATCCAACCGTACCTACTACATTTCGTGTTCCAATGTCCAGTCCAAATACATATGGCTGTTCGAATGTCTGTGTTTCATTCATCTGTAGTGCCCTCTCACTTACCTTTTCTTTGTAATTCCCTGATCCGTTCCAATTGTCTGCAAAATCCGTCAGATAGCGCACACTGCCGCATCGATCTGTCTCTGCATTTCCTCTAACCCTTCATTGTTGTCGATCACAACACTGCAATGTTTCCGGTACTCTGCTTCCTTCAACTGACTCGAAAAAATCTGCTGTACCTTCTCTCTGGAATACCCACGGGATTCCATCAGTCTTGCCTCGCGGATTTCCTCTCTTGTATAAATATACCAGAGTTCATCACAAATTTCATCATAATGTTCTTCAATTAAAAGTGCCGCTTCCAAAACAAGCAGTGCAAGCTTTCCTTCCTGTCTCTCTCTTTTCGCTTCTGCTATCACATATGCTTTCACTGCCGGATGTACGATCCCGTTCATCCTGGCACGCCTGTTTCCATCTGAAAAGATCACCTTCGCCAGTTTTATCCGGTCAAAATGTCCATCTTCCTTATAATATCATGCTCCGGAAAAGCCTGTCTGATCTGCTCATAACAGTCCGTTCCAGGTTCCATCAGTTCATGTGCGATCTCATCCGCCAGCATGACACGCACGCCCGGTTTGGTTGCCATATAATCTAAAACTGCTGATTTTCCGGCTCCTACACCACCTGTGATCCCTATAAATTTCATATTTTCCGTCACCCTTATCTTCTTTCGTGCTGTCCGTTTCTGATGCAAAGCTATTTTGCCTCGTACCAGTTCTTTCCGGTGTGAAGGTCAATTGCCAGAGCCACCTTCAGATCTGCTGCCTGCTGCATACCTTCCGTCAGGATTTCTTTTACTCTATCAATCTCATCCTCTGCTGTCTCAATTAAAAGTTCATCATGCACCGTGATGATCAGTCTTGATTTCAAATGTTCCTCCAACAGCCTGTCATGCACACGTATCATAGCAATCTTGATAATGTCTGCGGCTGTTCCCTGAATTGGCGCATTCATTGCCACACGCTCTCCAAAAGAACGCTGCATAAAGTTACTGCTGGAAAGTTCCGGAACCGGACGCCTTCTTCCAAACATGGTTGTCACGTATCCGTTCTTTTTGGCATCCTCCACAAGTCCGTCTAAAAATGTCTTGATCTTTGGATATGTTTCAAAATACCGTTCGATATACTCTGCTGCCTCTTTTTTACTGATACTTAAATCCTGGCTTAATCCAAAGGAACTGATTCCATATACGATTCCAAAGTTTACCGCTTTGGCATTTCTTCGCTGTAAATCTGTCACCTCATCAAATGGAATGTGGAATACCTGTGATGCAGTGATTCTGTGGATATCCTGTGCCTCTCTGTACGCCTCGATCAGTTTTTCATCCCCGGACATGTGCGCTAACACACGAAGCTCGATCTGCGAATAATCGGCGTCCATGAACACACATCCCTTTGCCGGTAAAAATGCTTTTCGTATCAATCTGCCAAGTTCAATCCTCATCGGGATATTCTGGAGATTCGGCTCTGTACTGCTCAGCCTTCCGGTAACCGTGATCGTCTGGTTAAAGGAAGTATGGATTCTTCCATCCTCCTTAATATAATTGGCAAGTCCATCTGCATAAGTGGATTTTAACTTGGTAAGCTGGCGGTATTCCAAAATATCTGCAACAATTGGATACTCTGGTGCAAGTTTGTCTAACACATCTGCGGCTGTCGAATATCCGGTCTTTGTCTTCTTTCCGTAAGGCATTTCGAGTTTTTCAAACAGGATCACACCTAACTGTTTTGGAGAATTGATATTAAACTCTTCCCCTGCTTCCTGATAAATCCGGGTTTCTAACTCTTTGATGCGGACTGCAAGTTTCTCCCCATACTCTTTCAGATTAACTGCATCAATGGCAATTCCTGTGTGTTCCATGTCTGCAAGGGTAAACACTAACGGCATCTCAATGGTTTCATAGAGCTGTTCCATTCCGGTTGCCTTCAGCTCTTCCATCATTGCTTTTTGCTGGAAAATGCAGTGTACGCCATAAAGCAGACTGTCTTTAAAAATCCTTCCGGTTTCTCATCCATTGCCAGATCATAGCCTGACTTTCCAAGCAGATCCACTCTCGATGGGATCATCAGGCTGCAGTAATCCTTTGCGATGTCTTCATACGGATATTCATTTTTTAACGGATTCAGCAGATATGCTGCGATGACGTTGTCAAAAATGTTTTTCTGGTTCAGACATCCGTTCTCTCTCTGCTCGATCATATGGAGCAGTCCAAGCTGCGGTTTTAAATCCAGTGTCATGTATCCTGCCGCCTCAGAGTGTGTGAGGAGGTCTGACAACACGCTGCTTGTCAGTTCTTCCCCAGCCTTGAAAAAGTAGGTGTCTTTCTCCCCAAAGCAGACTGCCATTCCAAGAAATTCATTCGTCTGCGGTGCCGCAAAAAGATTCATCTGCCCCCCCGCATCCCATGTTCGCATCCTTTTTTTCCTCCATCGGAATGATCTGAAATGCACATTCTATGCCTTTGATCTTTGCAAAAATCTTTTCGGCTTCCTTCTTCTCTGTCACAAGCTTAAAATGTTCTTCCGCCTGATTCTTTGGTGCATCCACCTCAAATCTGCCAAGCATATTCTTAAACTCCAGACGTTTGCACAAAAGATATGCTTCCTCTGTATACAGATCTTTGATCTGCTCTAATCTTGCACTCTGCAGATCATAGTCAATATCTGCATGGATCTCGATTGTCGCTAATGTCTTACTCATCTGTGCAAGCTCATAATTTTCCTTTAAATTCTTGCTTGCCCGCGGTGGTTTGATCTCATCCACATGCGCATAACAGTTTTCAATGCTGCCGTACTGCGCAATGAGTGCTGTTGCTGTCTTTTCCCCGATTCCCGGAACGCCCGGGATATTATCCGAAGTATCTCCCATCAGTGCTTTCACATCAATAAACTCGATCGGTGTCACCTGATATTTTTCTAAAACTTCCTTCGTATTATAATCCTCAATCTCGGTTCCGGTGCGCTTTGTTTTCGGAATACGGATTTTAATATGATCAGTAGCAAGCTGCAATAAATCCCTGTCCCCTGACACAACGGATACTTCAAGTCCTTCTGCTTCGCTGCGTTTTGCAATGGTTCCCAAAATATCATCTGCCTCATACCCACCTTTTTCCACGATAGTCACACCCATGGCTTTTAACATTTCCTTCATCAGAGGCACCTGTTCGCGAAGTTCCTCCGCCATCGGCTTTCTGGTTCCCTTGTATTCTGCATACATCTTATGACGAAAAGTTGGCTGTGATACATCAAAGGCAACCGTCAGATAGTTTGGCTGTTCCTCCTCTAAAATCTTAAATAAAATATTTAAAAATCCATAGACCGCATTGGTATGAAGTCCCTCGGAATTCGTCAGATCCGGGATTCCGAAAAATGCCCGGTTTAAAATGCTGTGTCCATCGATCAGTACCAGCTTTTCACTCATAAACTTTGTGTCTCCTTCTTATTTTTTCACTGCTCATAAAAAAGCAGTAAAGGGGCTGCCGCATGCGGCAGTCCCATCCTGTGACAAATTAAATTGCGCGGGTATACTTCTTCAGCCATTCGTTCTCTTCCTCTGTCATGTAAGGAGAGAGCACTTCATATACCTTCTTATGATAATCATTTAACATCTGCTTCTCACGTGGGCTCATCTGCTCCGGATCGATTCCATCCAGATCGATCGGTGCGTAAGTGATGTTCTCAAATTCCATAAACTGACCATATTCATTCTTCTCTGCTTTGCGGCAGACCAGTTCATTCTCCGTGCGGATACCATACTTTCCTTCCAGATATACACCCGGTTCATCGGTTGTGATCATACCCTCTTCCAGCACACCGCTGTCATGGCGTTCCGGCACGATCTTCCAGCGGAAGCCGTTTGGTCCTTCATGCACGTTTAAGATATAACCGACGCCGTGTCCCGTACCGCATTTGTAGTCAATCCCCATATCCCACAGTGGACCACGTGCGAGAATATCCAGATTCAGACCACATGCACCATATAAAAACTTTGCATTGGCAAGCTTCATATTGGAACGGCATACTGCTGTGAAATGCTGTTTCATCTCATCACTGATCGTTCCTAACACAAAAGTTCTCGTGATATCGGTTGTTCCCTCATAATAATGTCCGCCGGAGTCTACCAGTAAAAAGCCTTCCGGTTTTAATTCGGTATTGGATTCCGGTGTTGCAGAATAGTGCATCATCGCTGCATTTGCACCGTAGGCACTGATGGTCGTAAAGCTTAAATCAATAAAGTTCTCCTGCTCTCTTCTTCTTGCCTCCAGATAATCGGACGCAGAAATCTCTGTCATTGGGATTTTGCCGATATTTGTTTTCAGCCAGTACATGAACTTTGTCACTGCCACACCGTCTTTGACATGTGCAAGGCGGGTGTTATCCACCTCAACCGGATTCTTGACTGCCTTCATCAACTCGGTAGGGTTTGGTTTATTTATAACCTGAATGTTCTTATTTAATTCACTGCAGATACGATAATTGACACTGCTCTTGTTCATCAGAACCACGGCACTCTCCGGAATGGTCGGAACATAAGTGTAAATATCATCGTATGGTCTTGTCTCGATATGATTTTCCTTCAGATAAGCGCGGATGGTATCATCCACCACTTCTTCCTGTAAAAACCAGATACACTGATCCCTGGTCAGAACAAGATAGGACAATACTACCGGAACGCTCTGGATATCACCGCCACGGATATTCAAAAAGCCATGCAATATCGCAAAGGCTCGTAAGAATGTGGACATCTGCACCTTCCTCTGCCATCTTTGCACGCACATCTTTGATCTTCTCTGCAGTGCTCTTTCCGGAATATTTTTCTTCCAGTATAAATAATGGAGCTTTGGATAACTCCGGTCTGTCTGTCCAGATCAGATTGATCAGATCTTCCCCTACTAAAAACGAGAACCTTTCTTTTCCTCTGCGATTGCCACAAACTTTTCACCCCAGGCACCGTTTACGGTTCTTCCGTCAAAACCGATGCAGCCGCCCTGTGGCAGTTTTGCTTTTACAAATTCTTCTACGGCAGGCACACCTTCCTCTGCCATGCGGTATAATGTGACGGTGCTTCCTTCTAACTGTTTCTCAGCCTGCACAAAATAGCGGCCGTCTGTCCAAAGTCCTGCCTCTTTTAACGTGATGACTGCCGTTCCTGCGGAACCGGTAAATCCTGTAATAAACTTTCTTGCCTTAAAATGCTCCCCAACATACTCTGACTCATGAAAATCAGCGGTTGGTACTACATAAATATCAATACTTCTGCGTTTCATCTCTTCGCGAAGCGCAGTTAATCTCTCTGGTATCATTTTTCTTCCTCTCTCTATGTCTCATTTATGCCTGTATGGCATATTATCAGTTACTGTTCACTCGTATCTCGTTCCAGTAACGATTATCACTCTTAATTCTCATCCGTGAACTCAAAAAACTTCGTGTCGATCTCCGGATAAGACCTCTTTAAGGAAATCGGTCTGCCGGAACGGTTCAAAAAGCAATGTGAACTCTTTGCCGTTGTGCGCAGCTCCCCAGTCTCTTTGTCTGTCATCCGGTATTCCACATCCATCTTGATTCCGTTATACTTTGTGATCTTCGTCTCGATCACCACCGTGTCATCAAAATGAACCATACTGTGGTACTCACAGGACACCGACAATACCGGACTGATGATCTCCATCTCTTCCATCTGCTTATAACTAAGTCCGATCTGTTCCATCAGATCCATCCTTGCCTCTTCCATCCATTTAATATAGTTGGAATGATGGATAATTCCCATCTGGTCTGTCTCATAATACTTTGCGTGATGCTCATAAGGGCGGATCCTGATCGCGCTCTCATCTTCCCCATAAATCCGTATCTCTTTTCCAGCCATGATCTGTCACTACCTTTCTATTTATCTTCAATAGCTGCCTGTGACTATCTTATCACTGCGGTAGTTTTATTTCAATGCCACTCTCTAAAATATTCCTGATAATCTTCTTCATCTGCAAAAAGCATGTACGTTCCGTCCACATATCCCATATAGCCTGCTTCGATCACATATCCCTTCATAAAAAAACACTCCTTTCAACCTTTTTACGTTCTCTCAAGTTGAAAAGAGTGTATCTTATTTACTGTCCAATAAACCGTACTTTTATGGTGTCTTAGAAAAATTTTATTTGTTATTGGCTTTTTCCTGAAATTTTTCATTGTCGATCACGAATCGTTCATGCGTTCCCTCACCGATCCTGCCACGCTCGTCAAACGCTTCCACTTTAAACACCAGTCTCTTGCGGTCGATCTCTACCAGTTCACTCTTGGCAGTCACTTCCATTCCAAGCGGTGTTGCTGAGATATGGGATACGTTCATCAACGTTCCGACTGTTCCTTTCCTCCTCCAGTTCTGCTGCAACACTCTTGTAGGCAGCCTGCTCCATCAATGCGATCATGGAAGGTGTTGCATATACCTTCAGTTCACCGCTTTTCATTGCCTGCGCTGAATTGCTCTCTGACTACTACCTCTTTTTGCTTCT
>ENA-OQKX01000158-OQKX01000158.1-human-gut-metagenome-genome-assembly--contig:-NODE-158-length-14064-cov-2.823491_pt1 | contig 14064 bp, 19 predicted proteins | sample MGYA00242654_ERZ504810 | MGnify/ENA primary metagenome ERZ504810 (study PRJEB26092, sample SAMD00036378) | human gut metagenome | host: Homo sapiens | study: EMG produced TPA metagenomics assembly of... | reverse complement strand
CTCCGGCGGCTGCGGCACGGCATCTGTCGTTGCCAAAATGCTCGATAATACATTCAGTATTATCTGCGCTTTTGGCTTAGCAGCTAGCCGCACCTCGCTCGCCGTATCGGCACTTAGAATTATGCGGTGTTGCCTTCAATTTACCGTCCAAACACCGACCCTAAGCTGCTGAACCAGTTCGAGATGTTCTGAACCTGGGTCTGCAGGCTGTTGACGGTGTCCATCAGGGCGGGCAGCTCGGTCAGGACCTTGTTCAGGGCGTCGACATCGATCTTTTTCAGCTGTGCGGTGATTTCCGGCAGATCCTGCATCATGCTGTCCAGCTGGGCCTGATCCAGTGTGTCCAGACTGGTCTGGACGGTGTCGGCCAGATCGTTCACGCGGTTGCAGGCGTCCATAACGTTGACGTAGGCCTCGTTCATCCGCCAGCTGAAGAACGCCAGCGCCGCCAGAATGATCACGCAGAGCACGACGCTCAGCACCATGCGTTTGCGCTGGTTGGCAATGATGCCGCGGTTCTGCTGATCCTGTAATTCCAGCTGGGCCTCAATGCGGTTGAGCTGCGCCTTCAGATCGGCGGCGTCCAGCCTGCCGTCGCGGTTTTCGTCGTTGGCGCGGTTCAGCTCCGCAACGCGGTTTTTCAGCTGGTCGTCCATTTGTGTGTTCAGGTTTTCCATAGCGTACTCCCTTTAGGTAGGTTTGTAGGGGCCGGACATGTCCGGCCCTGACGTGTACGGTAAACGGGCACTTGCGGGAAGGCTGCGGGCCGGGCATGCCCGGCCCCTACGCGGCAGCAGGGCTGCTATTTCCGCGTATCCTTCATCTCAAACCAGAAGGTCGAGCCGCGGCCAACGGCGCTGTCAACGCCGAAGGCGAAGCCGTGCTGCTGTAAAATTGCCTTCGTGATGGACAGGCCCAGGCCGGTGCCGGTACGCCCGCTGTCCTGCCGCGCACGATAGTAGCGGTCAAAAATGTAAGGCAGATCCTCCGGCGGGATGCCGGGGCCGTGATCCTCGATTTCAATGCGGCAGCCCTTCTCCTGCGGGATGGCCCGCAGCACAACGACACCGTCCGCACCGATGTGGTGGAACGCATTGCCCAGCAGGTTGTGCATGACCCGCTCCATCATGGCCGGGTCGGCGCTGACCGGGCAGGGCTCGTTGGCCTGCAAATCAAGCTGCCAGTGATTTTTGTCGCACAGCGCGCCGTAGCGGCCTGCGACCTCAAAGCAGAGGTCGCTCATGTCAAAGTCAACAAGATTCGGCCTTTCCGCACCGCTCTGCACTTTACTCAGCTCCATCACGCTGTTGACGAGCGTGGAAAGCCGGTTCGTCTCATCGACAATGATGTTGCACTGCTCGGTACGCTTGGCGTCGTCGCTGCCGGTCAGGTCGCGCACGGTCTCGGCGTAGCCCTTTATCAGGGTCAGCGGGGTGCGCAGATCGTGGCTGACATTCGCCAGAATGTCCTTTTCGAGCTGGGCGCTGCGCTTGACCTCGGCGGCCATGTGGTTGAAATCCTCAGCCAGACGTCCGATCTCATCGTGGCGTTCAACCTTGATCTGCACATCGTAGTTGCCGGAGGCGATCTCCTGCGCGCCGTTGGACAGCTTGCGGATCGGGTTCGTGAACCAGCGGCTGAAAAGTATCGCCAGCAGCAGGTCCAGCACCAGCAGAATCAACGCGACAGGCCCAAGGATCGCGCGCAGCACCTCGGCAGCCGTCGTGATCTGCGCCAGACTTGCCGAAACAATAACCCCGTACTGCCCGTCGGCGGAGAGCCGCCCGACGCACATCTGCATCGAGGAGCCGATCTTTACGATCTGGTACAGCGAGCCGTCCTGAAACAGCTTTTGCCGCAGCTGAATGGCAATGCGGGTGTCCAGATTGTAGCCAAACTCCCCGCCGAACGCGCCGGTGCTCTCATGCAGCAGGCAGGGGTACATGCTCTCGTAGGCTTTCAGGCAGCGCAGCGTTGAATCGGAGAAATCCACGCAGTTGCCGTCAACGTTGAGTTTTTTTGTCCCGGAACGTCTGGCTCACGCCGCTCCAGAATTCATCGTTCAGATAGAGCCCCTGATAGGTGCGGCTTGAAATTTCCGCGTCAGACTGGTCGATCAGCGCCGTGATGGCGGCGGCCTTGCTGTCCAGCTTGGCGCGAATGTTGCGGTTGTACTGCGGCTCCAGCGCGTAGGTGATGATCCCCCACACCAGCAGCAGCGTAAAGAGCGTGATGCCGCCGATAAAGAGCATCAGCTGCCATTGGATGCCGGGCGCAAAGGGGCGCTTTTGCTTTATTTCGTCCTTTTTCATACAGCGTCCGGGTCAAACTTGTACCCGATGCCCCACACGGTCACGATCATCTTACGGCAGGCACCCAGATGGCCGCGCAGCATCTTGACGTGGGTATCGACGGTGCGGTCCTCGCCGTAATAGTCATAGTTCCAGACCTTTTGCAGGATCTTTTCGCGGCTCAGCGCAATGCCCTTGTTGCTGACCAGAAAAACCAGCAGATCAAACTCCTTCGGGGTCAACGACGCCTCCTGCCCGGCCACCTTTACGCTGTGGCTGGCCGTGTCGATGGACAAATCGCCGAAGGTATAGCTCCCGGTGGACTCGGCGGGCTTGGGCATCGTGCGGGCCAGCACGGCCTTGACACGGGCGACCAGCTCCCGCGGGGAGAACGGCTTGACGACATAGTCATCGGCACCGCTCTCCAGCCCGGTCAGCTTGTCGTATTCCTCACTGCGGGCGATCAGCATGATCACGGGGGTCATGATCTTGCGGGTGCGCATCTCCCGCAGGCAGGTCATGCCGTCCATAAAGGGCATCATCACATCCAGGATCACCAGATCAAAACCGCCGCCGCTCAGCAGCGAAAGGGCGGCAGAGCCGTCGCCCGCTTCCTCGCAGACATAGCCTGCATATTGTAAATGCTCCCGGATCAGTTCCCGGATGCGGGGTTCATCATCAACGATCAGTATCTTTGCCATCTGAGGTTTCCTCCTCGTTATCAAAATAGCTCCAGTTTCTAGGGGTATCATAATATAATTATTGGAAAATTTTGTGAAGTTTAAGTGAATGGTTTGGAAAACCGCCGCCCCATTTCTTTTAGTATACCACAAAAGCCCCGCAAGAAACAGCAGGAGCCTGCCGCCCGCTTGCTTCTCTGCTATAAAGTGTGCTATACTGATTTGATAAAAACAACCACCAGAACAAAGGAAATCTGCCTATGCGCATCGGATTCGTTGAACTGTTTCTCATCCTGCTCATTGCGTCACTGACCATTGGCCCCAGTGCGGCCCTGTGGGTAGACCGCTGGCTTCGCCGCGCCAACCGGGCCAGCGCCGCCGCTGCCCGCCGCCGGGCCGTACAGGAGGCCCAGCGTGCCGCCGAGCGGGAGGAAGTGCTCCAGAGGTTCCAGAAATTGAGCATCGTGTTTACGCTGGCCGCGGTTGCTGCGCTGGTCTGGGCGCTGGTGCTCCGGCCCATTGAGGCCCCGCCCAAAACCTACACCGCCCCGGATCACCGGCAGGCCTCCGGCGCGGCGCAGGCAGCGCTTTCCACCGACCGCAGGGAGATCTGGGATCTGGGCGGGTATCAGGGTGTGGACTGCATCCGCACCCGGGATAGCCTTGTCTATGCGGCGGCGTGGAACGGCTCCTCCCTGAAAAAACGCACCAGCGATCTGGTGCGCACCGACGGCGGCAACGCTGCGGTCATCCTGAGCGTAGAGGGCGAGCTGACCGGCTTTGCGTTCGATACTGCGGGAGACCTGTGGCTCACAGTCCTCACCCCTGCCGGAGGCACCCTCTGCCGCGCCCGGCACGACAGCTGGGGCGCTTCGGTGGAGCAGGTGGTCACGCAGATCGACGGTGCCCCGCTGGGGGCCCTTTCTGCCGTGGAAGTCGGTGCGGACGGCAAGGTCTACTTTGCCGTGGTCGGGCAGGAGAGCGCGGAACAGGGGCTGGAAAGCGCCCTGCGCACCGAGCTGCTGGCCCACACCGGAACAGGTGCGGTATACGTTTATGATCCCGCTGCCCGCACCGTGGAGCAGGTGGTGGGCGGCATTGCCGGAGCGTCCGGCCTTGCGCTGGACGAGCGCACCCAGACCCTCTACATCTCCGACCTCGGCAGCCGCTGCATCTGGAGCGCGGCGGCCTCTGTCCGCGGCCTGACCGCAGGGGGCAAGGGCTGTCAGAGCAGCTTCAGCGGGCTGCCGGGCTATCCCGGCGCGCTGGCGCTGGATGAGGACAGCACCCTCTACATCAGCTACCGCTGGGCCAGCTCCAGCTGGCTGGAACGCCATGCAGGCAGCACCTTCCTGCGCGGTGTGGCTCTGCGGCTGAGCGAATCGATGCAGGAGAACCTGTTCTCCCTGCCCGCCGACGGCATCCGCGCCGAGGCCGTTTCCACCGCCAGCGGAAGCTGGCTGTGGAGCTTTTCCGGCAAGCCTCAGGGCAGCAGCTCTGCCCTCTGCCCGGTGGAGAACCGGGTGTATTTTGGCATTGCGGGAGAAAAAGCGCTTTATTCTGTACGGGTCTGAACCGCTCCGTCACGCTTCGCGTGCCAGCTCCCCTGCCAGGGGAGCCCTTGGCATCCCGAAAAAATTGTTGCAAACGCTTGGGCCCAATCGAATACAGAACATCGGGTCATCGCGGCAACCGATCGATACGAGGTAATTGATATGACAGACGCATTCAAACAGCAGATTCAGGCGGAAGCCCGGCAGGCAGTGGAAGAGCTGCTGGAACAGGCAAAGCTGAAAAAAGGCGGCGTGTTCGTGGTGGGCTGCTCGTCCAGCGAGATCGTGGGCGGGCACATCGGCAAGGACAGCAGTCTGGATGCCGCACAGGCCGTGTATGCAGGCATTGCACCGGTGCTGGCTCAGCGCGGCATCTGGCTGGCGGCACAGTGCTGTGAGCACCTGAACCGGGCCATTATCATGGAGCGGGAAGCCGCCGAACAATACGGCTGGGAGGAAGTGTGTGTCGTGCCCCGGCCCCATGCGGGCGGCAGCTGGGCCACCACCTGCTGGAAGCAGTGCAAAGATCCCATTGCCGTGGAGGAGATCCGCGCCCACGCCGGTATCGACATCGGCGGCACCCTGATCGGGATGCACCTGCGCCGGGTGGCTGTGCCGGTGCGGCTGAGCCTGAGCCGGATCGGCGAAGCAAACATTCTCTGCGCCCGCACCCGTCCGAAGCTCATCGGCGGAGAGCGCGCAAAATATACCGAGGAGGACTGATGCCTTATGGCAGAAAAAACACCGGAAGAGATGCGGGAGGCCGTGCTGGCCATCCGTGAAAAGATGGCCGCTGCTGCCCGGGAGGCAGGCCGCGACCCTGCCGAGGTCCAGCTGTGCGCCGCCTGCAAGACCCGCACCGCTGAAACCGTGGCCGCAAGTGCCGCCCTGCCCATTGACGTGTTTGGCGAAAACCATGTGCAGGAGCTCTGCGCAAACTTTGACGCAGGCGCTTACTGCGGCAAGCCCAGCCATTTCATCGGACACCTGCAGACCAACAAGATCAAAAAAGTCCTGGGCCGGGCCAGCCTGATCCAGAGCGTGGGCAGTGAACACCTTCTGACCGCCATCGAGAAGGAAGCCGCCAAGGCGGGCATCGTGCAGAACGTCCTGCTGGAGGTGAACATCGGCGGGGAGGAGAGCAAGAGCGGCGTTTCGCCGGAGGCGCTCTGGCCCCTGCTGGATGCCGCTGCCGCACAGGAGCACATCCGGGTCAAGGGCCTGATGGCCATTCCCCCGGTCAATGATGACGATGCACAGAACCGCCGGTATCTCGCCGCCGTCCATGACCTGTTCGTAAAGGCCGGGGAGCGCGGCTATTCCAACGTGGAGATGCAGACCCTCTCCATGGGCATGAGCGGCGATTATGAGAACGCCATCCGCGAAGGCGCAACGCTGGTGCGCATTGGCACCGCGATCTACGGCGAACGGGATTACAGCAAAAAATAAACCTCTCCGTCATCGCTGACGCGCAGACTGAGAAGTTGAAATCAAGGAGGAACCATGGCAAAACAGAACATCAAAGACCCAGGTGCACATCACAACAGCAGCGGCGCGCTCATCCGCCGCTTTTTACCCTATCTGGCAAAACACAAGGCAGTGCTCTTTCTCGACCTGTTCTGCGCCGCGCTGACCACCCTGTGTGACATCTTCCTGCCCAAGATCATGAGCACCATCACCAACTCGGCCATGGGCGTGGGCATCACCCTGACCACCGGCATCGTGCTCAAGCTGGCGGCCATCTACTTTGTGCTCCGCATCATCGACGGCGCGGCCCAGTATTTCATGTCCGGCATCGGCCACATCATGGGCGTGCACATCGAGACCGACATGCGCCGGGATGCCTTTGACCATCTGCTGCTGCTCGACCACACCTACTACAACAACACCAAGGTCGGCACCATCATGGGCCGCATCACCAACGATCTGTTCGATGTGACCGAGTTTGCCCACCACTGCCCCGAGGAATTTTTCATCGCCTTCATCAAAATTCTGGCCTCCTTCATCATCCTGTGCCAGGCCAGCATCCCGCTGACGCTGGCGGTGTTCGCCTGCGTGCCCCTGATGGGCGTGGTATCCGTTTATCTGAACGGCCGTCTGCGTGCCCGGTTCCGGCAGCAGCGCATCCAGATCGGTGAGCTGAACGCCACCATCGAGGACAGCCTGCTGGGTCAGGGCGTGGTAAAAGCCTTTGCCGCCGAGGAGCAGGAGCGTGCCAAGTTCGAGCAGGGCAACAAGGACTTTGAGCACATCAAAACGCTGGGCTACTACGCCATGGCGGCTTTCAACACCTCCACCCGCCTGTTCGACGGCCTGATGTATCTGGTGGTCATTCTGGCGGGCGGCCTGTCGCTGGTCAACGGTAAGATCACCGCCGGTGACCTGGTGGCCTACATGCTCTATGTCACCACCCTCATCGCTACCATCCGCCGCATCGTCGAGTTTGCCGAGCAGTTCCAGCGCGGCATGACCGGCATCGAGCGCTTTGCCGAGATCATGGACACCCCCGTGCCTATCCACGATGCTCCAGATGCAAAACCCCTGCAGCCCGGCTCCGGTGCCATCCGCTTTGACGATGTCAGCTTTGAGTACCCGGACGACCACAACAAGGTGCTCCACCATGTCAGTCTGGACATCAAGGCAGGCGAGCGGCTGGCTCTGGTCGGCCCCTCCGGCGGCGGTAAGACCACTTTGTGCAACCTCATCCCCCGCTTCTACGATGTGACCAGCGGCCACATCTACATCGACGGGCAGGACATCCAACAGGTCACCCTCAAGAGCCTGCGCGAGGACATCGGCATCGTCCAGCAGGACGTGTACCTGTTCAGCGGCTCTGTGGCGGATAACATCGCCTACGGCAAGCCCGATGCCACCCGGGAGGAGATCATCGAAGCCGCTCGTCTGGCCGGTGCAGAGCGCTTTATCATGGCCCTGAAGGACGGCTTCGACACCTATGTCGGCGAGCGTGGTGTCAAGCTCTCGGGCGGCCAGAAGCAGCGCATCGCCATTGCCCGGGTGTTCCTGAAGAACCCGCCCATCCTGATCCTGGACGAGGCCACCAGTGCACTGGACAACGAGAGCGAGATCCTTGTGGGGCAGAGCCTGGAAAAGCTGGCCCATGGCCGCACCACCCTGACCATTGCCCACCGCCTGACCACCATCAAGAACTACGACCGCATCCTGGTGCTTGGCTCCGAGGGCATTGTGGAATCCGGCACCCACGACCAGCTGCTGGAGCAGAAGGGTGTTTACTACCGCCTGTGGAACCAGCTGCCCGGTGAGGACACCCTGTAACTCCAAAATTCAGAGATGACAAAAGCGGAACCGCTGAGTTTTCAACGGTTCCGCTTTTTGTTGTGGAAAAATAAAGGGCTGTCCCCTCTTCGTATGTATAATATTATTCCTCATCCTTCGGGTTGTCCAGATGCTTGCGCTGTCTGCGTGTCAGTGCGGCGCACAGCTGCAGCAATGCAAAACACAGGATACCGGTAAAAACACCGGCAATGACAGCACCGACCCAGTATCCATAGGAAAAACCGCTGATCAGCGTAACCGCCACCACAGCAACCAGAGAACACACGGCATTGGCCGGGGCCGTATCCAAAAGGTGACGATCCCACAAACCATTGCGCAGACACGCAACACACATATAGATGCAGCCGATCATAAATACAACCCACTCTCCGGCGGCCTTGTCCGCAGCCCCGAACATCGTCTGCACGATCCACGCCGCCAGAAGGCTGCCCCACATCAACCAGAAGCCACGCCCCTCAATTTTGCGCAGAGTTTGCTCCTGCATCTCGTCCAACTGGTTTTTCTTGCTGTATAGTGAAAATCTCATAACTCATTCCTCCCAGAACAGTTCATCCAGTGTTTTTCCCAAAATTTTGCAGATGCTACGGCAGAGATTGATAGTGGGGTTGTACTCGCCCTTTTCAATCGCGTTGATCGTCTGGCGCGAGACCCCAGCCGCTTCTGCCAACGCCCCCTGCGTCATATCTTTTTCCGCGCGGGCAGCTTTCAGTTTCAGATTCTTCGGCATCCTGTCACCTCGTCTATTTCCTGTGAGGGTAAGCTCGTTCCCTCTGGATACAGAATAACACTCACCAGACATTATATCAAGTATAATTTACTTTTTGTCTTGTATTTTATATTTCGAAAATAGAAAAAGCCCCGTGTCCAGCATATCGCACCGGCACGGGGCTTTGCAATGATTTCAGAAAAACATTCCCGACCCGCCGGGATGTAAGGATGCAACCGGACGCGCTCCAAAATCCCGGAGATAGTGCTGTTCCAGTTCGTCCGTTTTTGCCTCAAAAATAACCACGGCAGATTTACAATCGTTTTTTCATCAGCCTCAGGTTCGTTGCTTCTGCCATCCCGAAGCCGCCGTAAAAGTGCATGTGGTGCGCATCATCCGGGCAGACCAATTCAATCATCTGTGCGCCGCGTTCCCGCACACGCTGTTCCACTTCTTGGAGAAGTAATCTGCCATACCCCTTGTTCTGATACTCCCCGAAAATCAGGATCTCGTCGAGATAATAGAATGTAAAATCATCGTAGCTTTCCAAAAAACCGATGACAAGCCCTGTTGGAATATCGTTGTCATCTTCTTGCATCAGGCAGAGGGAATCCTCCATCGTTACCATTTGATGGATTCGCTTATATGCCTTTTCATAAGTCCAGCACCCGCCAGAATGTTGGTTGTAGTGGTTCATGTAGAGCATTGCTACTTTTTCAATATTTTCCTCTGTAATAGGGGTACAATTCATTGATTCAGCTCCTTCTTATAAAAAGCCCCATACCCACACATTCAGAGTGCAGGCATGGGGCTCAACCATTTTATCAGGTCGCAGCTTTCTGCAAGTAAAACTCACTTTCTGCCACACGGGTCACAAAGTCGTATTCCAGACGGGTAGCCCGGGAGGGTACGATATCATACCGTTTGCAGACGGTGCGGAAATGGAAAAATATTCCCTGTCCTCTTCATCCAGCGGAGCAACCCACCGGCATTCGGTCGGCTCCATCATTCTCCCACGATGAGCCGCACAGCACCATAGATGCCGGCATCATTGCCGAGGGTAGCTGCAACGATGGGGGTCTCGCGGCAGGAGCTGAAGGCATAGGTCTTGAAATGCTCCCGCAGGGGGTTGAAGAGGACATCTCCGGCACGGGCGACACCGCCGCCCACCATGAACATCTCGGGGTCGGTGGTGGAGGCAATAGAGGCCAGCGCCATGCCCAGGGTGTCGGTCATCTCGTCCACCTCACGGGCGGCCAGTGCATCGCCTGCACGGGCAGCATCAAAGACATCCTTGGCGGCAAAGTCGGTGCCGCGCAGGGTGCAGGGGGTGTCCGGGTTCTCGTCCAGCAGCTTCTTCATGCAGCGGACCACGCCGGTGGCGCTGGAATACTGCTCCAGACAGCCGTGCTTGCCGCAGCCGCAGACCGCCGTCTCGTGGGGGTTGACGGTGATGTGGCCGATCTCGCCGCCTGCACCGTGTGCACCCTCGGTGATCCTGCCGTTGACGATGACACCGCCGCCGACACCGGTGCCCAGCGTGACCATCACCGCGCTGCGGCAGCCCTTGGCACAGCCCATCCAGATCTCGCCCAGCGCGGCCACGTTGGCATCGTTGCCCACCAGCACCTTGATGCCGTCCAGCAGGCCGGACAGCTGGATGGAGACGTTCCGCTCACCCCAGCCGCCGAGGTTGGCGCAGACAATGGGCACGATGCGGCTGTCCAGCACAGGGCCGGGCACACCAACACCCACGCCCTCCACCTGCTCGGCAGTGATGCCGTTTTCCTGCATCTTGTCCTTCACGGCCTTGGCCAGGTTTCCAAGGATGTGTTCCCCTGCATTGGAGGTGTCGGTGGGCACCTCCCACTTTTCCAGCAGAGCGCCCGCCGTGGTGAACAGGCCCACCTTGGCCGTGGTGCCGCCCAGGTCGATGCCGAATGCGTACTCTTTCATATTCATTTACCCCTTCTTTGCGGCGGTCAGGCCGCCGGTTTTCTCATCGTTATCATTATAGCATATCCATTTGCAAATGACAGAGGCTGAAACAGGATTTATGCAAAAAGCCGAAAATCCGTTTCGATTTTTGGCAAAGCAAAAGGCCCTCCCGCAGTGGGAGGGCCGGAAAGCCTTGGGAGAACTTACTCCTCGTCAGAGGATTCCTCTTCGTCATCCTCATCCTCGTCGTCATCATCCGTCTTGGGCTTATAGAAAATGCCGCTGAGGAAGATGCTGATAAAGTACAGCAGGCACATGGGAACAGCCACGAAGCACTGCGACACGATATCGGGCGGGGTGATGATGGCTGCGACCAGGAAGATCAGGACAATGGCAACGCCGCGGCCCTTCTTCATGATCTCGGGGTTTGCAATGCCCATCTTGGCCAGAATGATGGTGACCAGAGGCATTTCAAACACACAGCCGAAGATGATGAACATGGTCAGGCAGAGGTTGATGTAGCTCTCGATGCTGATGGATGCCGTGATGTAATCGGTACCCTCCAGCGTGACGAGGAAGTTCAGCATGAACGGCAGGGTGACCTTGTAGGCGAACAGCACACCCACGCAGAACAGAGCCAGACCGAACAGCAGCACCAGCCGGAAGAAGAAGCTCTCGCTCCGTTTCAGGCCGGGCTTTGCAAAGGCGTAGACCTGATACAGCGCCACCGGAATGGTCACGATCACCGCAGCGATCAGGGACACCCGGAAATACTGCATCAGCTTTTCCTGCGGGGCCAGGAACACGAAGGTGTAGTTCGCATTCATTGCCATGGCCGTCAGCAGGTCGATCAGCTTATCCGAAATTGCCAGGAAGCCGATCACGCCCACTACAAACACCGCCGCGCAGATGATCAGCCGGTTCCGCAGCTCTTTCAGATGTCCGGTCAGCGTCATGCTGCCGTCGTCCGACATGACTTCGGCTTTCTTTTTGCGCTTCACGTTGGTAGCCACAAATTACTCCTCGTCCTTCTTCTCAGCCTTTTCCTCGGTCTTGGTCTCGGCAGGCTTGGCATCGCCGTTCTCATCCACGTCGTCCATGCCTTCCTTAAAGTTCTTCATGGTCTTGCCGAACATCTTGCCCAGCTTCGGCAGGTTCTTGGGTCCAAAGATGACCAGAACGATGATCAGAACAATGATAAACTCCTGAGGTCCGATTCTCATAATAATAATCTCCTTTTTCCTCTTGCCGCGCCGCTCTGGCGGGCTGGATTCCAGTTTTTATCCTACAACCGCGGGCGCGGGTGTATCCATGTACTTAGACCTTTGCCTCTTCGGCAGGGGCAGCCTCCTCAGCGGGAGCAGCCTCGGCAGGGGCCTCGTTTGCAGCGGGGGCCTCCTCGGGCTTTTCCTCTGCAGCAGGCTCTTCTGCCTTTTCCTCTGCCTTCACAGGCTCAGCGGCAGGCTCCTCCGCCTTAGCGGGCTCTTCGGGCAGCTCCTCCACGGTATCCTCCAGCTCGGCCACTTCCTCGACCTCTTCGGCCTTCTTGGCTTCTTCCTTGCTGGTCTTACCGATGTTGGTAAAGCTCTTGGTGACATCCTTCATGCTGTCGTCGATGTCCTTCTTGATGTCGGTCAGGGGAGCAACGGCTTCCTTGATGGGGGCCTGGATCTCGTTCAGGGGCTCCACCACATTCTTCTGGATCTCCTCGGAAGCGGCACCGGTGTACTTCTTCAGCTCCCGCAGCATCTTGCCGAGCTTGCGGGCGTACTCGGGCAGCTTATCGGGGCCGATGACCACGAAGGCCACGATGGCCACCAGGATCAGCTCTGTAAAACCAATTTTCATAGCGTTCCAATTCCTTTCCTCTCACACAACAGGCATCCTTTGCGGCCTGTCGTGCTGTTACTGCACAGGGGATGCGGCGCGGTGTGCGCCTTTGTTGCCCTATGTATACCGGAAGTGTGTGAACTTCAAATGAACTTATTTTGAACAGTATATGAACAAGAGCAATTTTGTCATCAATTATATAACCGCTCGGATATTTACGCTTAGATATTGCATTTCGGAATTACTTGACCGGATTGGTCAGCGTACCAATACCATCGATCTCGCACCGCACCACATCTCCGGGCTTGAGGAACTGCGGCGGGTCCATGCCCATGCCCACACCCGCCGGGGTGCCGGTGGCAATGATGGTGCCCGCTTTCAGGGTCATGCCCTGCGAAAGCTCGGCAATGACATGGTCGATGTCAAAGATCTGCAGGGCGGTATTGGAATCCTGCCGCTTCTCGCCGTTGACAAAGCTGCGGATGCCCAGCCTGGGCGGGTAGTCGGCAAAGGCATCTGCCGTGACGATGCAGGGCCCGATGGGGGTAAAGCCATCCAGACTCTTGCCGAAGTACCACTGTTTGTGCGCCGTCTGCACATCCCGGGCCGAGACATCGTTCAGGATGGTATAGCCGAAGATGTAGTCCCGGGTCTGACCGGCGGGCACATCCCTGGCATCCCTGCCCAGCACCACAGCCAGCTCACACTCATAATCCAGCTTTTTCACCAGATCGGTGTGGGCCTCGATGGGGCCGCCGTCCGGCACGGCGCGGGTCACGCGCTTGGAAAAGTAGATGGCATCCTCGTGCTTGGTGGCAAAGGCAGCGGCAGAGTATTCTCCGCCTCATCGGAGTGGGCCATATAATTGATGCCCAGGCAGATGACATCCTGTGCCGGGGCCGGGATGGGGCTTTCCAGCGTGACAGCCTCCACAGGCAGAGCGGGAATGCCCGCAATGGCCAGCGACAGCCCATACCGCACCTGCGGGGTCAGAAACGGGATGGCCTCGCTCAGGGTCTCATAGCTCAGGCCCAGCCAGCTCAGCGGCCAGACCTGTCGTCCATCCTCCGATAAGATCGCCGGGTCTTCCACGCCGTCCGGCAAACGGCAGGTAATAAAGCGCATACCGCATCCCCCTTCTCAGTGCCGATACGCAATGGCGTTCCGGATACGCTCCGCCTCGGCCTGACCGGCCAGCTGGCGCACCAGTTCCAGTGCAAAGGGGATGGCACCGCCCAACCCATAGCTGGTGGTGATATTGCCATCCACCACGACCTCTTCATCGTGGACGACGGCACCGGCCAGCTGATCCTGGAAGCCAGCGTGGGCGGTGGCGTTCCTGCCCTCCAGCAGGCCCAGGGAGGCCAGGATGCTGGGGGCGGCACAGATGGCAGCCACCTTCCGGCCCGCCTTGGCAAAGGCGGCACAGGTCTCGGTGACCGTCTTGTTGGCGGCAAGGTTGGGTGTGCCCGGGATCCCGCCGGGCAAAACGACCATGTCCACATCGGAATAATCCACTTCCTCGGCCAGTGCATCGGCGGTCAGGGGGATCTTATGGCTGCTCACCAGCTCCCTGCGGCCCATGGCAGAGGCCACGATGACCTCCACCTTGGCGCGGCGCAGCAGGTCTACCACCAGCAGCGCTTCGCACTCCTCGGTGCCATCGGCAAAAAATACAACTGCCTTACTCATCTTTACAGACTCCCTTCTAAAAAAGCGCACCGCAGGGCGGGTAGCTCCCCTGCCCCGCG
>ENA-OQKX01000156-OQKX01000156.1-human-gut-metagenome-genome-assembly--contig:-NODE-156-length-14140-cov-2.320774_pt1 | contig 14140 bp, 19 predicted proteins | sample MGYA00242654_ERZ504810 | MGnify/ENA primary metagenome ERZ504810 (study PRJEB26092, sample SAMD00036378) | human gut metagenome | host: Homo sapiens | study: EMG produced TPA metagenomics assembly of... | reverse complement strand
CAGGCGGTGGGCCTGCTCGCTGATAGCGCGCAGCTGCTGCCTCGGGCTCACGTCCGGAAGCGGCCGTCGACGGCGATGCCGGTGTCGATGCGCGCTTCAGGCCGGCCACGCGGACCATGAAGAACTCGTCGTAGGTTGTTCGCGAAGATCGCGGCGAAGCTCGCGCGTTCGATGACCGGCAGGTCCTCATCCTGGGCAAGCTCGAGGACGCGCTTGTTGAACTTCAGCCAGCTCAGTTCACGGTCGAAGAAACGGTCGTTCGGCAGCGGTTCCTCGCCTGCCTGAAGCTCGCGCTTATCGTTCTTATCGGTCTCAGCGATATGCTCAGCTATCTGGCTGCGCAGGATCGCCTTTGAGGGTGCGTCAAAAATCTGTGCCATAGTTATCTACTTTATCCTCAAGTGCTTGGAATGTCTTGCAAAACTCAGGAAAATTAAGCAGGAGTTAACATTCGTTCGCCGAGTTGGTGAAATATGCTTCCGACACGCCGTTTTTTCGGGGCAAATGAACGTGAATGAACAGGCAAGCGTTGCGATTCGCACAGCATGGAGCATTTTTGCGATTCTTGCGATCGGAAAGCAACAGTTGCGATAAATACGGAACATCGTCCCGTTTCGGTTTGCACTTGCCGCAATGGCGAGCATAATTACGAAGTACAAGAACAACTTAAGAGCAGAGCCCCACAAGGTGTGTATGACCGAGATAGGTTGTTACGTTGAACGGGCATTGGATAGACTTACCGTTACGACGATGTTGTTGTGCAGCGATTCTGCTCCGAAGATTCTTGCAGGAAGGCCCGCTTCGGCGGGTCTTCCTTTTTTGTTGCGCTGCGCCGTGCTGCGTTGCATAATGTCTTGCGATGTGCCGAATCGCGTTGCGATGTGGATAAGTGTGGATGACACGCCGAGGGTGTGGATAACCCACATTCTCCGACCACAGGTGCCGTTTCGGTTTGAATCCATGTGCGGTTTTGTTTTTCAATCGGCGGTATGAGCGATGCAATTTCTTCATTACAGGTCCCTCCGGTCCCATTGCCGTCATACGGAGGCCGTGACGCACGCGTGACGTGTTCGCCGAAAATCCGGTCGCAGCCAGCGGCCAGAGTGCGGCAGCCGACTCGATCCCAGCAAACCGTTCGGCGGAAACGGTCTCGCCGCAACGGTTCTATACGCCGCAGAACGCCATGGACGCGCGAACGTCGGCACGATGGGCCGGGCCTGCCGTGCGGGCGGTTTCATGGGTTCGCCGTTGGAATCGTCGTCCACACGGCTGAAACCCGTTGAAGCGCAACCGGAACCTGCTCCACGCAACGTCGTGGTGGTCGGATCCGCCGTCGCCGGAGTCGGTGCCAGCACGTTGGCGGCGCTGCTGGCCCGCGAACTAACGGAACGTGGATGCAAAAGCGTGCTGGTAGACGCAGATCTCAACGGTGGCGGTCTTGACGTGCTGCTCGGTGTGGAAGACGAAGACGGTTCACGCTTCGGAGACATCAGCGCCCCGCTCGGCAAAGTGGACGGCAAAGCGCTGCTGCGAGAACTGCCCGTGTGGGATGGCGTGCCGCTGCTGGCCTGCAATCCCTGGCGAAGCGAAAACCCGCAATCCTGGGAGATCCAGGCATGCATCCGCGCGCTCGCGCAGGTGAAGGACTCGGTGATCGTGGACGCCGGGCAATGGCGTGGACTCGATGACATTCCGGAACTGGCCCAGGCCACACACATCACCGTGGTCGAAATGACGGTGCTCGGACTGGCCCGAGCCAAAGTGGCCATGAAATCGCGTGGAACGGCGGAACGGCAGAAACATGGCCATATCGTCGGCGTTGAACCACGCGGCGTGGCGCGTGGACGTGGCGTGACCACGCTGGAAGAGACGGAAAACTATCTTGGCCATTCCCTCGCGGCGGTTGTCAAACCGGACGCCAAGCTGTGCGGTGAACTGTTGGACGGCCTGGGCCTGCGCAGGCCGAACCGCCAAACCGTCAAAGCCTTGGCCGCGCTCACGGATGAACTGCAGGAATCGTTGGAAGGCAAGCGGGTGAAGCATGGAACTCGGACCCCTTAGCGCCATCGCCTCGCAGCCGGGCGTCACGGACATCGCGGTGACCTGCGACGGCACGGTTTGGGCGGATTGCGGCCAAGGCATGCAGGAAGTATGTCTGCTGCGCCGATGCTTTCCGTCAGCGCAGTCGATTCGTGAATTCGCAGTGCGATTATGCTCGCAACTTGGCCGACGGCTTGACGACGCCTGCCCGATCGCCGACGCCTCCACCGTGGACGGTCTGCGCGTGCACGCCGTCATCGCACCACTGGTGCCGCAGGGCGCGGCCATCAGCATACGATTGCCCGATGCGGTCTCGCCCGATCTGGAATCGTTGGCGCGCAACGGCATGTTTCCAGCCGAATGGCTGCCCCTGCTGGCCGGACTGGTGTCCCGCAAGGCAAGCGTGCTGGTGACAGGCGGTACCGGTGCCGGCAAAACCACGATGCTCAAAGCCATGCTGATGCGATGCCCGCCGAACGAGCGCATCGTCACCGTCGAGGAAGTGCGCGAATTGGGCATGATCCAACATGCCAACCACGTGTCTCTGGTCACACGCGAAGCCAACACGGAAGGTGCCGGCGGCATAGGCCTTTCCGAACTGATCTGCGCGACGCTGCGCATGAGACCGGACCGCGTGGTGGTCGGCGAATGCCGTGGCGGTGAAGTCGTGGATCTGCTCAGAGCCTTGAATTCCGGGCATCGAGGCGGCATGACCACATTGCACGCCAATCAAGTGGAGGCGGTTCCGGCGCGATTGGTCTCATTGGGTTTGCTGGCCGGATTGGAGCCACGCGCCACGGCGGCGCTCGCCGAGGATGCGTTCGACGTGGTGCTTCATGTGGAACGTATCGCCGGCAGACGGCGCATTGCGCAGGTCGGCAGATTGGAAGCGGTGGAAGGGCGATTGCATGGGCGTCTGCTGGCCGCCTGGGATGGCCGTACGGTCCGTGCCGGCCAACGTTGGGATGGATTCATGAGCCGATGGAGCGCATGATGCGTGATGCGTGTGGTTGGGAATATTGCGCCGCATGGCTGGCGTCGATGGCCGTCTGGCTGTGGCTGAATCGGAACGCGGAATGGGCGGGATTGCGGCGATTACAGCGTGTGCTGGTTCGCTTCGGGCTTCGTTCGGCTGACGATAGCGGCGGGGCCGATGGAGATGGAACTTGTGATGATGAATCCGACGGGCATGGCAGAACAGTCCGGAACGATGGGGAAAACCGGGATGCATCGCCACGGATGCCGACCATCGGCGCTGCCGCATGCGTGGCCGCGCTGCGGGCGTCCGTACGCAGCGGAGCCACCTTGGTCCAAGCGTTCGAGGAATTACAGGGCGCTCCTTTCGCAGTGCCTGAACTGACCCGTTTCCGTATTGACATGGCCGTACGAAGCCGCTGCTCGCTTCAGGAACAACACAAGCATGTGGATCAGCTTGGTGCGGAACTTCATGCGGCCTGCACGTTGAGTCTGCAGTTGGGCTGCGAGATGAGCCGATGCCTGGAGGCCGTCGCGGCGTCGTTGAAGCGGCGACGGCTGCTCGACGACTTGCGTGCCAACGCTTTTGCCATGCCGCAGGCCACGGTGAAGCTGCTGATGGCATTGCCTCTGTTGACGGTGATGCTGGGGGAATGCATGGGAGCCCATCCCTTGCGATTCCTTGTGGAAGACGTGAAAGGATGGATGTGCCTCGGCTTCGCCGGCTGCTGTTATGCCGTCGGCTGGTATTGGATTCGCAGGCTGATGCGGCAGGAGCATGTGCGATGAGCTTGGCATGGCCGATGCTGGCAGCGGTGGGCGCCGCTGGCGCGACATGGCTGTATGAATGGTCGCCGGCCAGAAATCCGCCCGATTCCGACGTGCGGTCATGCAATCTGCCACTGCCCTTGATATTGGAAATGTTGAGCGTGGCGATACGTCAAGGAGCGTCCATTCCACGCGCGCTGATTACGGTCGGAAACATTGTGGAAGGTGAGTTCGGCGGTGGATTGCGCTCGGCTGGAGAACGGCTGAATAGTGGCATGCCATGGAATGAGGCATGGCCTGACGATGATGATTGCGCCGTGGTCCGTGACGCGTTCTCCTCATCATGGTCGAGCGGCTCCTCGCCGGTGAATCGGTTGGCAACCGCAATCGAGCAGCTGGATTGGGATGAACGGTCGCGGATTGAACAGTCGGCGGCGAAACTGTCGATTCGGTTGTTGCTACCGACCGGCCTGTGCATGCTGCCGGCCTTTGTCGCCATTGGCGTGATTCCGGCGGTGATGTCGTTTCTGTAGCGGCCGATTCGCCATGGGGTAGTGCGGGTTGGTGCGAATTGGCTCAAATTTGCTCGAATCGGACCGCGGTCGGAATGACGGATGATGCGCGGTCCGTTCCGTCATGCCCTAATCGCTTGTGGATAAGTGTGGATGACACGCCGAGGGTGTGGATAACCCACGTTCTTCGACCACAACCCACGAAAACCATGCCATCGCCGATGCCAATACCTGACACTGAGCGTACCCGGTCAATCGGCCGGGATTAGCCGAATGAAAGGAGCGTCATGAACGACGCAATGTCAATCAATGTCGATGGTTCGCCGGGTCTGATGGGTCGCGTCGGCCAGAAGTTATGTGCGGCCAAGGAACGTGCCAATAAGGCGGTCTGCCTATTGGACGCGCGCATGCGCCTGCTGACCGCCGAGCCGGAGAAGGGCGCGGTCACCGCCGAATACGCGGTGGTGCTGGTGGCGGCCACGGCATTCGCCGCGGTTCTGATCGCCATCGTGAAATCGGATGTCGTGAAAACGCTGCTGACCGGCCTCATCAAGAAAGCGTTGAGCGTGGGGTAACCATGCTTGCGCGATGGTGGAGACGCCATGCCCGTGACGCCGATTGCGGAACCGTCACCGCCGAATTCGCGGTGGTGCTTCCCTGCGTGGCCGCGGTGGCGATTCTGGTGCTGTGTTTGGGGCGTGCCTCCATAGTGTCCATGAACTGTCAGGACGCTGCGGCCGCCGGTGCGAGGGCCATGGCGATTGACGCCGGCGGCGAAGCGAAAGCCCGCGCCGCGGCGCAAACCATTGCCGGTGGCGGTTCCACGGTGTCGTTCGCCGCCAATGCGAACAGCGTCACCGTTGTGGTGCGTTGCCCGGTTGCGGCGGATCCGACCGGCGTGCTGCCCGCCAGCGTCGTGGGCAAGGCAACTCGGTATTTCTGATTGCGATGTTCATGGCAGCGTGCTGTCCGTAACGGTTTTTGAAAGGCTTCCAATGCGCGGCAAGAAAGGAACGACTTCCGTGAAACATGACGTGAAACAGTATGTGCGACGAGTGTTGCATGTGTTGAAAGGCGCGGACGAAGGTTCCGGAACCATATCGGGAGTCGCGCTGATCGCAATCGTCGCGGCCATGCTCGGTGCGGTCGCCATGGCAGGCAATCTGCTGCTGTGCGTGCATCGCGCGCAGAATACGGCCGACTTGGCGTCGGTGGCCGCCGCGCAGTCGCTGCGTGACGGTGCCGCCGACCCGTGCGCGGCCGCATCGCGTACAACGTCGGGCAATGGAACCCGGCTCGAATCCTGTGCCATTGAAGGCGAGGATGCGGTGGTCGCCGTGCAGGCGGCCACGCAGGTACCGTTCGCACCGTGGGTCGTCCGGCAGTCACGTGCGGGGCCTATTGCCTGTGATTAGGAGATTGCCGGACAGTCGTTGCATGACGACACGGAATGTTCAGCTGAAGGTAATGGGCAATCTGGCGCTTGACGTGAAACATGGTTATCGTACAAGTATGAGCAAGACGTCACATGCGAATACGACCGTTGCCGTGGTCTGCAATCCGACATCGAACAAAGGCAAGGGCGCCCAAGTGGGCGGTCATGTCATTGATCTGCTGCGCGGAGCCGGACGCAAGCATGGCTTTGACGTGATCGATGTGACCGGCACAAGCTTCGACGATTCCCTGGCCAACGCCCGCCGCCGCGGCGACGAATACGATTATCTGGTCGCGGTCGGAGGCGACGGCATGGTCGCGTTAGGCGCCAACGCAGTCGGATGCTCCGGCAAACCACTCGGCATTGTGGCCATCGGCTCCGGCAATGATTTCGCACGCGGACTGGATTTGCCGGTCAATCGCGTCGAAACCGCCGTTGAAGGCATTGTCGGTGCGATTGTGCGCGGCACGCATATCGACGTGGACATGGGCTTGGTGACTTCGTTGCCTGACGGTCATGCCATCGATTCGACCGACGGAACCGATGTTTCACAGTCGCGCTCGCCGATCGACCGCTATTATGCGGGCATGCTGTCGTGCGGTTTGGACGCAAGCATCAACGACCGCGCCAATCATTCGCATCTGCCGAATGGCTCGCTGCGGTATTTCGCCGCGGTCATCGTGGAGCTGACACACATGAAAAGCTACGGATACCACATCAAGGCCACGCTAGGCCGACGGTTCGGTGGAGGAGCGGGATATCATCTTGCCACTGCTCACCGTGGCCAATTCCCGCCATATCGGCGGCGGCATCGAGGTGTCCCCGTATTCACGGTTCGCGGACGGACTGCTTGATCTGGTGTGGCTTGACCATGTGCCGAATTTCCGGGAGTGCGTGGACGCGGTGGCACGCGCCTACCCACGGCCGACTGCTGGGCAGCCATGCTTTCGGATGGAAGCGGGTGCGCGACATCGAAATCACCCGCGCCACCGAAGGGGATGAGCCTCCGGTGTTGATGGCCGATGGCGAATACGTGGGCCATTTGCCGGTGAAGGTCTTAGCCAAGGACCGTGCGCTGCGTGTGCTGGTGCCGCCGGCCGTGGCGGAAGCGCAGGCGGCCGACAGCGAGGAACGGGTGTTGGAAACCATCAAACGTGACGGTCGTGACCCTCTTACCGGTAGATTCCTCGCCTGACGTCGTTTTCCGTCAGCCAGCCGGTGCCGCTCGATGCCCCTCCGGACACTGAACGGCCGTTATATGTTGCTTGCTGGCGGAAATAACGCGTGTGGGAGCACCGTCACAGATATTCGTCCAAATGCAGCGTCTGTGCCGCCACCTGCCTGACAATGTCATCGTCAATGTCAGGATGCAGTCTGATCAGCGAGATCAAGCCGACGATCAGCGTGTAGAAGGTCTCATGCTCGTTGCGGATCGGCATGCCGTGCTTTTCCTCGAATTCACGTACCGTGGAACCGCACAGGTATTCGGAAATGCGGTCCGCGGCCCGGTCGATGAACCTCAGATACAGTGCAGCGTTGCCATCCTCGATGAGACGTTGGCTGAACGGGCCTTCATCGGCGATGAGCGAACGGGTCAGCCGCACCACATCGTCAAGCGCCTTCGAGATGTTGCCGGCCTCGCGATGCTCGTTCCACTCTTCCAGGCGGGCGATGACTTCGCTGATGACATCGTCGAGCACGGCATCCGCAACCTGGTCTTTGTCTTGGAAATAGTGGTAGAAAAGCGATCTGGTCATGCCGACCCGTTCGGCGATATCGCTGATCGTGATCTTCGAAAACCCTTTTTCCAAGCAGATCTCACGTGCCGCCTGCACGATCTGCAAGCGACGCGCGTCTCCAATGGTGCTGGTGGACGCTTCCGGTTTCCCGGTCATGGCTCTCTCCTCCCAATCGCGTGGCAACGCCTTGTGCGGCATGGTGGTGACGCACGGGTTTTAGGCGCGCAACAGTCAGCGTTCGTGACCGACGGTACGCCGATCACACGGTTCATGTCTGATTTCCAGAGTACCGGCTGCGCCGGTTGTAGATCAGACAGACACGCGATGGACTTGCGGAGATGGTCGGCCTCGGCGCTTCCCGATTGGCGAACGTGTCGTAATTCATCGATACTCTAGAACACTACGGCGGAAGGAATTTGCGATGGCACTGGCACTGTATAGAAGGTATCGTCCCGACACGTTCGATGGCGTGATCGGACAGGATCAGGTCACGGTTCCGCTGATGCGTGCGCTTGACGAGAACAAGCTCACGCACGCCTATCTGTTCTCCGGACCGCGCGGCTGCGGTAAAACGAGTTCCGCGCGTATTCTGGCCCGTTGCGTCAACTGCGCCAAAGGTCCGACCTCGCATCCGTGCGGCGAATGCGCCAGCTGCCGTGACCTTGCCACCGGCGGCCCCGGCTCCATCGACGTGGTGGAAATCGACGCCGCCTCCCATAACGGTGTGGACGATGCCCGTGAACTGCGTGAACGTGCCGGATTCGCCCCGGCCCGCGATCGCTATAAAATCTTCATCCTCGACGAGGCCCACATGGTCACGCCGCAGGGCTTCAACGCGCTCCTGAAAATCGTGGAGGAGCCGCCGGAGCATGTCATGTTCATCTTCGCCACCACCGAACCGGACAAGGTGATCGGCACCATTCGCTCCCGCACCCACCACTATCCGTTCCGTCTGGTGCCACAGGAGGTCATGGGCCCGTATCTTGAGCAGATTTGCGCCGACGAGCATATCGAGGCCGAAGCGGGTGTGCTGCGCTTGGCCATGCGTGCCGGCGGCGGATCCGTACGTGACACGCTGTCCGTGCTCGACCAGCTGATGGTCGGTGCCGTCGACGGCAAGATTCCTTACGATTCCGCGGTCGCGCTGCTTGGTTTCACGCCGGACGCGCTTATCGGCGAGGCAATCGACGCCGTCGCCGACAAGAACGGCGAGGCGCTGTATGGCGTCATTCAAAAGGTCGTGGTCGGCGGATTCGACCCCCGACGTTTCGTTGAGGACCTGCTGGCGCGCGTGCGCGACCTGTTGGTGCTCACCTTGGGCGGTGAGCGTGCGGAAAGCGTGCTGTCTGACGACACCGCGACCGAGAACATGGACGATCTGCATCGCCAGGCGGCTTCGCTGGGATTGGCCGCGCTTACGCAGATGGCGGATACGATCAACGCCACGCTGGCCAACATGACCGGTGCGATTTCGCCGCGCATGCGCCTGGAACTGCTCGCCGCCGCCTGCTTGCCGGCGTGAGACGGGCGTGGTCGCGCAAGCCGCCGCACCATCGTCCGGCATGCCGGAAGCTGGGCATGCGGGCGGTGCCGCAGCGTCTGAATCGCAGCGTCCGTCCGGTTCCCGTAGGTACGCCGCGCAATCGGCACGTAGAAGGCATGCCGTGGAACCGTCCGCGGCTCCCACGAATCCGGCCGATGCCGTCGTTTCCGGAGCGGCCTCCGTATTGGCGGAAGTCCAGCAGGCGATGGGTGGACCTCTGTCGGAAGGCAGCGAGCCGGCCGCTTCAGCCGAGTCCAAGCCGGTTGAAACGCAGTCTGCGCCATCCAAACTATCCAATGCCGAACCATCCGCTCCCACCCAGTCCGTGGCTCAGTCCGTGCCTCAGCCTGCGGCAACGGACGATCGCACTCCCGACCAGAAGTGGGACGCGATCGTTGCCGGCCTGCCTGAGGATGTCCGTCGCTACGTGGACCGCGAGAAAGTGCCCCGCGTGCTGCTGGACGGGGCCAAAGGCCGACTGTGGATTAAATTCGACAAGTCGTTGAGCAAATACGCGTTCGCCAAGGCCGTGGCCAAGGAAGCAGTCGACGGCACCACCAATGTGGTGCAGATCGTGCGCGGCGAAGTGCATAAGGTGTTCGGCCCCGATGTCACTCTCGCGCCGGCCAAGAAGCTTGCCGACGGTTCCACCGCCGGTGCCGTGGAGCAAGCTCAGCCCGGAAGAGCAGAGCAAGATCAACGCGCAGCTGGTGCAGGAACAGCTGAAGGCCGCCACCCTGCTGACCGCGAACCTCGGCAAGAAGGTTGCCAAGGAGCCGGAAGACGACGATCCGTGGAACACCCCAATTCCGCAGACGCCCATCGCCGAAGGCAACGCCAACGACGTACAGCCGCCGGAACACCACGTAAAACATGTGGACGTGCCGGATGTGAGCGATGACGTCGACCCATGGGCCACACCACTGCCCACGCCGCAGACGGACGATCAGGAGCAAGGCCAACCGAATGGGCCGGAGCAGCCGCGGCAAAACCAGCCGGAACAGCACAGCGAACGACATAGCGCACGGCAAAGCGCCCGCGAAATGCAATCGCAACAGGCCCAGCAGCCGGCATCATCGCCGGCAGGATTCGCGGATGACCCATGGGGAGCCCCCATGCCGGTACAGGCGGGACCGCCGGAGCCTGAAGTCGCCCCGGAAGACGACGAATACTCCATGAGCGACGAATCGATCGGCGCATCGAACGCTTTGGACATGAACGACCTGAACAGGGTGTTCGAAGTGAAGAAAGTCGAGGAATTCAGCTCGGACGATCCGCATAATCCGCGCAACATGCAGGTGAAGAAAACACTTGACGACTGACACCGGCCACCGCACGTCGCATGTCGCTTATCGTACGGCGAGTACCGGGCGCTGGCCATCAGACGTCAGTTGTCCGGAACGTGGCTGCGGCAACCAGTCAACGAAAGGTATGAACCATGGCTTTGGCCTATGACGGCGCCATCCAACGACTCATCGACACGTTCGCCAACCTGCCCGGCATCGGGCCGAAAGGCGCGCAACGCATCGCCTTCTACCTGCTCAACGCGCCCGATGAGGAATCGCAGGCACTGATCGACGCCATCACGGAAGTCAAGGAAAAAGTACGGTTCTGCGACATCTGCGGCAACGTGTGCGAAACCAGCCCATGCCCGGTATGTGTTGATCCACGCCGCGACCACAGCGTGATCTGCGTGGTCGAAGAGCCAAAAGACGTGATGAGCATCGAACGCACGCGCGAATACCGGGGCATGTACCATGTGCTGGGCGCGTCATCAACCCGATGGCGAACGTGCAGCCGAGCGACCTCAACATCGCGAAGCTCCTTGAACGGCTTAAGGACAGCGAAGTCAAGGAGGTGATCCTCGCGCTCAACCCGAACGTGGAGGGCGAGGCCACCACCAGCTTCCTCTCGCAGCTGTTGAGCCAGACCGACATCAAGGTGACAAGGCTCGCCAGCGGCCTGCCGGTGGGCGGCGACCTCGAATACGCCGACGAGATCACCCTCGGCCGCGCGCTCGCCGGCCGTCGCGCCGTATGAGCTCCGCTGGCATGGCCTCCGCGAGCCGTCGGTCCCGCGCCCAGCTCATACTCAACCGCTGTCCAGCAACGTGTTCCGCATGTTGGGCGCGGTTGGACTTGACAAAATGGATGTTTCCTATAATAGGCTTCACTTGCCGAATCGGGCAGGTGATACGTTGAAGAAGATTGGATAAGTTGTGGCTCTCATCGTGCAGAAGTTTGGCGGCTCTTCCGTAGCCGATCCAGAATCGATCAAGCGCGTGGCCCGACGCATCATCGAAACGAAGAACGCCGGCAATGACGTGGCCGTCGTGGTCTCCGCCATGGGAGACACCACCGACGACCTGATCGATCAGGCGCTCAGCATCGACTCTAACCCGCCGGCGCGCGAGATGGACATGCTGATGACCGCAGGCGAGCGTATTTCGATGAGTTTGCTCGCAATGGCAATTCATGCGGCCGGCTCTCACGCCTACTCCTTCACCGGCTCCCAGGCTGGTTTCATGACCGACGCCCAGTTCGGTACCGCGCATATCAAGGCCGTGAAGCCTGACCGCGTGCGTCGTGCGCTCGACAAGGGTTCCGTGGCCATCGTGGCCGGCTTCCAGGGCGTGAATGAGGGTGGCGACGCCACCACGCTCGGACGAGGTGGATCCGATACCTCCGCAGTGGCTTTGGCAGTGGCGCTGGACGCCGACGTATGCGAGATTTACACCGACGTCGATGGCGTGTTCACCGCCGATCCGCGCATTGTGCCGACTGCACGCCGTATCCCCGTCATCGACTACGAGTCGATGCTGGAAATGTCTTCCTGCGGTTCCAAGGTACTTGCCCTGCGTTGCGTGGAATACGCGCAGCGATTCAACATGCCGTTGCATGTGCGCAGCTCCTTCTCCCACCGCCGCGGCACGCTGATCGTGCCGGAAGATGTCGATCCGCGCACATTGCCGAATATCTGAGATTTGCAAGAAAAGAATCGCACGGCATCGCAAGATATTGCAGGCAATCGCAAGAAAACGCAAAATAAGCTAAGACTTTACAAACAAAGGTAAGAACATGAGCGAAAACAACAACCAGTCCTTGGGAGATCTGTTCCCCGATCTGGGGCCGGAAGTCCCGATCATTTCCGGCGTCGCACACGACAACACCGAATCGCTGGCCACCGTGCGCCGCGTGCCGAACGAGCCGGGCATGGCCGCCAAGGTGTTCACGCTGCTGGCCGAGGCCGGCGTGAACGTCGATATGATCGTGCAGGCTTCCGCTTCCACCGGCACCGCCGATATTTCCTTCACCGTGCCGGGTTCCGCCGCTGCCAAGGTGCGGGATGTGTTGCAGGAGAAGCAGGACGAGCTGGGCTACCAGTCCTTCGACATCGACGCCAACGTGGGCAAGGTGGCCGTGGTGGGCGTGGGTATGAAGACCCACTCCGGCTTGGCTGCCAAGTTCTTCAACGCGCTGAGCGACGAGGGCGTGAATGTGCTGATGATCTCCACGTCCGAAATCCGCATCGCCGCGCTGGTCCCGCTCGAGCAGCTGCAGGACGCCGTCCGCGCGCTGCACACTGCCTACGGCTTGGATGCCGAGCAGGTGGAAGCTGTGGTGTATGGCGGTACTGGTCGCTGACGCAATACCGCGCAATAACAATCGAAAAAAGACTTGACTGGATTGCTTGAGGCGTCTCAGCCAAGTCTTTTTTATTCCCATATCTGTTTTACAGATTATTTTTGCAGATAATCTGCAAATGAAAAAGCGGAGGATTGCTGAATAATCAACGATCCTCCGCAATATTATGTTCTGCAGAAATCAGATATCACCATGTGCAATCATGCATGATCATGCGTAACTGCAGAACATATGCAGATCGTTATCACTTCTTGGTGATGTAGCCGAGTGCCTTCAGCATTTCGGCGCTTTCCAAAGCGCCGCCGGCAGCGCCGCGCAAAGTGTTGTGAGCGAGCCCCACGAACTTCCAATCGAAAATGGAATCCTCGCGCAGACGGCCGATGGAAACACCCATGCCACCCTCGTAGTCCACGTCCTTCTTGACCTGCGGGCGATCGTCGTCGGTCAGGTACTGGATGAACTGCTTCGGCGCATGTGGCAATCCAAGCTCGGAAGCCTTGCTCGTGTAGTTGACCAGGCGATCGACGAGCTCTTCCTTGGTCGGGTTCTTGCCGAAGTTGATGAACACGGTGGCGGTGTGGCCGTTGAGCACAGGCACGCGAATCACTGCGAGGTGATCTTCAGCGGGCCGTCGAACGGCACGATCTCGCCCTTTTCCTCATCGACGCGGCCGAACACCTTCAGCGGTTCCTTCTCGGACTTCTCCTCTTCGCCGGAGATGAACGGAATGATGTTGCCCACCATTTCCGGCCAGTCGTTGAACGTCTTGCCCGCGCCGGAGATGGCCTGATAGGTGCTCACGATAACCTCGCGCGGCTCGAATTCCTTCCAAGCGGCGAGCGCCGGGGTGTAGGCCTGGATGGAGCAGTTCGGCTTGACGGCGATGAAGCCGTGCGTGGTGCCGAGGCGCTTGCGCTGGTGCTCGATCACCTCATAATGCTCCGGGTTGATCTCCGGCACGACCATCGGCACGTCCGGAGTCCAACGGTGGGCGCTGTTGTTCGACACGACCGGCGTTTCGGTCTTCGCGTATTCCTCTTCGATGGTGCGAATCTCAGCCTTCGGCATGTTCACTGCGGAGAACACGAAATCGACGTTTTTGACCACGTCTTCCACGTCGGCCACGTTCTTGACGACCATGTGCTTGACGAACTCCGGCATCGGCGTTTCCATCTTCCAGCGACCGCCGATGGCCTCTTCGTAGGTCTTGCCGGCGCTGTGCGCGGATGCGGCAAGGGTGACCAATTCGAACCACGGATGGTTTTCGAGCAGCGTGACGAAGCGCTGTCCGACCATGCCCGTAGCTCCGAGAATGCCGACCTTAATCTTTTCGGACATAACAACCTCTCGCTTATGCTGGAACGGTTTCGTATGATTTCACGCTTGAGGTCGACCAGCCGGCCCCAAACGACTTCGTGGGCGGCCACACGCGTTGTTTAACTCTTACGAAATTCGCGGAACAAGCATGTTCTCCTATCCGTATG
>ENA-OQKX01000155-OQKX01000155.1-human-gut-metagenome-genome-assembly--contig:-NODE-155-length-14157-cov-2.647826_pt1 | contig 14157 bp, 14 predicted proteins | sample MGYA00242654_ERZ504810 | MGnify/ENA primary metagenome ERZ504810 (study PRJEB26092, sample SAMD00036378) | human gut metagenome | host: Homo sapiens | study: EMG produced TPA metagenomics assembly of... | reverse complement strand
ATGTCAAAAAAACACAAATGCTTATAGCTTTAATTCCTTTGATTGTAAGTGTTGTTTTATTATTAATGAATCCATTAAATGGCATATTGTTTAAAATTGATCAAAATGGAAATTTTCAAGAAGGACCATTCTATCTTTTGTATGTATTTATAAATGATTTATATTATCTTGTAGGGGCTTATAAAGCTTATGTGTATAGTTGTAGAGACAAAAATTATCAACAAAAGAAATCCTATCAGATTTTAGGAATATACATGGCTGTTATGATGATTGTAGGTACGCTTCAAGCTATTTTTCGCCAGGTTCCTATCTTTTGTGTAGGAACTAGTCTGAGTATTCTGATTGTATATATTAGTTTAGAAGAACAAATGATTTCTATTGATCCATTAACACAATTGAATAACCGTAATCGTATGGAACAGCATTTATTTGAGTGCGTAAGAAGTCAAGATTTAAATATGTACTTGTTAGTGTTGGACGTGAATAGATTTAAGAAAATCAACGATGAGCATGGACATGCGCAAGGGGATTTAGCATTAAAGGCCATCGCGAACTGTTTAAAAGAATCTTGTATTGAAAAAAGTGATTTTATTGCTCGTTATGGTGGCGATGAATTTGTGATTGTCTATAAAGGAAATGATGTAGAAGGATTATGCCAAAGAATTCATACTTATATACAACAATTATCTTTTCCGTTTGATTTAGATGTAAGCATTGGATATGCGCAATATAAAAAAGAAATGCGGAAATGGAATGATTGGTTTATCAAAGCCGATAAACAATTATATGATGAAAAGAAGAAATTAAAAGGCCGGTAAATTAAATTGCCGGTCTTTAATCGTACCAAGCGACAGCTCGAATAGGTGAGCCATCGCAGTTTTCAATTTTAAGTGGAAAACAACTAAACCAAAATAAGTCATTTCCACATTGGTCTAGGTTTTTAAGATTTTCAATATTCACAATATCTCGATTTTTAAATAAAGCTTTGTGTCGAGTTAAATTTTCATCATGAATAGGGTCTAATCCAATCACATCAAAGCCTATGCCTTTAAAATTTCCATGAAGAATAAATTCTAATACTTCATCATCAATACATGGATAATCATTAAAGTATGACTCGTCTTTCCATCTTTTATCCCAACCTAGATTAAATAAAAGAAAGTCTGCAGATGCAGCTATATCTATATTGATTTTATCGATTGTGATGGATTGTCCTTCTTTTAAATCTCTACAATCAATGACTAGAGCTTTACCGATGAATTGTTCCGGTGAAAATTGATCCAATGTTTTTTGGCTCGCAAAGATATGGGCAGGTGGATCCATATGCGTTCCCACATGAGAATATATTTGAATCAGTGTTTCTTTAAATCCATCTTTTGAATATGTATTTACTGTAGTTAATTTAGGTTTTTCAGTTCCAGGGTAAACTGGCATAGCTTCAGAAATTGTATGTGTTAAATCAATGACTTTCATAAGTTTCCTCCTAAAGATATTTAACCACAATTTTTGTGGTATTGTGATAAAATTATAAATACAGGTGATTAGTTATGAAAAGAATATTATTATTAGGGGCTACAGGCTCAATTGGTTTACAAACTGTGGATGTGATTGAACAACATCCAGACAAATTTTGTCTAGTAGGAATAGCGGCTGGACATCAAGCGGATGTGATGCAAAAAATCATTGATAAACATCCAACGATTCAAGTTGCTGGTATTTCAAATGTTTCAAAGGCAAATCAATTAAAGGGCGTAAAGATTTTTTAGTGGAACGAATGCCATGGTGGATTGTATTGAAAATTGTGAATATGATTTATTAGTGAATGCGGTGGTTGGATTTAGAGGCTTAAAACCAACTCTTACATCCTTAAAGAAAGGTATCGATGTTGCCTTAGCCAACAAAGAAAGCTTAGTAGCGGGTGGTGTTTTGGTTCGTAAGACATTGCATGAAACAAATACAAAATTATACCCAATTGATTCGGAACATTCAGCTATTTTCCAGTCTTTACAAGGCAATCGTAATGAAGATGTAAAACGTTTGATTATTACGGCAAGTGGAGGTAGTTTTAGAGATAAATCTAGAGATGAATTAAGTGATGTAACAGTAGAACAAACTTTAAAACATCCAAACTGGAATATGGGTAAAAGAATTACAGTGGATAGTGCAACAATGGTGAATAAGGGGTTTGAAGTGATTGAAGCTCATTATTTATTTGATTTGCCTTATGAAAAAATTGATACAGTATTACATCGTCAAAGTATTGTACATTCTATGGTTGAATATAATGATAATGCGATTATTGCACAACTAGGTTCAGCCGATATGCGCTTACCAATTCAATATGCACTATGTTATCCAGATCGTCCGGTATTAAAGGAGGATCATCCTTTGGATATGACAAAGACAATGGATTTGAATTTTAAAGAAATGGATTATGTTCGTTATCCAATGTTGAAACTAGCCTATGAAATTGGTAAAAAAGAAGGAAATCTAGGTGCTATATTTAATGGGGCGGATGAACAGGCCGTACAATTATTCTTAGAGAAGAAGATTTCTTTTTTACAAATTGAAGAAAGTATTGAACAAGCTTGTAAGAACGCAAAATATATTGAAAATCCTACAATTGAGCAATTAGAAGCATCGGATGCATGGGCAAGAAAATTCGTCATTGAATATTGGGACTAGACCAATTGAAATTTTGGGAGTAAAATAGTGAAATGGAATGGAGGGTTTGTCGTGAATAAAACAAAGGTTTATTGTGTAGCAAGTGCTGTTGCGGTTTGTGTGGCTTCAAATCCTAGTATGGATGTACTTGCAAAACATTTACAGCCAGTAAAATTAGAAGAAAAAGCCCAACAAACAATTTCAGCAGAAGATTATATTAAGTATTATTTGAGTACAAAAGAAATTGTTAAGGATCTTAACAATAAAGATATTGAAAAATATACTTTGATCACAAAAGTAGATGAAAAGAATTGTACAATCGTATTGACTGGTAATCAATTGTTTAAGGAATTGACAAAAGAAAACCAGGATGAAATTAAGAATGCGTATGAAACTGCATATAAAGATGCAGGTATGAAAAAGGCAAAGAATTGTACATTAAGTGCATATGATATTATTGTAAGTCAAGCCAATACAATGGTTTTGGAAGCGAAAGAACAATTGTCACTTTTAGTAAAAGATGCTGGAAATTTAGATGCCTCTTTATATACGGCAAGTACATATGCATTATTACAATCTGAAGTGAATGAATCAAATAATTTGATCGCACAAGATACTGCAACTTTAGAGCAGGTGGTTGAAGCACAAGTTAAGTTAGTGAATGCAAAAAATGCATTGATCGATCTTTCTGGATTAAAGAGTGTGGTTGAACAATCAAATTATGCAAAAGATGAATATACAAAAAATAGTTATCGCACATATGAAACAACATTGAATCAGGCTAAGGCGGTTTTAGAAAATGCAAATAGTACAGCCGAAGAAATTCAAAAGGCACAAGAGGATTTGAAAATGCAATTCAAGCATTGGTAAAAAAAGCCAATTTTAGCATTTTGAATGAAAAGGTGCAGGAAGGCTATGCATTTTTAGAATCCGACAAAGATATGCTTGAAGAAGCATCTTATACGAATTTTAAAAATGAATTGGATGCTTGTAGTGTTGTTCTTACAAACGATGAATCCACACAAGATGAAATCAATGATTCATTAGCACGATTGAATGCTTATTTTGAAAATAAAGATAATTTTGTATATAAGGTGATGACACTAGAAAATAATGTGGTTGCAGAGCCTCAAAAACAAATGTTGGATACACCTCAATTGGTTGTTCAAGAACAAGTGAATACAGTTCAATCTGTACAAACACCTTCGCCTAAGGCAACAACAAGTGCTGCAGATAATTTCATTAAGACTTATTTAACGAGCGCGAGTGGGAATGTCTTTACTACCGCAAATTATTTAAACTATCAAAAGATTCTTTCGGCAATGCCTAGCTGGTTAAAGTTATCGTCACCGGATCAAAAAGCAGTCAATACCGAATTAAAAAATAAGGTTGGTAAAACTTACCAAAAATTATTACAGGAAGCACAGAATTTAAAAATGAATTCTGGTACAAGTATCAACACTGCTACAAATACAGATTCTACATTATATACATGGTTATGTGTAATGTCTTTGGGTATGTTAACATTTGTAACAAAACGTCTAAGAAAACAAGATTAAGGGCTGTGGCCCTTTTTTTCATGTTTAAAAATTGTTATAATAGTGCGAGAAAGGCTTATGATTTTATGAAACAACAAAAATACAATGCTAAGGATCTAACTCTGGCATATTTTCAAAAAAAATCGAAATTGTATCGTGCAGGTGGATATAAATATGCGACGCCTTTAAAACGTAGTCTATCCGATTATCAAGATCATTTATTTGCGTTTTTAATGGATATCAATATTTGTTTACTTCCTGTTTATATATGGGTTATTGAGTTTTTATTAATTATGTGTGGATTGATTCCACCACACTTTTTTGATTTATTATTCTATATTATGTTCGCACTATTATTTGTGTCGAGCGTCTTATTGCTTGCAGTTTTTTACAGCTCGAACAAATGGTCAATCCTTTTGGCTATGCCATGCTGGATTTGAAGTTAGTCCGGAAAAAAAGATAAAAAAGAGGCAATGCCATTAAACTTGATTTTAAGACAAGCATTAGGCTTTGGTGTTCCACTTATGATTTTTGGCTTCTTCTTTCAAGTTTTAGGTGTTATTTTATGGTGGATAATCAATGGAATCTTTGTATTGGTTATGCCACACCAACAAACTTTATTTGATTTGATTTTCGGCTTAGTTCCAGTTCGTGAACCAGATCAAGAGATTCGTTTTGAAACAAAGCCAGAACCGGTTAAAGAAGAATTACATGTTACACCAATCGATTTACACATTCGATCAAATTATAGTGATGACGGATATTATGATGTTGAAGAATTGTTTAAGCAGGCAAAGGATAATGGTTTAGAAGTGATTTCGATTACGGACCATAACTGTGCAAGAGCAAATGCGGCGGCTATGCGTTTTTCGAGTCTGTATAATATTCAATATATTCCAGGCGTTGAAATTGATGCGCAGTATAAAAGAATGCGAGTTCGTATTCTAGGTTATTATATTGATTGGACAAATGAAGTGTTTGAAGTACTAGAACAAAATTCTTTGAAGCGTGAAAAAGAATTATCGATTGAACGTGTGGAAAAATTTGAAAACTTCTCAGGAATTCGTATTGATGTGGATTCTTTGATGTCAAATTCTCGTTTTCAAACAATTACGCCAACGGAAATCACAAAAATGGTTTTCCATAATGAAAGAACGCGTTCATTGCCATTTGTGAAGAAATATTTGGATAATTGTGAAAGCCATAGTGCTGCAATGTCAAGATTTGAAACAGATGTATTTGGCAAGAATGGACCTTGTTATGTAAAGGCAGATTATCCAGATGCTCAAGCAGTCATTGATGCGATTCATAATGCTGGTGGAATTGCGATTTTATCAAGTTGGCATTTAGATTATATTTCAGATGAGGTATTAGAAGAAATTGTCGATTTAGGTATGGATGGAGTGGAATGCTTCTCAAATGATATTCATGAACAAACGATTGCGGCAGCTTTAAAAATTGTACAGAAACGTAAATTGTTTGTTTCTTGTGGTAGTGATTATCATGGTCCGACTAAGCCAAAATATCATATGGGTGTTTCAAATTGCCCAGAAAAGGCATTGCCACTTGTAAGAATTTTGACAAAAGCCGCAAAATAAATTTGCTCAAAATATGTTTTATAGCGTATAATAGAGCAGTCAATAAGCAAAGAAAAGAAGAGTATTTATATTGCATACTATAGAGAGCAGATGTTTGGTGAAAATCTGTGTATAAGATATAAAGAATATGGTCTTGGAGCTTCTTTATTGATATGTAGATAAAGACGTATGCTGGCGTTAACAGCTTGAGGTGTGCAAACACAAACTAAGGTGGTACCACGAAGCTTTCGTCCTTGGATGAAGGCTTTTTTTATTGTAAAATAGGAGGAAATAGAAATGACACAAAAGAAAGAACCGTTTTATTTAACAACTGCCATTGCGTATACATCTGGTAGACCTCATATTGGAAATACATATGAAATTATCTTATCGGATGCGATTGCTCGTTTTAAAAGAGCACAAGGATATGATGTATTTTTTCAAACAGGTACAGATGAGCATGGTGTAAAAATTGAGGAAAAAGGCAAAAGCTGCAGGAGTTACTCCACAAGAATTTGTCGATGGTGTAGCTGCTCAAATCAAATCCAACTGGGATTTAATGAATACAAGCTATGATTATTTTGTACGTACTACAGATGATTATCATGTTAAAGAAGTACAAAGTATTTTTAAACGTTTATATGACCAAGGAGATATTTATAAAGGAACATATGAAGGATGGTATTGTACGCCTTGTGAATCTTTCTGGACAGAATCTCAACTTGTTGATGGATGTTGCCCAGACTGTGGTCGTCCAGTAAAAAAGGCAAAAGAAGAAGCTTACTTCTTCAACATGCAAAAATATGCAGATCGTTTGATTAAATATATTGAAGATCATCCTGATTTTATTCAACCAGAATCTCGTAAAAATGAAATGTTGAACAACTTCTTACGTCCAGGATTACAAGATCTATGTGTATCTCGTACTTCATTTAGTTGGGGAGTTCCTGTTGATTTTGATCCAAAACACGTTGTATATGTTTGGATCGATGCATTAAGTAACTATATTACGACTCTTGGATATCATGCCAATGGTGAAAGTGATGAAAAATTTAAAAAGTACTGGCCTGCAACTCATATTATTGGTAAAGATATTTTGCGTTTCCACACAATCTATTGGCCAATTATCTTAATGGCTCTAGATTTACCTTTGCCAAAGAAAGTATTTGGACATCCATGGCTACTTACTGGTAGTGATAAAATGTCTAAATCAAAAGGAAATGTAATTTATGCAGAAGATTTAGTGGCTCACTTTGGTGTAGATGCCGTACGTTATTATTGTTTACATGAAATGCCATTTGCCCAAGATGGAACGATTACTTGGGAATTAATGATTGAAAGAATCAATTCAGACTTGGCAAACATTTTAGGAAACTTAGTATCTCGTACAATTGCGATGTCAAATAAATATTTTGGTGGTTTAGTCACAAATCCAAATGTATGTGAAGCAATCGATGAAGAATTAAAAGTTTGTGCTTTAGAAACTAAGAAGAAAGTAGAAGCTAAAATGGAAGAACTTCGTGTTGGTGATGCATTAGATGAAGTGTTCACATTGCTTCGTCGTACAAATAAGTATATTGATGAAACAATGCCTTGGGTACTTGCTAAAGATGAATCGAAACAAGATCGTTTGGCAACAGTTCTTTATAACTTGCTTGAATCAATTCGTATTTCAGCTGTATTATTACACTCATTCTTGCCTGAAACAGCTGAAAAGATGTTTGCGTACTTAAATACAAAAGTAACCGATTTAGATTCTTGTGATTCTTTTGGAAACTTAGAAACAGATATTCATGTCGTTGAAAAGTGTGAACCATTGTTTGCGCGTATTGACGAGAAGAAATTTATGGAAGAATTCAATAAGAAAAAAGAAGAAACGAAAAAGGAAGAAGAAAAAGTAGAAGAAGTTACAATTGATGATTTTGCGAAACTACAATTTAAAGTAGGTACGATTGTAAAATGTGAACCTCATCCAAAGGCTGATCGTTTGTTGGTAGAACAAGTTGATTTGGGTGGTGAAGTTCGTCAAATTGTGAGTGGTATCGCAAAACACTACAAACCAGAAGAGTTGATTGGAAAACAGGTTGTCGTAGTGACAAACTTAAAACCAGTTAAATTACGTGGTGTAGAATCTTATGGTATGATTCTTTGTGCTACAGATGATAAAGACTTATCATTTGTCACAGTCGCAAAAGAAATGCCTAATGGTGTAACTGTTCGCTAATGAATGACAAACAAAAGGTTGTTTTTAAACAATTACAACTTGCTGGACTTGGCGTTGTCGTCTTTGTGTTTGGTTTGTTGTATCAAGAAAAAGCCATTTCTATGGTTGGAATCGGTATCTTGATTTTTGGTTTATTAAGAACCTACTACATTAAAAAAGTAATTGATAAACTAGATGAGTAATCAATAAATTGCTCATCTTTTTTTGTGCAAATTAAAAAGGCGATGAACTCGCCTTGATTAGTGCATTAAACGATGCATGTTTTTAGCTTCATACATGGAATCATCCATCGATGATAAGAATGTCTCAATATTACCGCTGTATTTAGCAATTCCAATTGAGAAAGATAAGTGGAATGGTTCTGTTGAATTCGTGTTAAATTGTCGTACGTTTTGTTCAATATGTTTCTTTAGGGCTAAAGCTTCTTCATTGGATTTTAATATTGCGAAGATCACAAATTCATCTCCACCCATACGAATGGCAACTGAATCTTTATCGATTGAATGTTGTAGAATTTTTCCAAACTGAATGATGGCTTGATCCCCTTTTAAATGTCCATATATATCGTTGATCGTTTTAAAATCATTAATATCCATCAAGAATCCGTATACATGTTTCGCTTTATTGTTTTGAAGTTTGTTTAGATAATGGTTCATGTATTTTCGATTGTAAAGTCCGGATAAATCATCAATAAAGGATATAGATATTTGAATTTCAATGTAAACGATGATAAACGCGATTGCGACACAAAGCCAAATCGTAGAAATTCCAAAGAAGAAACCTTGAATCATAGTGCCAATCATGCAAGGGATGATAAAGAAGTAAATGGGAAAGAATTCGACTAAAATGGAGTCGCTTCTAGCTTTTTGTACAGTATATATACTTTCGATATAATAAATAAAGACAATGATATATAAAAGGAAATTGATAGGGCCACGAGTATATTTGTTTTGTTTAGAAATATCGAAAATAATATCGGTACCACATAAATTGATAATTAATAAAATCATAGCTATGATCAATGGGATGGCTAGGATTCTTGATTTCTTTTTAATGCGTTTAAAATTTCTATGAATATGATATCTACAATAGACACAACAATATCCAATGATGCTTGAGGCACTTGAGGAAATTGTATTTGAGATATATTGTAAAATATGAAAGATAAAACCTGGGCGTGCATCAATGATAAAACTAAGCGTTTCATTGATCGTGGCGATAAAGGCGACAATGAGCATAAAGTTATATGCTTTTTCATCAAACTGATTCGTTTGGGAAATTCGTATTCTATATAACAGCAAAAAGAGTACTAAAAATGCCCCAGTCCCGTTTGCCACCAGTATCTCGGGTATGTTGATCATAATAAACTCCGTTTCTTTATGGTTAGACGCTTTTATGATAATCCTCTTTATAAGAACTTGCAAATGAGAAATTGGTTCTTATGTAAATTAAAATTAACATAGATTAAGCATAAATTAAGCGAATGCTAAATGTTAGTTCAATCGTATCTAGTCATATTGTACTTTATTTAAAGCAATTTATACTAAAAGTATAAGGAGGTACAGATATGATTGTGATTAAAAATTCAGTGGTAGAACTCTTTATTTTACTTCTTTTGGCATGTACCGTTTTTATTTATAAACTTCCAAGTACAATGAACACTTGGTTATTGAATTCAATTGTGATTGTGGTAATGGCGCTTGTATTTTAAGAATCGCACTTAAAATGATGAATCATAAATAATGTTGGCTTTTCCTAAGGGGAATGCCTTTTCTTGTGGTATATTATAGGTATGAAAAAGTTTTTAAAAGATATTGCACAAGGCGTATATGATGGACTACAAGAAAATGAAGCTACACATAATCAATATAGTTTTCAAGATATTTATGATGTGATTCAAGAATTTGTTTCCTATATCTTTGTTGGCATGATTCTAAGTGTAGGAGCTATTTTTGCCTATCCTTACTACAAAGCATTTATATCATTAGGTGCGGTACTCCTTCTTGTATGGGCATTTATCTTGTATTATTTTTTAAATTCGAAGGATTTTAAAAAAATCAAAAAGAAATGAGGAAGAGGTATGGTGCGCCAGTTCGGTGCAGTTGATTTAGTTGGGTGAAACTCCTAACCTGGTAACTCTTGGAGCAAAGAGGCCAGTATCTAGTCCTTGGGCATTGTATCGTGAGGTACAGTGTTAAGCGTAGGAAGGAAAGACTTAGAGCCCTAAAGCGAAAGCCTGAAGCAATCTAGCGTCGTTAGTTCCAACAAAGTGGTGGGTGATGCTCTCATATAAGCCGCAACCAACATAGGTTGAATCGTTATGCCAGATTCAATCGGACACCACCGGCGTTGTAATGCAGGGCGAGAAGTCAAGGTATCAACTGCATACCTGGGAGGTCTTGCAGTTTCCGATAAACACGGTACTGTTGTTACAAGTGCCAATACCACAAGAACAACGGGAAGAACTGCAAGAAGTCCGATGAGGTCATATGGTAGCTATGAAGTGTATGAAAGTACATGGAGCGAAGGACCGAAACACAGTTACGTTTCTTGAAGGGAAACATGTTGAAAACACTGGAGGTTACAAAGACATGGGAACAAAACGACAAGATATAAGAACATTGTCAAAAAGACATCCTAAACTGGAAACGTTGATGAATCGAGTAGACAAGGAGTCTTTAATAAGACAACATCGTCTACAAAAGAAAGACAAAGCTCCAGGAATAGACATGGTAACCAAGGAAGTGTATCAGGAAAATCTGAATGAAAATATAGATGACTTGATGCATAGACTTAAGAGTTTTAGCTATAAGCCACAACCCGTAAGACGAGTTGAAATCGACAAGGGAAATGGCAAGAAAAGACCTTTAGGAATACCGGTCTATGAAGACAGGCTCTTTCAAGGAGCCATGGCAGATATACTTAGTGATGTATATGAACCTAGATTTCTAGACTGTTCATATGGATTCAGACCAAAACGAAGCACTCATGATGCGATTAAAGTAATCAATGATACCATAATGCGCAAGAAGGTAAATTATATACTGGATTGTGACATTAAAGGCTTCTTTGATAATGTGAATCATGAGTGGCTTATGAAATTTCTTCGAAATGATATCGCAGACCCGAACTACCTGAGATATATAGCGAGAATGCTCAAATCAGGTGTCATGATAGAAGGAAAGTATGAGGATACTAGTGTAGGAACACCTCAAGGAGGACTGATTAGTCCAATACTTGCCAATGTGTATCTACATTACGTACTGGATTTATGGTTTGAAAAGTGTATCAAGAAACAGTTATGTGGAGAAGCATACCTGGTAAGGTTTGCCGACGATTTCTTAATAATGTTTCAATATGAAAGAGATGCACAAAGAGTATATGAAGCCGTTATTAATAGAATGGAACTTTTTGGATTGGAACTATCCAAAGAAAAGACACGAATACTTCCATTTGGAAGAAATTGTGGAACTAGAGAAACTTTTGATTTTCTAGGATTTACACATTTCAACAGTAAAACAAGAAAAGGCTACTATTCTGTAGGACATAAGATAAGTCGTAAAAAGAAGAAGCAATTTAAGTCAAACTTAAAGAAATGGGTCAAAATGAATAGAAACACTCAATTTGACGAATTCATGAAGGCGTTGAACAAGAAACTTACTGGTAGTTTTAACTACTACAGTTTGAGTGGAATGATAAAAGAGGTCAGAAACCTTTGGCAACATTCACTATATGTAACGTTCAAATGGTTAAACCGAAGGAGTCAAAGAAGAAGTTTTAAATTGGAAAGGTTCTATGATATATGGAATGACCGAATCATTCACCCTTATATCCATGTTGATATTTGGAGCGGTGACAAAGTCATATATAACAAGAATGTTTAAAAGTAACAGTGGGGAGCCGTATGCGGGATAACTGCACGTACGGTTCTTAGAGGAGTTTTATCTCCAACTGTTTAATTATTAGTAGAAGGAGAAAATTTACTTATGCAGACTATTTTAGTTTTACTTGTGGCATTTGTTGCAGGTATCGAAGGCATCTTGGATGAGTTTGAATTTCATCAACCCATTGTTGCCTGTACATTGATTGGACTTGTCACCAATCATTTGAATGAAGGATTATTGTTAGGCGGATCTTTACAACTGATTGCATTAGGATGGGCAAATATTGGCGCTGCTGTTGCTCCGGATGTATGTTTGGCAAGTGTGATTTCATCTATTTTGATGATTCATGGCCTTGAAAGTACAATTGAAGCTAGATTCGTAATCGCATTTAGTATTGCCTTAGCGATACCATTATCTTTAGTGGGTTTATCTTTGACAAAGGTGTGTCGTAATTTAGCAATCCAACTTGTACATAAGATGGATGAGACAAAGAAAGTTTCTTATTATCAATGGATTGGCATTTGTATGCAGGGAATTCGTGTTTTGATTCCCACAATCGTTTTATTATTGATTCCATCATCCATGATTTGTTCAATCTTAGAAATGATTCCTGTTTCAATTTATAAGGGATTATTGATTGGTTCAGGTGTAGTTTGTGTGGTTGGATTTGCGATTGTAGCAAATGTATTAGGATCTAAATTTACATATCCATTCTTTATGATTGGATTTGGAATTGCATGTATGACAAGCTTGTCTTTAATATCTTTATGCTTTATTGGTGGTGGCTTAGTTTGGCTATATATGTTGTTGAATGCGAAAGAAAAATCGAATAAGACAAGTGATGATCCGTTAGGGGACATCTTAAATGATTATGAGTAGGTGGTTTATATGAAGAAAAGTACAAGATTAAAGGTTTGTTTAAACCATCAATATTTACAAGGCTCATGGAACTTTGAGCGTATGCAAAATGGTGGATGGTGCTATGGTTTACTTCCAGCATTGAAAGAATTATATCCAAACAAAGAAGATTATGATTTGGCTGTAGAGCGCCATTTAAAGTTCTATAATACACATCCATATGTTTCTGCACCAATTGTTGGTATCGTTTTGGCTATGGAAGAAGAAAAGGCAAAAGGTGCTGATATTTCAGATACTTCCATTCAAGATGTAAAAATTGGCTTAATGGGCCCTTTGGCAGGTGTTGGAGATCCTGTATTCTGGTTTACAATGCGTCCAATTCTTGCGGCTGTTGCTGCATCATTAGCTTTATCACAAAACATTCTAGGACCTATTTTCTTCTTTGTGGCATGGAACATACTTCGTTTTGGCTTTCTTTGGATCACACAAGAGCTTGGTTATAAGAAAGGTACTAAGTTGATTACGGACTTATCGGATACATTCTTAAAGAACGTAACATTAGCTGCAAGTATGTTAGGGATGTTTGTGGTTGGAATTTTAGTGCAGAGATTTGTACAAATCAATGTAGTAAGCATTCAATCGGATTTAGATATGGTATTGCCAGGAGTCCTTTCTTTATGTGTATTCTTTGGTTGTACAAAGATACTAAAAAAAGGCTTTTCACCCGTATTATTAATTGTCATTTTATTTGTTCTTTGTGTTATTTTAGAAATGGCAGGAATCTTAGTGATTTAAGTCTAAAAATATGATTTGTATACTTCGTACAATAGTATTATTTAAGAAGAAAAAGATAAATCGGGATTTATAAAGGAGAATATTGATGAAATTATTTTTATGTTCGCACTTTTCAAGTGTAGGAAGTTTGATAAAAGAAGAAATTGATAACAAGAAAGTCGCATTTATTCCCACAGCTTCGCTGCGTGAAGGCTATACCGGTTATGTCGGCTCGGCTCGAAAATTATTCAAAAAGTTGGGAGCAATCGTAACTGAAATTGATATTTCAACGGAGGCTTATTCAACGATACAGTCTGTTTTTGAAGATGCGGATGTGATATATTTTACCGGCGGAAATTCTTTTTTCCTTATAGACCAGCTCCGTAAAACGGGAACGGATGAGCTGTTGAAGAAAGAATTGGCAAAGGGAAAACTGATGGTTGGTGAATCGGCAGGTGCGATTATATGCGCTCCAAGCATCCAATATATCGAGCAAATGGATGAAAAGCCAGAGGACTACTCACAAGAAGATGATGCAGGGCTTGATTTGATTGATTTCTATGTTCTTCCGCATTATCTTACAGCACCATTTAAGAAAGTTACCGAGAAAATAATGACTGAGTTTTCGGATTTGAATC
>ENA-OQKX01000152-OQKX01000152.1-human-gut-metagenome-genome-assembly--contig:-NODE-152-length-14210-cov-3.086416_pt1 | contig 14210 bp, 14 predicted proteins | sample MGYA00242654_ERZ504810 | MGnify/ENA primary metagenome ERZ504810 (study PRJEB26092, sample SAMD00036378) | human gut metagenome | host: Homo sapiens | study: EMG produced TPA metagenomics assembly of... | reverse complement strand
CACGAACTGGTCGATGATCTCCTGGATCTCTTTTTCGGTAAATGTTTCCTCTGCGAGATCACGCTCTGCATAAATATCTAAGAAAGTGGAGGTACGTCCTAAGGACATTGCCGCACCGTTCTGCTCTTTTACTGCTGCAAGATATGCAAAATAGACAGCCTGTGTTGCCTCTAATACATTATTTGCAGGTTTCGAAATATCACAGCCGTAAATTTCTGCCAGTTTCTTTAACATTTCCAGCGCACGGATCTGCTCGGATAACTCTTCTCTCTCACGGATCACATCTGAGTACATGATGGTACGTGTGTTGTTCAGCTGCTCTTTTTTGTCCTCGATCAGACGGTCTACACCGTAAAGTGCCGGTCTTCTGTAGTCACCAATAATACGTCCTCGTCCGTATGCATCCGGAAGTCCAGTGATGATATGTGCGCTTCTGCACGCTCTCATCTCCGGTGTGTAAGCGTCAAATACACCGGCATTGTGAGTTTTTCTGTGTGTTGTAAAGTACTCTACCACTTCAGGATCGACTTTGTATCCATTGTCCTCGCACGCCTTGATCGCCATACGGATACCGCCGTAAGGCTGGAGAGCACGTTTGAAAGGCTTGTCCGTCTGAAAACCGACAATCTTCTCTTTCTCTTTATCTAAATAACCCGGACCATGGGAAGTGATCGTGGAAATGATCTTTGTGTCCATATCCAGCACTCCGCCGGCTTCTCTCTCCTGTCTGGAAAGTTCTAATACCTGATCCCAGAGATCGGTGGTATCCTGTGTTGGTCCCTCTAAGAAGGAATCATCCCCATCATATGGATGATAATTCTTCTGAATAAAATCTCTTACATTTACTTCTGTTTCCCAGGCTCCGCCCTGGAAGCTTCTCCATTCTGTCTGCATTTTTCTCTCCTTCTGCCACCGTGTGGCCTTGCATGGTTCATCACACTTTTTTATGATGCTCATTCTGATTTTTGATCGATGCATGGTTAGTTTTTCTAACCATAGTTAGGCTATCCTAACTTTCATCTTTGTCAAGAGTCACGTGCGCTTTTTCCGGTAAGTATTCGAAAAAATACAATGAGTGGTTCCTTTCTCATGCTGATGGGATTTTTTGGAAAATTTACCCTAAAAATAAAAAGAACCGCACGTCTGGACTCTTCGCCCAGACGGTCGGCATTCTTTTGTTATACTTCACGTGGTAAACCCCACTATTTCCGTCAGTCATATAACAATTGCATTGTACTATGAGTGGCAAATATTTTCAATAGGTAATTTTTCACAAACAATCCACATATGCCAGCAATTCCTCCGGTCTGCACTTTAGCACCCGTGATAGCTTCAGCAATGTCATTCCCTGTGGCAAGTAATACATAAAAATTCTTGTTTTGTTTCCCATGTTTATGTTATAATATTCCAAAGCATATTTTACAAAATCTTTATGGCGTTATGCCATCTATATTCTGGAAACGTCAGATTACCCCCAATGATCTGCGTTGTTCGTTCGTATCTATGCTTTTAATTACCCATTAACGAATTTAAAAGCAGGAGACGAAAGAAATCAGATATAGAATATATTTATTCTCCTGCCAAGACAGTATTATTTAAGAGCTGTCTCACCAATCAGGAGGAAGCCTATGGCAAAACACAAACGAAACCATAACAAATTATCCAGAAACTCAGCAGTCAATATGCCAGCTACAAACAGAAACTACAAAGACACTATTTTTCGCATGTTGTTTTCTGACCGGAAGAATCTGCTCTCACTTTACAATGCGGTCAATCAAAGTGATTATAAAAACCCGGAAGAGTTGGAAATTGTGACATTAGAAAATGCTATTTATATGGGGATGAAAAACGATCTGGCATTTATTATGGATACCAATTTATATCTGTATGAGCATCAGTCAACATACAATCCCAATATGCCTCTTCGTGATCTGTTTTATATTTGCAGTGAATATCAGAAACTCGCGGATAAGAAATCTCTTTATTCTTCGACTCTGCAAAAAATTCCTGCACCAAATTTTATTGAGTTTTACAATGGATCGACGGCAGCTCCGACTGCACAGAACTTCGGCTTTCCTCGGCATTTGAACATTTGTCAGGTGAACCAAAGCTTGAATTAATTGTCACGGTTTTAAATGTCAATGTGGGACACAATGCAGAGTTAATGCAGCATTGCAATACATTAAATGAATATGCACAGTATGTTGCCAGAGTGCGGCACTATGCGTCAGATATGTCTTTGAACCATGCAGTGGAATGCGCTGTAGACGAATGTATCCGGGAAGGGATTCTGGCTGAATTTCTTACCCTAAACCGAAACGAGGTCATCAGTATGAGTATCTTTGAGTATGATAAAGAATTGGAAGAGAAGAAATTACGGAAAGCAGAATATGAAGCTGGCTTCTCTGAAGGCGAAAAGCATGGACATGAGACTGGTTTCTCCGAGGGCGAAAAGTATGGTATAGAACTAAATTCTATTGAAACTGCCAGGCGCATGCTTCAATTACAGGAGTTCTCACTTGAAAAAAATTGCTGCTATTTCCGGGCTGTCTCTAGATGAGGTAAAAAAACTACAATAATTTAAATGAATCATTCCCTTAAAATAACAAAAAGAGCTCCTGTGTGCAATGTCATTAAGTTAAGATGACCAATCAAGATCTTAGCATCAGAAATGATGCTAGGGTCTTTTTATTTTGTAATAAATGCTTGACATATGATTCGAAATGTGCGGCCGCTTTCGCTATTGAATGATAATGAGGTAGCGAAAGCGGCCCCTGTAATTAAGAACATCTTGATTGCAAGGAGGTAACGCATATGAGCAATTATATTAATCAAGTTTCAGATTCTCTAAAGAATCATATTTCGGAATTAGCTAACAATCCATGTTTATTTCTTCGAAACCCCAATGTCGATTTCTCTCGAAAACGGAAAATTGATTTCAAAACTTTTATAGGAATCATGATGAATTCGGGTGGAGCTACTATGAGTAAAGAACTACTTGATTTCTTTGATTTTGACAAAAATACTCCGTCTGTGTCAGCATTTACGCAACAACGTTCAAAAGTACTTCCAGAGGCTTTTGAATATTTGTTTAAATCTTTTACGGATGACAACCTTCCAACTACTAATAATTATCATGGTTATCGTTTAATTGCATGTGATGGAAGTAACTTGACCATTGCAACCAATCAAAAGAATCCAGAAACTTTTTGGGAACGTAATCAGCATGGTTCAATTGTTAATAAACTACATCTGAATGCCTTTTATGATGTTTTGAATCGTATATACACCGATGTTTTAGTGCAAACAGCAGCGGATTACAACGAGTTTAGAGCATGTGCAACAATGATTGACAGATCGAAACTAGTATAATCCACGCAAATTAGAAGCCTGTTTCAAATTAGCATTTAATGCTAATTCTGGATAGACTTTCTCTTTCGTGAAATTGTTTTTGGTGCTTTTTTGTTTTCTGCTGAAGCAGCTTTTGCATTTACAACCTCATACACTATGGAATCAATATCTTCTTTAGAAAGATCGATGGTATCCATTTTATATGTCCATTTGTAGGGCACAGGTTCTTTGTTGATTTCATCAAAGTATCTGTAGATTCTATCTTCGAGTTCTTTCTTGCTTTCCACACGGATTCCACCCAGCATCTGCTTTGTCATTTTACTGAAAAAACCTTCAATCATGTTTAACCAGGAACCATGTTTGGGTGTAAATACAAACTCAAAACGTCCAGAAACCGTATTCAGATATTCCTGGGTTTCTTTGGATGTATGTGCAGCGTGATTATCCAGAATAATCCGAATGATATCGCCCTTTGGATATTTTTCATCAAGTTTCTTTAGAAAAGTCACAAAGTCAGAACTTTTATGAGTTTCACTTACTAATGGAATTGCTTCTCCTGAGAGCAGATCAATCGCTGCAAGCAGAGAGAGGGTTCCCAGTCTGACATACTCATAATCTCGCTGACAGCCACTGCTTTTATCTGTATTCGGAATCGGTGGACGGTCTTCACCCGTGGTGGCAATTGCCTGAATTCCTGGCTTTTCATCATAAGACAGCGTATGTACGGCATCTTTCTCACAAGGAATCAGTTTTCCATCCTTGTCAAACTGCATTTCAATCTGCTTGTAGATAACAAGGACATCATGCATTTTTGCATCAAACTCAGGATCCCGTCTTTCGCAGTAATAGGACACCTGAAATGGTTTGATTCTTGCATTGCTCAGGATTTTCCGAAGCGTTGTTTCAGCTACTGTTGCCATACGAGGATGTCCTTCCGCTTCTGCTATAGAGTTGATGAATTTCCTAAAACTCATGGGATACCAGAATTCAGCAGAATAGCCGTAATCCTTCGGTTTTTGGCAGGCTTTACTGATTACCCAGGTGATATCGTCATCGGTGATTTCCGCTTTTCTTCCACGGCCTTTGTTATCACATAAAGAAGCTTCAACACCGTTCTCTTTAAATTTGTTAAGACAACGTTTTACCACACCGATTCCAATATCCAGTTTGTCAGCAATTGCTTTGTTAGATGCACCCTCAGATTTGAGCAGAAGGATCCTGGCACGTTGATAAACGCGAATTTCCAAAGTGCTCTGAGTCAGCAGTTTATTTAAGTAAGATTTATCATCATCTGTTAAAGAAATAGTTTTAATTGTATTAGGCATAATTGGCACCTCCGATGGTTCAATTATACCATAATAGGAATGTGAATAAAAATAGTTTGTTATTTAAAGTGGATTATACTAGCTCAAAGCGCAGATCGTCATAGCCATATTTTTCCGCCGCCCGGTTGCATTTTTCGATGACATCTTTTTTCAGGTCGAGTCCAAGCATCTGCACTTTCATATGCCGGATCTCTGTAAAATAATAATACATGATAAAAGTCAGGTAAGACTTTCCGCATCCGAAATCAATGATGTGTATTTCCTCACCTTTATATTCCCGGATCGCATCATCGATCATCTCGATAAAACGGTTGATCTGGCGGAACTTATCATACATGGACTTTACCACTTTTCCCTCTCCGGTAAAAATACCCATATCCACCAGCGGCGGGATCACCTGTCCCTCATCCAAAATGTAATTTTTCTTCCGGTTATGCTCTGTGACTGTGTCGGGTGCTTCTTTTGAAGCTTTCGCCCTGAGTGTCACCGCACCTTTCTTTGAGATCAGAAGACTGTATTCTCTTTTCTCATCCCATGCATTTACCTGCAGGAATGTATCATGTATAGCTTCCATCAAATAGCCCTGCAGATCTTCTACGCCAAAATTATCGTGAAACACCTGTTTCTCTGTATACTTTGCCGCCTGATAGCCATCGCCTTTCTTCTCCACCACGATCTTTTTGTACTGGCAGTCTTTCGCCATCGGCTTACTGATAATTATTTTCATGAGCGGATTTGCTGACTGCTTTTCGATTGCCGCAATCCAGTCCTCATTCGCCTCAAATGTCTTTTCTTCTCCCTCTTCATTTGCGAGAATCACAAGACATTTTTCTTTTTCTCCCGACTGCCGCTCTTCGCAGCCGTATTCTCCATCAAAAATCTGTTTTAGTTTCCACATGATCTATGCTCCTTACTGGGATTCGGAAATACATTCCTGTTCCAGCTTTATTCCTTTTTGTAACATATAAGTGATGAGTTTTCTCTCTTCGTCCGGCAGCTCCATTTTTTCTAACTGCATCAACCGCTTTTTGTCGTTTTCTGTCAATGGTTTCGCATAATCCTCATACTTTTTCAATGTTTCAATGTCCATTTGAAACATTTGAAATGGGATCCCTGTTTTTCTTTTCAAGTGTTCTAAAATATAAAATCCGTCCTGCATCCAAATCTCCAAAATGATAATATTGTGCATCCGGCAATTTCTGATAAATCTGCATCAGCAGATTTCGTCTGCTGTGGTTATGATAACCGCCAAGATAGATCACCAGACTGTGTTCCTGTTTAAAACGGTAAAAAGAAGTCAGATTTTCAATTGTGAATACTTTATCAATCGTCTGATCCGGACAGATATCCGGCGTATCCTCCTCACTCCCCACCGCAACAGCGATTCCTTCCGGGAAAGCACTGATATCTGCAGCCTGCTTTCCGGCGCTGTAAATCTGTACGTTTCCCTTCATATACACATAGCCCGGTGTTTTATAAATCTGATACTCCGCAAGAATTTCTTCATTTTCAAATCCTGTCAGTTCTTCATTTTCCTCCCGGAATATTTTACAGATTTTTGGGATCAGTGTCTCGAATACTTTGCTGTCATGAAAATGTTCTATGGAAAATTCCCTGATATAACATTCTTTCCTATTCTGCTCTACTTTATCTAAGGTGTCGATCAGTTGCTCTGTTTTCCTGTGATCCATGATATCGAGATATTCTTTTACTGACTGTTCTCTTTCCAGCCGCATTATCATGTGGGACAAAAAGCTTCTTGTTATCTCACCCTGCGTTTTCTGATAAAACTGCTCCAAAATCTGTTTTGTACGTGCCTCGGCTTCCCTCTTCGGCTTCCTGCCAAGCTTCTCATATGCCTCTTCCACATGATCCTCACAGAGTACAAGCTTCTCGATAATATATCCGGGCTTCTGGTTTTTCCATGCGATCGCGACCAGTCCCTCACGCTCCATCTGTTCTGCGGCTGCGTGAATGGTTTCTATCTCAAGCGAGCTCTCATCGAAATACTTTGGCATCGTCTTCTTATTGAACGGAAATGCAATATGGATCGCTCTCTGGTTTTCTCCTCTGGAAAGCTTACTGTTTTCGTATTTGTCCAGAAGATAATTCAATATCTTATTTTCGACCGGATGCATAACGATACTCCTCCACGAAGCTTACTTTATCGTCTGTCAGTACTAATAATGTCTCCTGCATTTTCGGACCGATATACTGGATTTTATCCGGCGGCGCTGCAATCACGATCTGAAGCGGCAGTCTGTTCATAAACTCAAGAACAGCCCCGATCCTCTCATCATCCATATTGTTAAATGCCTCATCAAACATCACCAGCCCGATCGCCTCTCCACCGATATTATTATTGTATAACTGGACAAATGAGGCTGCTACCGTCACATAGAACGGTGTCTGTGTCTCGCCTCCGCTCTTTTCCTCACAAACCTTAGAGTAAAGAGAATAGCTGCCATCCTCATGTGTGATCTTAATATCATAATCCATATAGGTGCGGTAATCCGTAAATTCATCTAATGCCTTGATCCCATTGTCCTGATCCAGTGCAAGCTTTGAAAATAGTTCATCAATGACTTCCTTATGATTCTCATGAAACAGACCGCTGAAAATGGACTCTCCCTGCACTACATTAAAATCATCCATGATCATATCGTAATATTTTCCATAGCTTTTGCTCGGCAAATATAAAAATTCATATCTTTCATTGCTGAAGGTGATATCTTTCAATGCCTTATTGAGTTCTTTAAACTCTCCCTGTGCCTGCTTCATATTTTCCTGAAGCTTGGATAAAAACTGTTCCCGGAATTCTTCCTCTGCCGATAATTTTGCTTTTCTTACTTTTTCTTCATAATTCAGAAGTTCGGAGTTCACCAGTCTCTCCTGGACTGCCGCATACTCCGGATATGCTTCTAACGTAGCTGCTGCACCAAAATCAAATGCCGTTTTGTAATCGTACATCGCACTTGTCATTTTCTTATCCGCATTCTCTTTTGTTGTATTATTCGCCTTACGTCTCCGGTCAAAATTCTGCCGGAACTGCTCTAATGTCTTATCACCGGTCTGTTTTTCGTATTCTTTCTTCCAGAGCACGATCTCGTTTTCTGCTTTCTGGGCAATGTCTGTGATCAGTTCATTCTTGTGTATGCACTCATCCTCGCACTCCACAAGCCTGTCTTTTGCACTGCTTATTTTCAGTTCGCAGGCTCCGCTTTCCCTGTCACTTTTTGAAATGTGGCTTTTCAGTTCCTCACACTCTTTCCGCATTTCATCCGCACGGATCTGCTTTTCGATCATGGTCGTATTCTGCTGCAGATTCCGGATCTCCGTCTCACATTTTTCAATCTCAAGTCCTGTCCTTTTCAGTTCTGATACAATTGTAATCCTATACTTCACATCTGTATCATCATCCCACTCGAGCCATTGCAGCGTCGCTTCCATATGTGTCATACGGTCTTTGCATTCTATTTTCTGGCGGTTTAAATCCTCCTTTTTCTGCAGTGCCTGCTCATACTGGACTTTAAATGCATTCTTGCCGATAAATGGAGTTGTATAGATTTCCGGTCTGATCGCAGATGCGACATGATTCTGATAGCGCATGCAATTTGGTGTGATAGAAACCGGATACTGTTTTAATTCATCCACTCTCTTACACATATGTACCTTGCCAAGAACCATATTCACATACCGCTTCGCATAAATACTCTTCGACTCCACAACTGTTGCCAGACTTCCTGCTGGTGCAATGTCATATTCCTCGAGTTTGCCGGAATTGATCAGTCCCACACCGTATGCTTTCTTTTCTCTTCTCAGTTTTTCGTAAATACCAAGGGCAATGTCAAAATGTTCCGGCTCTACCAACACATAAAATCGCTGTGTATTCAGATAGCCCTCCACTGCATTTCTCCATGTTTCATCCGTGATTTCTAACATTTCACACAAAATCCTCGGCTTTGCCGTCCTTCCGATCTTGAGCAATTCCTGCTCCACACGCGACATCAGAAGCTCGACTGCCGAGGGATAGGAAAACCGGTGCTGTTTCAGATTACTGATCCGCTGCTCTGTCTCCTGCAGGTCTGCTGCGATCTCATTCAGCCGGCTTTGGATCTCTAAATTTTTCCTCTGCAGTTTTGTACTCATATGCTTCTTGTAAGCGATCGCCCGGTCAATCAGTTCCTGCGCACTAACAACGTCCTCCGTATCCTTCAGCCGGTGCAGCAGCTCATCATACTGCTTCATGCATTCATCCACATCCGGTATTTCAAGCAGTCTTTTTACTTTCTGTCCTGCTTTTTTTCCGCTCTCTAACAGTCTTTTCTTTTCCTGATATTGTATTTCTTCTTTTTCCTGTAATTCTTTCAAATATTTTTTCTGCTTTTCCAACGTCTGGAAATCTGAGTTGGCGTTCAGTTCCGCTAAAAGCAGTGTGCGGACTTCCTCCTTATTCTCCAGTTCCTTTTTCATGCTGCTGCACTTTGCATTCAGCTGTTCCAGACGGTAACTTTCGCGCCTGATCTCATCCTGCAGAACGCCGATCTGTTCTTTGGTCAGATCCAGATCCGACTGTGCCATAAAATATTCATACATCCGGTCAGATTGTATACAATCCACCACTGCTTTGTGGTGGCATTCGATCTCTGACAGTTTTTCAATTCTGTTTTTCACACCCTCCAGCGTTTTTTCCAGCTCCTGATAGCTTCTTACATTTTCGCGCAGATTGTCAATATTGACTTCTTTTTCATCCAGCACATAGGAATAGACAAAGTCCTTGATATCATCAATCGGTTTAAACGCCAGCGCCTTTGGGATCAGCTGAAAGAACTTATCCTCGATTCTTCCAAAACGCTGTTTGATCATTTTTTTGCCTTCTGCGTTCGTCTTTGCAAATAATTTGATGTTTTTATTGTTAAACGACCTAAATTCTGTGATGGTCCGTGGTCTGTTTCCGATCTTAAACATCTCATCCTCTAACATCACATTGTCCATGAGATAACGCACGACTGTCTCCTGCCCTTCAGTTGCCGAATCGATCACTGCTCCGATGACAAAATACTTTTCCTTGCTCTCCTCATAAAATTCCAATGCGACATGCGCACTGATCTCTCCGGTTCTCTCATAAGGATGATTTTCACGTCCGGTCTTACACCGGATATAACCGGTCAGCTTTCTCTTGCCGTTCTCATGGGCAGCCTTATTAAAATGATTTGTGGAGCAGGTCACAACAAATTGGATCGCATCTAAAAGTGTGGATTTTCCGGCTCCATTTTCGCCGGAAATCAGAGTTGAGTCCCCAAAATCTATCGTGACATCCGAGAAACGATGCCAATTAATCAGCTTCAGTCTGGTCAGTTTCTTCATCTTTTAATTTTCCTTTCCTATAACTGTCCACTTTGTCGTATACACTCTTGATATCCTCTACCCTCACTGCCATCAGGATGGAATTATAGATCAAAACTCTGGACTCCTCATTTTTCAGATCCGAATCCAGCAACTCAATCAGCTGATATCTCCGGAACAGACGGAGTGCATTTCCCATCGTCGTCTTATCGATCATTTTGTCACGGATCTTCAGGCTTAAAAACTTGTCCTGAATATCGCCCAGATTCACAATGACTTCATCGCTCTCTGACAATTCTCTTTTTTTCTCATCAAACAAAATGCGTAATATCAGCAAAATAACGGACTCATATAATTTTAAATTCTGCCGGTTTGTGTTCAGGGCATTCGTGAGCTGAACAACGCCGTATTCTTCGTTTATTTCTAATCTGTAGCCGAGTACTCCAAGTAATTCTTCAAACTTTTCTTTGTACTTTTGTATAAAATAGAAGTCACTTCTTGTTGCCTGATTCTGCCTGCATATAAAACAAACATTGATCAGTTTATTACATATTCTGCGGAATTCATCCTGATCCTTCTGCAGCATGCCATTTAATAAATCCATTCTGCTCTCCCTCTGCTATACGCTGTCAGCGTTTTATGATCGTAAAATCCGGGAAATCAAACTCTCCACTGATTTTATTCGCACCTTCTGCCTTTTCAATCCGATATCGCATCCTTTTTCTGGAGCCATACAGTCTGACATAAATCAGCCTGATAAAATCATCCATTGTTTCCATCGGAAGTTCAGATGCATAGATTTTTTCCCTGTCTCCTAATTGTTCTTCTACAAACCGCTCTATCCGTTCCGGACTTAAGATGCGCTGCATCTTTTCGGTCATCTTCCGAAGCTTTTCCTGCCGGAGTTCCACATCCGGCATAGCTTCTATCAGCTCCTGAGGATGAAACTCTTTCTTTCCCTCGATCGGGCTGTAAAACGATTTCTCATCAATAAAACTGCTTCCAAACAGCCTCACCAGATTGTCCAGATACTCGATCTCATAAATCCCATTCAAATCCAGCTGGCTCTGTTCCATCTGCTCTCCAATGTATAAAAGGATTTCTTTCATCTGTCCTCTGACATCTTCCGTCCCTGCCAGCAGAAACTTTGCACGGTTTACCGCCGCCCTCTGGTATTGTGTGTTTTTCCGGTTGATCTCTGCCAGAATATCATCCATATTCCGGAACGCTTCCACAATCTCATGCAATGTCTGATATACCAGTTCTTCTGCCTGCCCGACCGGTATCTCCCGGATCGCTGCCAACTCTTCCGACGTCTTTGTGATATAACGTGAACTATGCCCATGTGCTTCCAGCCGCTCTATGATCTCCGGCCGGAACTTTGACACATTGTCTGAAGTTAGTAATCTGTGGTAAGCCTTATCTACAATATTCGTAATATAATCATTAAACAGCGCATTCATAATCTCCGCTACGGTCTTATGCTTTGTCAGTTCATCTATGTAATGCTTGATATTCGAATTAAGGTTCTTTAGTCCTGTGATCAGCATATCCGTATTATCCCGGATCTGCTGTAACACAACAGCCGGATGGTCCGTATTGGTCCGCACAAGGCTGTAAATGGTATAAATATAGCCCTGATATTCCACCTTTCGTCCGTCTGAAATCTCAAGAAGCGTTTTCATGACTTTTACGGCATAATCATAAAAATTGACTCTCTGCACATAACTCTTATCTGTCTCAACCTCAAGCCAGCCGTACTTCTCCAATAAGCGCAGCATCTCATTTGCCTTTTTTCTGGAATCCATGCCATTTATGTCATCTTCCTCAAATTCCGCTGCCTGATTCTGTTCAAAATAAAACTGTAATTCATCCACAAGGATTTCTCTCTCGATCCCAAAGGAAAGCTGTGCACTCATTGCCTGAAACAACCGGCACAGACAGTCCCAATATACAAGTCTGTTCGGCGATGCCAGCGGTGTGAAAAATTCTTTTGGAATAATACCAAATAATGGATTGGTCTGCTGTGCCTGTGCGTCATCCATATCTGAAACTCCTGTCCTTCCCTCTATTATGCCATGGTGATCCGCTCAATTTTGCAGGAATGTTTTTTATAATCGTCCTTCTTTAACTCTTTGCTCTCATAATTGATCCCAACAAGTATCACTTCGCCCCTGTAATCCTTCAGGCTTTCGACATACTGTTTTCTTTTTGATCTGTGTGATCGCTGCTTCCGCTGTCTGATTCCATTTCAGCTCTACAACGATTGCCGGTGTCTGTGTCGTTTTTCTTGGAACAAACACCATATCTGCAAATCCTTTTCCTCCGGCAAGTTCCCGGTATACTACATAATTCTTCTTCGCTGAATAATACGCAAGTGCGATCACACATGCCAATGAATTTTCATCATTATAGGCAAGTATGGATGTATTCTCCTGATGTGCATTCTCTATCATCCGGGCAACCGTTTCTTCCTCACCGCGGATTGTGGCTGCAAGCAGCTCTTCGGATTTCCGGATTGCGTCCATAACCGGTTCCCAGCCACCATCTTCAATACAATTAATAAATTCCTTCTGTACTTCCTGATTCGGGATATGAACGGTACATGTATCAAAATCATAAGTCAGATATCCCAGATGTACCAGAAGTGTCAAGACATCATCTGCACTTGCAAATGTAGTCATATCATTCTGAAATTTATCTGGATTTATCTCAATAGAACTTCCGCAATCAGTCTCGTTACAAGTTCTTTCAAATTATACATATCCATCTGGATATACTTTTTTAATGCCTCATAAGTCTCTGTTTTGGTCCAATAGCTGTCAAAATCATGTCCTGAAAGTGACATTACGACTGATCTCGGATTATAAATCTGTATCCCTTTTAAATCATAACCGTCATACCACTGTTTCATTTTATCATATGACATGTCATACTGCGGGCACAATTCCTGCACTTCCTGCTCCGTAAATCCTGTAAATTCTGCCAGCTCACGCTGATTGGTCATGGAATATTCATCAAACATATTAAGGGCAGAATGTTCTCCATATTTTTTAATCGGAAGGATTCCGGTCATATAAGCCAAAATGCAATAAGGCTGGTTCTTTAACAAATCTCTCAGGAAATTCAGATACAATTTTTGTGCTTCTGTATCTTCCCCTTTTACACGGAAAATGCAATCCCACTCATCAATAATAAAAACAAAAAAGCTGTGTGTCTGTGCATAAATCTCTTCTATCACAGACACTAAGTCTTCTTCGTAGTACGTCACATCTGCAAATTCCCGCTTCAATTCGCGTGTTACTTTTCGTGAAAGCAATTCCAACATCTCATGTATTGTCTCTGTCCGCCCAAAAACTGCTGGATGTTTAAATGAATGACATTATATTTATTTAAATGTTCTTTAAAACTGCTGTCATCTGCTATTTTAAAATTTTCAAACAATTCCTTCGAATCGCAGCCTTTGCTGTAATATGCCACCAGCATATTGGCTGCCATTGATTTTCCAAAACGCCGTGGTCTGCTGACACAGATGTTTTTATGTTCACCAAAAAGTTGTGAATTTGTAAATTTAATCATCTCAGTTTTATCAACATATATTTTAGAATGAATCGCTGCATTTCGAAATTCTTCATTCCCCGGATTCAAATAAAGTCCCATTTTGACCTCCTTTGCTGTGACGATCAGTCCACGATCAACACTGTCTTTCCTTCAAATGCAAAACCGTACTCTTTAATCTGATCTTCTGTAATTCCCTTCATTCTCAGTTCTTCGCTGTATTTTCTTTCCCGAATCTGTGTGATTGCAGACTGCGCTGTCTCTTCCAGACTTTTTTCTTTTCTTGTGCTGCGCACTTTAAATTCCAGAATCACTGCGTTATCCTTTCCCGGGTTCTTTGGTTCAAGCATGACATCATATCTTCCAAAACCACTTTCCCGGTTCGATTTCAGATAATACCTGTCCTGCAGATCAACAAGCAAACCTAACACAAATCCATGATAAAACCGTTCCGGTTCTGCTCCCGATGCTCTGTCTCCGGTATCAAAATAACTGAATGTCTGCAAGGCCACCCGGTTCATATATTCATTCATCGCATCCACATCACCGGCAAACATTGCTTTAAATAAAGTCGTTGTAATCCGGTCTCGCCATTGCGAACCAGTCATGAATCATTCGATGGAACATCAG
>ENA-OQKX01000151-OQKX01000151.1-human-gut-metagenome-genome-assembly--contig:-NODE-151-length-14215-cov-2.158078_pt1 | contig 14215 bp, 14 predicted proteins | sample MGYA00242654_ERZ504810 | MGnify/ENA primary metagenome ERZ504810 (study PRJEB26092, sample SAMD00036378) | human gut metagenome | host: Homo sapiens | study: EMG produced TPA metagenomics assembly of... | reverse complement strand
GCAGTACGCACGACCCGCGCCAGCAGCGACCCGCGTAGCGCAGCCCGCAACAGACTCCCCTAAGTGCGCGCGAACGGCTCATCGACGTAAACCGATGAGGACCTTCGCGCTGCGTCATGATCCGTACGTGACAGCAATCACGTCCGAACCAGCCGTTACTTCAAGCCGAGCTTACGGTCCAGAATGTCGGAGGCATCCAATCCTAAGCGGCGTCGGATGAACCAGCCAAGACCGAGCGGCAGGCCGGGAGCCAAGGCCATGCCGCCTGGACCGAGTGCCACGGTTTTGGAGTTGCCTGCGATAAGCATGGTGCCCTTGGATGCGGCCGTGGAGGTCGAACCATCGCTGTCCGCCTCTGGTTTGAGGATTTCGATGTTGCCGTCACTGGTTTTGTACAGTCCCTTATTCTCATTCCAGATACCGGATGCGCCATTGTTGCCGGCCTCACCCGCAGAGAGGAAATGTCTTGTTTTTCTTGTGAGCGCTCACCTATTCACGCGCGATGGCATGTTTTTCAAGCAAAGTCAATAGGTGTGATGTTATTCACACTCTTCACTACGTTGTTTTGCCTCGCACTGGGCAACCCCACTTCAGCAAGAGATTGCACAGCTTGCGTTAGGGTGGAGAACATGACTATCACAGTATCCACAGATGGGTCCGCATTAGGGAATCCAAACGGGCCAATGGGCTGGGCCTGGGCCGATCATGAGCAGAACGCCGGCGGCAAGCCCGGCCATAAGCACGACGACCATGGTTATGATGCGGGCGGCGCGACCAACGGCACCAATCAGATTGGTGAGCTGTGCGCAGTGCTGGAAGCTTTGCGAGCGCACCCGGGCCCTGAGCCATTGCTCATCGAATCGGATTCGCAGTACGCCATCAATTGCTCGACCAAGTGGGTCAAAGGCTGGAAGAAGAACGGCTGGAAAAATTCGCAGAAAAAGCCTGTGAAGAACAAAGAGCTTATTCAGGCGATCGACCGTGAGATCTCACAACGCCCTGGCCCGGTGGATTTCCGATGGGTCAAAGGTCACGCCGGCAACGAGGGCAATGAGTTGGTCGATGAACTGGCACGCACCTATGCGGGCGATTGCCGTTCGGGTGCGCGCGACGGCTATCTACCGATTGAAGGCTGGTCAGTCGCTGCTGGGCTCCGAATACGCACATGGCACCGATGTGCCTCCAGACGTGCAATTGGTATTGGACGGCAAAGCGGATGCGGCAAGTTTGCGCAAGCCGGCTGCGGCGACGGATCAGACGGATGCCGCAAGGCCGGAGACCAAGTCTTCGTCACCCTTAGCGGCACAATCAACGCAACCTGTACAATCAACGCAACCTGTACAATCAACACAACCTGTACAATCAACACAACCCGTACCCCCCGCAAAGCCCAGTGGGCTGACGGTATCCGGTACGCTGACCTTCTCCCCCGCGCCGAAAACGAGCCCGTATTTCAACGGGCAGCCGATGCCGATCAAAGGCAGCATCGAAATCGAAGGCTATGTGGACGGCGACGGCAACCTGACCATCACCAACGCACCATTCGTACGACACTGACACCCAAACACACGAATATGTACCGCAATCGGACACGATGACACAAAATCGCTCATTCGCGTTAGGATAGGAGATAAGGCTTCACGCCGTTGATCCGTGCGGCGGAGGCAAGGATGGCAAAGGAGAAACCATGGATAAGGCACAGCAGGATGCGCTGAAGAAGGCGGCCGGCATCGAAGCCGCCAAGCTCGTTGAAAACGGCATGATCGCAGGCCTCGGCACTGGTTCGACCGTGAAGTTCCTGGTGGACGAGCTCGGCCGCGTCATCAGGAGGAAGGTCTTGAGTTCACTGGCGTGACCACGTCTCGCCGCACGCAGGCCCAGGCCGAGAGCTACGGCATCAAGATCGTGGACATCGACGACGTGGACCACATCGACGTGACCATTGACGGCGCCGACGAAGTCGACAAGAACTTCAACGGCATCAAGGGCGGCGGCGCTGCTCTGCTGTGGGAGAAGATCGTGGCCACCAACTCCAACAAGATCGTGTGGATCGTGGACGAGTCCAAGGTCGTCGACACCATCGGCAAGTTCCCGCTGCCGGTCGAGGTCATTCCGTTCGGTGCCGGCCAAGTCATCAAGAAGTTCGAGGCCCGCGGCTACAAGCCGGTGCTTCGTCTTGACGCCGACGGCAAGGAAGTGCGCACCGACGAGAACAACTTCGTGGTGGACCTGCACCTGGAGCGCATCGATCACCCGCAGGAGCTGGCCGAAGACCTCATCAACACGGTCGGCGTGGTGGAGCACGGCCTGTTCCTCAACATGGTCGACAAGGTCATCGTCGGCGACCCGAACGGCCCGCGCGTGATGACCAACGCCAACAAGTGATCGTCTCACATCACTAAGCTTTTCCAAGCCCGCATCTGCACATCGCAGGTGCGGGCTTTACTGTTGCCCGAACAAGGCAAAGAGCCAAGCAAAAGAGAAACCCCGCGACCATAACGATCACGGGGTTTCTAATGCCTTGATTGCAGGTAAGACTACTTACGCTGGTGGCGGGTCTTACGCAGCAGTTTGCGGTGCTTCTTCTTGCTCATGCGCTTGCGGCGCTTCTTGATGACAGAACCCATCTGAAGCCTCCATTTCGATTAATCGTAAAAGTTGCAACTCGCACCATAATACACGTGTTGCCAGACAGAGGGAACCAGTATGTTGCCGATAGTCCGCATATGCCCTGAACGCAGTTGGGGCATCCACATCAGCAATGTGGATGCCCCAACGTTCATAAGTTTGTGCAGCAGCTGACAGCCGATACTAGATGCTACATCGGGAACTTCTGGTAGAAGCGATCGACCGCTTCCTTGGTGCCGGTAGCTTGGAAGACCACGGTATCGTTCTGCCAGATGGCAACGGCGTTCTTGCTGTTGGAGGCATCGGCCTTCACCACGTACGCGCCCGTGACGTTGCCGGAAACCTTGACGTTGCCGGATGCCGACTCATCGCCGGTCTGCGCAGCGACCAACGCATCGTACTGGGTCTTGGCATTGTCCGCCGACGACCACTGCGCGGCGACCAGCGTGACATCCTTGGCGGCATCACCAGTGGAGTAGGTCAGAGTGTACTCCTCGAGCGGCGACGCGGAATTCCACGTCGTGGAGGCATCCGCCTTGGTACGCGCGTAATTCAGCACGCTGTCCGGCATGGCCTTCAACAGCTCACTGGCATCATCCGGCAAAGCTGTGGCGTCGATGGTCGGCTTGGTCGGCTCGGATGATTCGGTTTTCTGCTGGCTGTTTTGGGTGGTAGTGGAGGTGCCATCATTCTTCTGGATGGCCCAACCCGGCCACACAAAGGCCGAAAGCACTGCCAGGATAATCACAACAGCTGCGGCAACCACCACTGCAATCAACTTGCCATGGGATTGCGTGGTCGAGGAGTTCTCACTATTAGTCATGCCCCGATTCTCTCACAGCCGCGTGACGCTAGGCGGCCGTAATTTTAGTCGTTGTGCGCAAGCCGCGTGAAACTCTTGTGAACGGTAAAAATTTACCGTCCGCTGGTGTTTGGGTTAGGGTGAGACCATGGCGAAATCAAGTGTGCAGTATGTATGTTCCGAATGCGGTTGGAACGGGCCGAAGTGGTACGGCCGTTGCCCCGAGTGTGGTCAGTGGGGCACGGTCGAGGAATTTCACGAGGCTCGGCCGGCGGCAGGCTCTCGCACGGCCGCTCCCGGCCGAACATCACGCACGCAGTCGGTTACGGTTGCCAACAACGCCAGATCTGCAGCCCATCCGATTACCGAAGTGGGCACGGAAAGCGTCGAGCGGCTCGGTACCGGGTTTTCCGAATTCGACCGTGTGCTCGGCGGTGGCGTGGTGCCGGGTTCAGTAACGCTGATAGCGGGCGAACCGGGTATCGGCAAGTCGACATTGCTGTTGCAGACGGCCGGCAATATCGCGCGCGTTGTGGCGGGAGACAGTACGTTCCGAGGGGCAGGTCAGCGGTCTGCCCAACAGTCGGGCCGGGCGCAGGGCAACGCATCGAACACGGTGCCGATGCGGGGCAACGCATCATCAACACACGCCAACACCGTGCTGTACATTTCCGGCGAGGAATCACAGGCGCAGGTTCGTTTGCGCGCTTCCCGCATCAATGCGGTGGAGCCGAACTTGTTACTGGCCTCCACCACCGACCTGTCCACAGTATTGGGGCTGATCGAACAGAACAAGCCGGCCTTGGCCATTGTGGATTCGGCGCAGACCATCGTCTCGCAGGAGGTCGATGGCATTTCCGGCGGTTCGACTCAGGTGCGCGAAGTGGCAAGCGCGCTGATAGATACCGCTAAGACACTTGACATTCCAGTATTTCTGGTTGGTCATGTGACCAAGGATGGTTCGATTGCAGGCCCGCGCACATTGGAGCATCTGGTCGATGTGGTCTGCCAATTCGAAGGCGACAGCGAGACTGCGCTGAGAATGCTGCGAGCGGTGAAGAATCGTTTTGGCCCGACCGATGAAGTCGGCTGTTTCGACATGAGCGGTGAAGGCATCGAAGAGGTCACCGATCCCGCCGGATTGTTCCTGTCTGGAGACGGCCCTGATGCGGCCAACGCGGCACCCGTGGAAGGCACCTGCGTGACGTTCACATTGGATGGGCATCGCAGTCTGCCTATCGAAGTACAGGCTCTGGTCACCACGTCGGTGCTGCCCACACCCCGTCGTGCGGTCAATGGCGTGGACCCCAGCCGTATCGCCATGCTGGTCGCGGTGCTCTACCGTCACAGCAAGCTCAACCTGCTGTCCAACGACCTGTATATCTCCACTATTGCCGGGGGCCAGGCCAAGGAGCCCGGGTTCCGACTTGGCGATAGTGGCGGCACTGGCGAGCGCCGCCACGTCAAAACCCATTGCGCGAGCCACGTGCGCCATTGGTGAGATTTCCCTGACCGGTCAGGTGCGCCCGGTACCGCGTATGGAATATCGCCTTCGCGAGGCCGCGCGCCTTGGCTTTACGACGGCAGTCATTCCGCCGCTGCGCAAGCCGGTGCATGTCGAGGGACTTCGGCTGGTGGAGTCCAACACATTGTCCGACGCCTTAGATGCCTTGGGAGTGCGGAAATAGCCCTGAGATATGCCTCAGGCGGTAAGACACTTGGTCTCTTCGACGTTGCGCTTGAGTTCGTCAACGAGTTGGTCGGGACCATCAAACTTGACCTGCGGGCGCAGGAAACCGACGAATTCAACGCGAACCTTATGGCCGTACAGATCAATCCACTCATCGGTGATGCAGTAGGCCTCCACTACGCGTTCGTTGAGTCCTGTTTTCTCGCTGAAGGTGGGTTTGGTGCCAATGGAGATGGCGGCAGGCCAGCGGTTCTCACCATCTACCAGCCAACCGGCATAGACGCCGTCGACCGGAATGTAGCCTGCAATGTCGGAGCCAAGATTGGCGGTGGGGAATCCGATGGTGCGGCCGCGCTCCTCACCGTGTACCACTTCGCCTTCGATGGCGTGCGGAGCACCCAGAATGGCGTTGGCATCCTGGATTCGGCCATGAGCCAGCAGGTAGCGCACATTGGTGGAGCTCCAGGCGCGCATTGCCTTGGCCTGGTTCTTCTTGCTCCATGCGCGGCGCTCGGCCTTGGTGGCATTGGCCAGTGGGTCGACGGGCTCTCCCCATTCGCTCGGGGCTTCCGGCTTGAAATCGCGCGGAATGCGCACTTCACCCGGGCCACGGTCATCGACCACATCAAGTTCGAATACACCGGTGGCGGCGGCAAGATTGGCGATATGCTTCACATCACCTTCTCGACCCTTGCCCATGGCGGCATCCTGCCCAAGGACCAACGTGCGCATACCCAGCTTGCCGGTGAGTCGGCCAAGGAAGAAAATGTATGACATAGCTGCGAAGGCCAGCGTGTAGTGCACCACCAGCACGTGGTCCACGCCGAACTGTTCCATGCGGTGCAGTCGATCATCCACACTGGTCAAGGCTTCGGCATCCACGTTCTGAACCGCGGGCTCTTCGCCATGGTGCGAGATGACCCAGCCGTGCACGAATGCGGGCGGCGGGTACAAACAGAATCACCACGGAAAAAGCATCATGCTGGTGCGCGAGTTCCACCACACGCTTGATCACCGCCTGATGACCCAAGTGCATGCCATCAAATGCGCCCAATGTCACCACGGCCTTCTTATCGTTACTGAACGAGGGCCATTCAATCGAACCTTCGGCGTCAGGGGTCAGGTGCGTGATATCCATCAGTGTGCTGTTCCTTTTATCCGTGCGATGTTATTCATGCAATATAGACGTTGTTGTGCGCGGCCTGTATCAAGCTGCACTTTTCACCGCGTCTACTTTACGCGAGGGGGAATACGGTGACCGGCTTGGCCTGATGAGCGTTTGCACGCTCGATAATCGCCGCCACATCATGCGTTTGCGGCACAATGGCGGCAGTGGGCTCGCTGATTGTACGCTCAATACGGCGGCCGAAGCGTAATTCGCTGGCCTCCTCAGGAGTGATGGCAAGCGCCGGCATCGCACCTCGAGCGGCCTGTTCCATGGTAAGGGCATGGTCAAGCAGCCAGTTGCGGCGCTCGTCACCGGCAAGACCTTCAGGAGTGTCCAATACGCACTTGTTGCGCGTGACGGTTTGCCCTTCCCGATTAGTGAACGTCTTCTGATCGGTATGTGCGGTGACGGTATGGGTTCGCGTGTCAAGCATCGCCTCAGGAGCGATAAGTCCGCTGGCATCGTCCGGCAACGCGAATCGGCCGACTCGCGTACGGCGCAAACGGGTCAGGTATCCGCCGACGCCAAGTTCTTTGCCGAGGTCGCGGGCGAGCGCACGGATATAGGTGCCCGATGAACAGCTGATCCGCACGTCAACATCAAGTGCGGGAATCGCTCCCGTGTTCGCGTCTTCCCGCAATGGTTCAGCGGTCTGCTCCCCTGCTACGAATCCGCTGCGGATATCCAGCACGGTGAATTCGCTGATGGTGACCGGGCGGGGTTTGAGTTCCACATCCTTGCCTTCGCGAGCCAAGTCGTAGGCACGCTGGCCGTTGATTTTGATGGCGGAGAACGTATTGGGGACTTGTTCGATATCGCCGGTGAAATTGGTGGCGATGGTGCGTGTGAGCAGGTCTTGCCATGAGGCAGTTGGTAACGCCGTTGGTTCGCCGCTCTGGCCACCCTCAGTCAGCTGCGCTGATAGCGTTTGCCAGCGGGAGCGGGCTTCGTCATCGACAAGCACCTCGCCTTCGGCATCGTCGGTAGTGGTGCGCAGGCCGAGGCGTATGGTAGCCTCGTAGGTTTTGTCATGCGCCACGATGGCGTTGAGCAGTCGTGTGGCGTGGCCGAAGGCGATGACCAGCGTGCCAGTGGCCATGGGGTCAAGGGTGCCGGCGTGACCGACCTTCTTGATGTGCAACGCGCCGCGCACGGCGGCGACGGCGTCGAAACTGGTCACGCCTTGCGGCTTGTCGATGATGAGTAGGCCGCTGGGTGTTGTATGAAGCACACTACTCCTCGTCGGACTCGAACTCATCGCCCTCGGCTTCGGCCTCGTCGTCGTGCTTGTACGGATCGGCGTCGCCGGCGTACTGGGCGGTGGCGCGGGCGCGGGCGAGTTCTTCGTCACGCTTCTTGGCCACGGCGAGAATGTCTTCGATCTCGTGAGCCTCGCCGGGCACTTCATCGAACACGAATTGGAGCTGCGGAGTCAGGCGCAGGCCAGCCTTGTGGCCCACCAGAGAACGCAGGTGACCCTTGGCCTGATCGAGCGCCTGCTGGGCGCGCTTGCGTTCGCCTTCCTCGTGGCCTTCGTGGCCGAGCTGGGTCCAGTAGACCTTGGCGATCTGCAGATCGTTGGTCACACGAACTTCGGTGACGGTGATGCTGGCGAGTCGCTTGTCATGCAGTTCGCGCTCAATGGAGGAGGCGACGACACGCTGAATCAAGGCCGCAATACGTGCGGCGCGCGGGTTGGTTCCTGCCATAGGAATTTCCTTTTCTAGACTTGAGCCCCCTCTGACGAGGGGCTGCCGAACGCAGTGAGGCTGGGGGAGAGAAAATCATGGAACTACCATGTCTCTCCCCCAGTCAGCCTGCGGCTGACAGCCCACTCGTCAGAGAGGGCTTAACAATGACTACTTGCGCTCGACTTCCTGCATCTCGAAGGTCTCGATGATGTCGCCGAGTTCAATGTCGTTGAAGGTGCCGAGGTTGATACCAGCCTCGTAGCCTTCCTTGACGGACTGAACGTCGTCCTTGAAGCGACGCAGCGAGGAGATCTCGAGGTCGTTGACCGTGGCCACGCCGTTGCGCAGGATACGGCACTTCGTACCACGCTTGACCTCGCCGTCCTGCACCATGACGCCGGCGATGTTGCCGAACTTGGAGGAGCGGAAGATCTCGCGGATCTCGGAGTGAGAGGTGACGACCTCTTCGTATTCCGGCTTGAGCATGCCCTTGAGGGATGCCTCGATGTCTTCGATCGCACGGTAGATGACCGAGTAGTACTTGATCTCCACGCCCTCGCGCTCGGCGAGGTCCGCCACCTGACGGTTCGGGCGCACGTTGAAGCCGATGATAACGGCCTTGTCGACCGTGGCCAGGTTGACATCATTCTGGGTGATTGCACCGACGCCGCGGTGGATGACCTGGATGCCGACCTCGTCGGATACCTCGATCTTCATCAAGGATTCCTCGAGCGCCTCGACCGAACCGGACGAATCGCCCTTGATGACAATATTGAGCATGTCGATCTCGGACTCGGCGAACTTCTTCTTGAAGTCCTCGAGGGAGACGACCTTGCGACGCTTGGCCAGCTGGGCCGCACGCTCGGTGGCCTGACGCTTCTCGGCGATCTGGCGAGCGGCACGATCATCGGAGGCGACCAGGAAGAGGTCACCGGCGGTCGGCACGGAGGTCAAGCCCAGCACCTGAACAGGTGTGGACGGACCGGCCGCTTCCATCGGCTGACCGTTCTCGTCGAGCATGGCACGCACGCGGCCGTACGAAGTGCCGGCCACGATGGCATCGCCCACGTGGAGCGTACCCTGCTGAACCAGCACGGTGGCCACGGCACCACGACCCTTGTCAAGTCGGGCTTCGACGGTGGCACCACGGGCGTCCATGTCGGGGTTGGCGCGGAGGTCCAGCTCAGCGTCAGCCGTGAGCAGCACGGCTTCGAGCAGCTTGTCGACGTGCAGGTTCTGCTTGGCGGAGATGTCGACGAACATGGTGTCGCCACCATACTCTTCAGGGACCAAGCCGAACTCGGTGAGCTGGCCGCGGACCTTCTCCGGGTTGGCACCGGGCACATCGATCTTGTTGACGGCCACGACGATCGGCACCTTGGCGGCCTGAGCGTGGTTGATGGCCTCAACGGTCTGGGGCATCACACCATCGTCGGCGGCGACCACGAGGATCGCGACGTCGGTGAGTTCGGCGCCACGGGCACGCATGGCGGTGAACGCCTCGTGGCCAGGGGTATCGAGGAAGGTGATCTTGCGCGGTTCGCCTTCAAGGTTCACGGTGACCTGGTAGGCACCGATGCGCTGGGTAATGCCGCCGGCCTCACGTGCGATGACGTTGGTCTTGCGGATGGTATCCAGCAGTCGTGTCTTACCGTGGTCGACGTGGCCCATGACGGTAACGACCGGCGGGCGAGGCTTGAGATCCTCGTCATCCTGCAGTTCTTCCTCGTCAAGGTTGATGTCGAACTGCTGGAGCAGTTCCTTGTCTTCCTCTTCTGCGGAGACGAGCTGGATGTTCCAGCCGATCTCTTCGCCCAGAATCTGGAAGGTCTCCTCATCCAAGGACTGGGTGGCGGTAGCCATCTGACCCAGGTGGAAGAGCACGGTGACCAGCGCGGCCTGGTTGACGTTGATCTTCTCCGCAAGATCGGCCAGGGACGCGCCCTGACGCAGACGGATGGTCTGGCCGTTGCCGTTGGGGATGCGAACGCCGCCGATGGTCGGTGCTTTCAGCTCCTCATACTCATGGCGCTTTGCCAGACGGTTCTTACGGGCCTTTGAAGACTTGCCGCCCTGACGTCCGAATGCGCCTGCGGCACCGCCGCGACCGCCGCGACCGCCGCCACGTGCGGGACCGTTGCTCGGTGCACCGCCGCCCTGGAAGTTATTGCCGCCGCCTTGGCCCCCACGGAAGCCGCCGCGTGCGCCGCCCTGACCGGCACCCTGGGAGCCGCCGCCCTGACCCGGACGGTTGTGGCCCCACTGGCCGGGACGCGGACCGCCCTGACCACCTTGGCCCGGACGACCGCCACGGAAGCCGCGGCCCTGCCCCTGGCCTTGGCCGGGACGGCCCGGACGACCGCCACGACCGTTATCAGCAGTCGGACGAGCCATCGGATGCGGACGCGGAATATCACCCGGCGTCGGGGTGTGCATACCCTGCTTGCGGGAGAACGGGTTGTTGCCCGGGCGCGGGCCCTGAGCGTGCGGGCGCGGAATCGCATTTGAAGCGGCATTGCCGCCATTGGCACCGGCGCCGCCCTGAGCGTGCGGGCGCGGAGCCGAAGCATTGCCGCGGTTGTTCTGATGCTGAACCGGCTGGCCATTGTTCGGACGGCCCTGGTTGTTACGACGATCGTTGTTACGGCGATCGTTCGGGCGACTCTGACGACCGTTCTCACGGCCTTCGCGATTATCGCGACCATTCTCACGGTTGTCGTTCTGACCGTGGCGGCCGGGGGTCGGCATGCCGGGGCGTGCGCCGCCCTGCGGACGCGGTGTCGGTGCACCCGGAGTCGGAGCCTGCTGATGTGCCGAGGCAGGCGATGCCTGACGTGCGGGAGCGGCCGGAGTCGGTGCGGAAGATGAAGCGGAAGCCGGGGCCGAAGGTGCGGCCGGGCGGCGCTGCTGCACGGGCTTGGAATCGCCCTTGGCGTTGTCCTTGGCGAACTCTGCCTTCAGACGCCGGGCTACCGGCGGTTCAATCGTAGAAGAAGCGGACTTGACGAATTCTCCCATGTCCTTAAGCTTCTCAAGCACGGTTTTGCTATCGACATTCAAAACCTTAGCCAGTTCGTATACGCGTGGTTTCGCCACTAATTACTCCTATTCTGTGACCACGCGCGTGCATGGGCGTGGTCAGTTGGTGATGACGGCAAGCCTACCCTGTCTCATCGTGCGACCATGATCGTGTTACCTCGTCTCTGGTGTGGGCGATTTCGCACACACTGCACCAGCCCACATACGCCAATCAAGCATACTCATAGCGCTGGATAGCGTAGACGCAGCGAGCCGCGCCATTGCTGACGCGGCTCGTATCAGGAAATAATGCGCCCTGAAGATCATTCGCCTTCGAGCCCGGCGGCCTATTCGGCTTCCGGAGCAGCAGCCTCGGCCGCAGCCTGGGCGGCCTTTTCAGCGGCGACCTTCTTGGCATGGGCCTCGGCGGATTCGATGCCGATCTTCCAGCCGGTCAGCTTGGCTGCCAGTCGTGCGTTCTGGCCTTCCTTGCCGATGGCCAGGGACAGCTGGTCATCGTGGATGAAGGCGATGGCGGTCTTGTTCTTCTCGCTGATCACCTGTACGCCGGTGGCCACAGCCGGGGACAGCGCGGCTGCCACGAACTTGGCCGGATCGTCGGAGTAGTCGACGATGTCGATCTTCTCCGGGCCAAGGTTCTCCATAACGGCACGCACGCGAGCGCCGCCGGGGCCGATCAGCGCACCCTTCGGGTTCACGCCATCGGTGTTGGCCTTGACCGCGATCTTGGTGCGGGCGCCGGCCTCACGAGCGATGGCCATGATGGACACGGCACCGGAGACCAGTTCCGGCACTTCACGCTCGAACAGCTTGCGGACCAGCTCCGGGTGGGAGCGGGACACCACGATTTCCGGGCCCTTGATGCCACGGGCCACGTTCACCACGTACACGCGGATACGTTCGCCGTGACGGTAGCGTTCGCCGGGCACCTGCTCACGGCGAGGCAGAATGGCTTCGACATCGCCCATCGCGACATGCACGTTGGAGGGGTCGGAAGCATCCTGTTGGATGATGCCGGTGATGAGCTTGCCCTTCTGACCGGAGAACGCGCCGAATACCTTCTCATCTTCGGCGCGGCGGAACAGCTGGGTGATGACCTGGCGTGCAGTGGCGGCGGCGAGACGGCCGAAGTCACGCGGGGTGTCGTCGTATTCCTCGCCCAGCTTGGGAGCGGGGTGCGGGTCGTCCTCGGTGGGCTCGACCGGGATTTCGTCGGCGGCCCAGACGGTGAAGTTGCCGGAACGTTCGTCAAGCTCCACACGCGCGTGCCTGGCGGCGTGCGGGGTCTTGAGGTAGGCGAGGCGCAGGGCCTCTGCCAGCGCATCATCCAGGGTTCCGGGGTCGATTCCTTGCTCGGCGGCGAGCTTGTGTATTCCTGTCAGGTCCAGTTCCATCGATCCGTACCTCCTATGAAGTTATGTGGCGCATGGCCTATGAGTGGTCACAGTTAGCTATTAGTGTAGGTTTCCATGCAGACACGCTTCTCTTCAGGACGGTTTACCCGGCGCTTGGCATCCGCACTATGCGCGAGCGCGATGCTGTGTTCGCTTTCGGCGTGTTCGATGCCGCGACTGGCCGGACGGGCCGAGGCGGAAGCTCAAATGAGCCCTTGCGAGAAAGCGATGACGTTGGCGGACTACGCCACCCATCCGGCTGAAGGCACGCCGTTATTAGAGCAGTATGCCACCGGCCTGGCCGCTCCCCTGACTTGGATTGACGTTGCCGGGTATTGTTCGGGTCGTTTTGCCGAGGGAACGTTACGTGACGCGCAGACCAAGCAATGGCTGGCTTTTCTGGCCGATAAATTCGGGCAGTCCGCGCCTGAGGTGACGCCGGCGCGTCTTGATGGCGTCACGTCCGCCAACGTTGACCGACCGGTATTGGATGCGATGGCCGTGGCCGAGGATCGCGCCGGATTCGCTATCGAGGTCTTGGCCGCACGAGGACAGACCGCTGGGGCTACGTTGGCGTTGAGCGATATGCATAAGACCGCCGGGCAGCAGCTGGTGTCGCTGGCGAACGGCAATTTTGATGATTCCGGCGCACAGTCCAGTTCTTCCGGCCAGAGCGACCCCCGCCAAAAGGTCTATGCCATCGACCAACTACTGGCCAACCCCACCACCATCGCCGACAAGGCAAGCGGCCAGACCGTACCGACCGCCGCCGCCATCGAAATGGACTGCGCCCGCGCGCAGATCAAGGCCGTGACCGAATCGAAATCTTCCACCGAGAGCGATACGCTGCTCATCCTCGCCGCACTGGCCGCCAAGCACGCCTACACCGCGTTCCAACTTGGCTACCCAGCGACTGACGCCACATTGTTCGAGTAGACACACACTCCTCACGAAGCCGATGCGAACTTGTTGGATGCTAGTGGGCAAGTCGAGTTGAGGCACGTTCCACCAATGTGAAATCGGTGGTGTACGTACGGGCCGGGCCTGAGTATCCTTCGATGCGGTCAATAAGCATGTCAACGGCATGCTTGGCATAATCGTCGATATGTGGATCAATGGTGGTCAGCGCCGGCGCCGAGTACTCGGCTTCCGGCACGTTATCGAAGCCGACCACTTGTACATCGTCAGGTACACGCAAACCATGTCGTTGATTGCGGCAGCGTGAACGACATGCACCAAAGGCTCGTCAAGGCGCGGCGCATGATCCGCAGGCGCATCCGGGAGGGCCAACCGTTCATGACCAGGGTCGAATGGCAGTCGAACGACTAGACCGCCGGACATACATTTTGGCCTATAACCCCGAATACGGACGTTCGCATCAAAAACAAAAAGGGTTCCGGGACAAACCCCGGAACCCTAAAGGCGGATAAGGCGAGATTCGAACTCGCGGAGGCTTTCACCTCACACGCTTTCGAGGCGTGCTCCTTAGACCGCTCGGACACTTATCCATGCTGCCAAAATGGCAACTTGTTCATTATGCCACATTCTGCCGACCTGGCAAATCGGAGTTTCGCTGAGCAAGTCTCGAGTGTATGCCGCTTGAGACATGTCAGATCACAATCCCGGAATTCGCCCGAAGCGCTGGCATTGCGTTTACGCGCCAAGCACTCCGACAGGAATTACATACACTCCATCATCGCTTGATACGCGAACTCGCCGACCCCACCAACACCGCCAAGAACCTCCGGTTCACGGGTTCGCGCACTCGGATTTCTCAGCAGCTTATCTTTCAGTCTGCATAGA
>ENA-OQKX01000149-OQKX01000149.1-human-gut-metagenome-genome-assembly--contig:-NODE-149-length-14257-cov-1.595612_pt1 | contig 14257 bp, 15 predicted proteins | sample MGYA00242654_ERZ504810 | MGnify/ENA primary metagenome ERZ504810 (study PRJEB26092, sample SAMD00036378) | human gut metagenome | host: Homo sapiens | study: EMG produced TPA metagenomics assembly of... | reverse complement strand
TATTTCCTATGCTATGACAGTTGCAGAGATACAGAGCGAAGCCAAGAAGGTCGTGGAAGTTCTGAACGGGCGAAAAACTGCAGTATACCGGTCTGGCTGGATCTGGAATGGAATAATCAGAGAAGCCTTGGAGCTGAACAGATCCATAAATTGGCAGAAGCATTCGAAAAGATTATCACGGCAGCGGGATATAAATTTGGTATTTATTGCAATGTGGATTGGTACCTGAATGTAATCTGCAGCCATCTGAAAAAATATGATTTCTGGATTGCACGTTATCCGGCATCAGATAACGGCACCTTACAGGAACGACTCCGGCCGGACTTTGGTGTGGGCTGGCAGTATTCCAGCAAAGCGAAGATACCAGGCATCAGCGGACTTGTAGATAGAAATGTATTTTACAAAGATTATAACGAAGCAAAAGATATAGCAAAGGAAAACACAGTCATGACAAAGAGTGAAGCTATCAACGTAGTTCTGGGAATTGCAGAAGCAGAGATCGGGTACCTAGAAAAGAAAAATAACAGCCAGCTTGACAGCAAGACTGGAAATGCCGGATCAGCAAACTATACAAAATATTGGAGAGATATAAAACCATCCTATCAGGGGCAGCCCTGGTGCGCAGCGTTTATCTCCTGGTGTTTCATGAAAGCTTTTGGTCTGGATAATGCAAAGAAACTCTTAAAACACTGGCCGTATGTATACTGCCCAACCTTAGGCGTCTTATTTGTAAAAAATGCCAATCCAAAAGTTGGAGATATTGTTATCTTTAAACATGGCGGTACCTTTACCCATACCGGCTTTGTAACAAAAGTAGCCGGAGACAGGTTCTGGACGATTGAGGGAAATACTTCCGGAGCATCCGGTATCGTGGCAAATGGTGGCGGGGTGTGCCAGAAGAGCTATTACAACAGTAATCTTCCGGGGACAAAATTTTGTACACCGGACTATTCAATTGTTTTATCTGCAGATAAAGATGAAACAGACAAGACAACAAACCCAGAAGGAGGCAGCTACATGTTTAACCCAGAGACAGTAAAAGCAGGAGACAAAAATACATCTGTGCTTCTCTTACAGGAAATATTAAGAGCCAGAGGCTTTAAAGGCAAAAACGGCAAAGCCCTGAAACTTACATGGACAGCAGATGCAAACACGATTTACGCTCTGAAAGCTTATCAGGAATCCAGAAAAGAAGTTCTGGAAGTGGATGGTATTTGCGGATCTGCTACTTGGAAAGACTTAATTGCGATTTAAAGTAAATATAAATAAAAAAAGAGTATGGGTACAATGAGTACCCTTACCCATAAGATATTGTACCAACTTCATTACTTCTTATATATTATAGGGTATTACACTATGGGCCACCGTACTGGCTCATGATATACTGTGCAATTTTTGCATTGGGTTGTGTGATATTGATCGGATATTGAAGCCTTTTTTCATAATTCCACATAAATTATCTGCACGCTCCTTCCTTTTCCCATGGGAATGGCTGTTCCATCCATTTCCAGATGGATTCTCCGGTCTGATCTGTAATGTCAATAATCAGGGGACCATATGCTTCGGCGTATTCTTTTAATAGCTTTTTCGTTCCTGTCACTAAGTTCGTGACAGTAAGTCAGAGCCTTTTCATCACAGGGATGTGTGTCAAGGTACAGAGTCATATCATTGACTGCGAAACTGACCTGATCGATACGGTTTATAACTGTTTTTGGGAGCAATCTGTTTTCATCTTCGAATACCTCTCTTTCCACAAAATGGTTTGCATAACTGTGGGAAAATGGTTCCTACATTTAATGCATACTGCAGTGGGAAATTCTCTGTAAACTTCTGGCAGGGAACATATGCCATTGCAGGTTCCAGATACTGAAGATGCGAAAACATTTTATGTTTTTTTTCTTTGACACCCGGTATAGTACAGCTACAGTCTGTCGTGTTTCTGACAGAGCATTCGGAACTGTTCATATTTCTATTTGAAGGCTGAGGCATATTCATACCGCAGGTACGGTTATAAGGGCGGTTGCCGGAACATCCCATCCGATAATTTTCCATATATAATTCCCTTCTCTGAAAACTGTTTACATTATATTTTATGTCATGCTCATAAAACCGTGCTCATACAAGGCGAAATTTCATTGCCATAGTGAAGATTCGTTACTGTTCACATACCACTATCCCGCGAGGTGTTTTGGCATGAATATGCCAAAATCCCGAGACATACAAGCCAAAATTCCATTGCCGCAGGCAATCTGGAATGAATTTTGGCTAAGTTACTGTGAACGGAGTGAACAGTAACTTTTGAATTGTAAGTCAGATGGTAATTTTTGACATTTTTTGGTGGATGCTAATCCTTGTCTTTTGACAGAAATTATGGTATGTTAAATAATAACAATCAAAACTGATTTTCATACAAATCATAATCTGGCAGTTCTGCCATATTTTTTCCAAAATACAATAAATATTAAGAGAGAACAGTAATGACAATATGAAAGGTGCAGGGACAGGAGGAGCCTGATGATTAATTTATTTGATTTTACTTATTGCGGAGACTATAATCGGCAGATTCAGAATCTGGCAAGGATGGTGCCGAAGAAGTGGAGCTTTTCGGATACAGATGATAACGGAATTCTGAAAGGATACCTGGAACATACATTTAAACGCCTTTATGAAGAACAGAAGGTGTGGGAGAAAAAGAATTATGCCATATTTAATACAGGACTCTTTAATTACTATTATCAGCCGATTTATGCGTATTTTATTCCCAATCTGGTCCCGGACAGGCAGCCCTGGTTTCTGGATGGCTTTTATACAGAATACTATTTGTTAAAAGAAGGAATCACCTGTCTGCCGGAAAAGGCATGCTATGTGGAAAATCCGTCAGATCTTGTGTTTGATACAAAACTTCCGGTAATTCCACAGTACGAGCATATTTTCGGGGATGAGGAAAATGCTGCCCGTCTTCCAAAGGAAGTACGTGACAGCAGCATGAAAATACAGCTGTTTGACGGCGCGCTGAAACAGACAAAAAGAATGCTTGAGGCAGATTACAGAACGGCAATTCCACAGTATTATAATCACTCAATCCAACTGCTGCTCCCAATCTGTCTCCGTCATCCGGGAAAACCCGACCTTGCACTGGCGTGTATGAAAACTTCGGACGGAAGCAAATATCTGGGGCGTACCTGCCTGACTCTCAGAATGGCCTATCATAATGCCAGACTCCTTGCAAGGGTGGACCGAAGCTGGCTGATGACTTCTGTATCTGCCTGAGGTTTGACATGTGTGGTTCGCTTTGATATATTATAGCAGCGAAGCGGATGATTTTATCTGTCTGACTGAAATGATGTCAGGTCAGACATTTACGGATTGTTCGGCTGCTATAGATGAAACAACAGAAAAAGGTGGGTGAGAAATCAAATGCGAAATAAAAGTCTGGATGCTGTAAAGGCCATTGCTGCGTGCCTGGTGGTATGCATCCATGTAAGCTTTCCGGGACAGGCCGGGCAGCTTGTAAAAGTACTGGCAAGATGTGCGGTGCCGTTTTTCTTTATGGTATCCGGGTATTTCTGTTATTATCAAAATTGCAATGCCTCAAAAAGAATATTGTCTAAAATCCTGCATATCATGAAGCTTTTTGCAGTTTCAGTTGTGTTTTATTTTATCTGGGAATGTTTTATGAAAGCCTGGAATGGGGAGAGAGTATGGACATGGATAAAAGGGCTTGTGAGTACAGAGCATCTGAAGGAATTTTTCGTGTACAACAGTACTTCTCCGGTAAGAGCACATTTATGGTTTCTTCCTGCATTAATTTACTGTTATCTGCTTGCTCTTCTGATTGAAAAATGGAGAATGCGTAGGGCTGCATATTGTATGGCACCTGTATTGCTGGCAATACTTTTATGGAGAGCGGAGTTTTGTGTCTTTTTTGACAGATTTTATCACACTATGGAATACAGAAACTTTCTGTTTACAGGAATGAGCTTTTTCCTTACAGGTCAGATAATCCATGAATATCAGGATAAGATAGTATGCAAACGTCTGGAGCAATGGATGCAATGGGGATTGAAAGCAGGGATGATTTTCGGTGTGGCACTCAGCATGATGGAATATGCTTTCCGGGGAGCAGGAGAAATTTACACAGGAAATTGTGTTGCAGTGATCTGTCTGTTTCTGTGGCTTATTTTATATGGAAGGGAAATAAAGTTTTCCCTCTGTACAGGTGGAAACCGGAAGAAAATATGCTTTCCTGATCTATCTTCTTCATCCGGCAGTATCAGATCTTCTGTAAAAAATGTTACAGAAGGTCTGGGAGTCAGCAACTGTCAGATTTAGTTTTTGGTTGCGTCCGGTTTTGGTATATATGCTGACAGTGGTGACAGTTTCTGGCATATCTGCGGTCTCTGCGTATGCAAGGCAAAATATTTTGCAGAATAATCATGTATAGTCAGGGTATGAAAATACGGAATGAATTTTGGCTGCGTTACTGAGAATGGAATGAACAGTAACATAGTAACGTTATCTTCAGGAACCGCGGGAATTATAACTGTTCACATAATGGAAAATGTGATATAGTAATCAGTAAATCTTATGAACGTAACCGTTCGGTGTTTCACAGAATGGCGGATTGCTGAACAGTTACCGAAAATCATTATGCAGAAAATACAAAGGAGAGAGAATGGCAGATAAAAATCAGGACAAGAATCAGAGTAAGAACAGAGCAGAACAGGCAGAAGAGCACGATGAAAGCGTGCTGAATCCGGAGATTAAGAATGAATCGGATTTGTCAAAGAAGGAAAGACGTCTGATTGAGAAAGAAAAATTAAAGGGAATGGGGCCAAAGAAAAAGCTGGAATATATCTGGATGTATTATAAACCGGCTATTTTCGGAGTGATCGCAGTGATTGCTCTTATATTCGGAATAAAGGATTACTATGAACAGTCCAAAATAAAAACAGTTCTGTCCATGACAGTGGTAAATTCAATGGCAAATGATACGGAAACTCCTGAGCAGAAAATCAAAGAAACACTTGGGTACAAAGATGATCCCTATAGTAAAGTAGAGATAGGCGTGAATCTTACTACGGACTCTGAAATGGCAGAATTTGATTATAATGCACAGATGGCTTATGTGGCACAGATCCAGGCAGGTTCCATTGATATTATGGTTATGCCGGAGAAGCTTTATCAGACTTTGAAGAAGAATGAGCCATTTGCAGATTTGAAGGAATTGATGGGTGAGGAAGCTTTTGAGAAGTTTGGAATGCAGACAGATACTACGCACATTTCCATTACTGACAGTGAGCTTGAACAGGAATTAGGTGTAATCTACGATCCTGTATGCATTGCAGTGCCGTATTCAGCACCGAATCAGGAAAACGCAGTAAAATGGATAAAAAGTCTTGACAGCAGGAAATAAATTATGATATGTTAATCACACCAAAACTGGTGTGGATTTTTCAGTCTTGTGACAAACATGAACTCTTTTCGCCGCACGATTATCATACAGCAATGTAGAGATAATTGTGTGGCGTTTTTTGTTGCAATGAAACAGAGAAAGGAAAAAAGAATGAACAATACTTTTATGAAGAAAAAACCGATTCTGCCGCTTCTGGCATCTATGGCAATGCCTATGGTACTGTCTATGCTGGTGAATTCACTGTACAACATCGTAGACAGCTTTTTTGTGGCAAAGATCAGTGAGCAGGCGATGACAGCTCTGTCTCTGGTATTTCCTGTACAGAACTTTATTAATGCAGTTGCCATTGGTTTCGGTGTGGGAATCAATGCACAGATTTCTTTTCAGCTGGGAGCAAAAAATATTAAAAATGCGAATATAGCAGCTACCCATGGTATGCTCTTTAATATTATCCATGGAATTATTTTTACAGTAATCTGTATTCCGTTTATGCCTGTATTTCTCAGTATGTTTACAAAAGCGCAGGAAGTGATCTCATCTGGTGTGCAGTATTCAACTATTGCATTTGCATTTTCCACAGTGATCATGATCAGCCTGTCCTTCGAAAAGATTTTTCAGGCTGTGGGCAGAATGAAACTGACAATGATCAGCCTGATGATCGGTTGTATTTCCAATATTATCCTGGATCCGCTGCTGATTTTCGGAGTGGGGATTTTTCCGGAAATGGGGATCAGAGGTGCAGCACTGGCAACTGGTCTTGGCCAGGTATTTACAGTTATTGTATATCTGATCGCATATAAGAAGTGTAGTATTCCGGTGGAGATCAGCAGGAAATATCTGGAACTTAACAGGAACCTGGACGGGAAGCTGTATATGGTAGGGATTCCCGCAATCCTGAATATTGCCCTGCCGTCAGTTCTGATCTCTTTTCTGAATCAGATATTATCGGCTTTTTCCGGAAGCTATGTAGTGGTTCTGGGAATCTATTATAAGCTTCAGACTTTTTTATATCTGCCTGCAAGCGGCATTGTCCAGGGAATGCGCCCGTTGATAGGATATAATTACGGAGCAGGAGAAATAAAGAGGGTAAAGAAACTTTTTGGGATTTCTGTGCTTCTGAATGGTATGATCATGCTGGCAGGAACGATCATCTGCTTTACAGCATCAGAGACATTGATGGGAATGTTTACTGAGAACCCGGAAACTGTAAGACTTGGCACTGCAGCATTACAGATTATCAGTATCGGGTTTATCCCATCTGCCATCTCTGTTACAGCTTCCGGTGCATTAGAAGGACTGAGCAAAGGTGCTCAGTCCCTGGTGATTTCGTTATTAAGATATATTATAGTGATCATTCCGGCAGCTTATCTGCTGTGCTATTTTGCCGGGGCAGATGCTGTGTGGAATGCGTTCTGGATCTGTGAATTTATAACAGCAGTAGTAGTAGGTATCGGGATAAAGTATTACTGGAACCGTCTGCTGCAGTAGACGATAGTGATAAAGCTGCTAAGTCAGGCTGCGCCTGCTTCAGCAGACGCAGCATCAGACTCTGCTTCTGAGGCATTTTCATCAGTAACATCTTCGGCATCGGAATTGCTTCCGCCGCTGAGAACATAAGTGATGACTTCGTCCGGAACGCCTGCATTGGACAGATTATCCATAAGTGTAGTGAGGTCGAGTGTAGCTGCGTAGGCACTCATATCATCTTCATTGGTTACGTCATAAACATCTCCCAGAGCCGTAAGGTCCGGAATTTCAACAGATTCGCCTGCACCGGAAGTAACAGTGAAGCTTCCGAGAGTGCTTCCTGCACTTTCAACGGACAGTGCAACAGAACCAGAATCTTTTGCTGAATTTAAATCTAATACAAGTGCAAAGTTCTCGAGCATGGAAAGAGAAGAATCTGTATCTTCTGAAGAATCAGCAGGGAAGGTGATAGTATAGTTACCGTTTAAGTAACCTTCTTTTGCAGATTCGGTGTCGTAGTCCTTTACTTCGATAACAGCTGCGGCTGTATCATCCTGAGAAATTTTATAGGTTCCGTTTAATTTACCGCCATCAATCTGACCGGATCCGGACAGGGAGAGTGTGCCGGAATCATCTGTTTCAATGGAGAGAAGATAGCCAAAGTCTGAGCCGTCCCTGGTCATCTGCCAGTTCAGAACAGGAGTTATTTTATCACCTTCCTGAAACTCAATTTTACGTCCTGCAATTCTGCCGGTCTCATCAACCCAGATTCTGGTGTTGAGATGAGAATCATCGGAATCACCGGTATCTGCATCTTTTAGAAAATCAAGACCGTCTTCTACAGCTTTGGTAAAGCTTTCATGCAGGTCCTCGTTACTTGAGAGTTTCTCTGTCCAGGTATCGAGGACTGTCTCAATATCACTGTCTGATTTTGCCTCTTCACGGATTGCAGTTGACAGTTTTTACAGCGTCTTCAGCTGAAATTCTGACCTTCATATACTGTACAGTCCTGAACTGATATCACCTGCTGTCAGACGTTTCCTGACTGCTTTCGCCTTACTGTTACATTGTACAAAAAGCATAGATCCGTATTTATCCAGAAGTGTTTCACTACAGAAGCTTCTGGAGCTGCTGCTGACAGATCAGACATCATGGAAACAGTCAGGCTGAGACTGTCAGAATAAGCGGAAGCGAAATTGTCTGTCGGAATATCTGCATCTGAATCATCAGGGGTTAATTCTTCAAGATCATTTTCAATATTGGCAGCTTGTTGGTCTGCGGCTTCTTCCAGATTGGTCTTGAAATATTTATCAGAGAGTTCAGGGATGCGCATATAAATATCCTGGCTGTCCGGATCAAGATAATATTCCAGAGTACAGATTTTATTATCATTAAGAAGGACCTTCATCAGAATACCTTCTTTTCCTTCTGTAAAAGAGATATCATTGGAAAGTGTGACATTGTCCAGCCAGGAGACATCAAATGGTGTGACAAACCCCAGCAGTGAGCGTCCGGAATCTTCAAATTTCAGAATCATGTCACTCTGCATTCCTGACATCAGAGACTGGCTTTCTTCTATAGATGTAGCGTAAGAAGATGCCATTTCTGTGACCTTTTTTGCCCATGCATCTTTTTCAATGGAAGCGTAACTGTCTGCTGCAAATGCTGTAGATGGAATTGCAGCAGTACCAAGAAGTGCTGCAGTACAGATAGCGGTTGTTTTTCTTAACCATTTTTTCCTTGTTTTCATAAAGGGCCTCCTTCCGTTCTGTTATGAATCTTATGTAGTGGAATTACATTTCAGGACATTCATTTTCAGATATGTCGTTTGACTGAAATAATAATCTATAGCAGTCCTTGTAAATGATTTTTCAAATACGCTCTATATTAAGATGCATTATTTTAGAGGATTGCTATATATCAATTTTACCAGATAAAGATAGAAAAAGCTATGTTTTTTCGACAATATGGAAAAAGATGTTGATTTTAGACTAAATTATTTCTATAGAAAAATAACAAAATATAGAAAAAAACTATACGTGTATATAAATAATTGATATAAGAAAATTTATTGACAGATTTATGTGAAAAATATATACTACTATTCATATCGAAACACTATGGAATTGCTAAAAACAGGGAAACGATATATCACAGAAAACATACCGTTAGTCCGGAGATTATTATATTTTACAAGGGGAATATGCTCATGGAATTTCAGACTAAATTATTACACGGAAAAGCAGTAGACAATTATGCGAATGGTTCAACAGTGCCGCCTGTCAGCCTGGCAAATGCTTTTGCATATGAATCTTCAGAACAGCTGGAAAAAGTATTCCAGAATCGGGCACCGGGATTTGCATATACCAGGATTGCGAATCCGACAGTAGATGCGTTTGAGCGAAGAGTAAATGAATTAGAAGGCGGGATTGGAGGTGTAGCCTGTTCCTCCGGAATGTCAGCGGTTACATTATCATTACTTAATATTCCATGAGAAAGATCTTCTTGGTGAGGCCCTTATCCATAGCAAGGGCACTGCTTAAATATCCGGTTCCTGTGTAACGGATCCCCAGAAGATCGAAGGTTGCCTGAACCTTTCCATCCTCTCCGTTGGAACCGTGAAGTCCCATAAATACAATGTCTGCTGCCTGACACAATTCCAGTACATTCGGTCCGAAAAAGCTTCTTCTTGTGCGTTTGATCTCTTCGATATCATCATCGAAGCTTCTCATATACTCTGCCGCAGAATCTACCTCATAATCTTTATCTCCAAAGGGCTCATCCCAGTCCACCGGCTCCAGTCCGCAGAAAATATCTACAAGAATGGCATTATGGCCTTTTTTACGAAGTGCCTTGCAGACACCGGTTCCTGTTACGATGGAGATCTCTCTTTCTGTACTGGTTCCGCCTGCCAATACAACGATATTCATACTTTCATCTCCCTTGATGATCTTGTGTTTTCTTTCTTCGTATTGTTTTAATATTTCTTTTAATCTCTTATTCATAAACTACGATTGGTACTCCTACACTAATATTATTATAAATGATTGCCGCCTTATCCTTCGGGGTGTTTACACAGCCATGAGAACCATTTGTGATATAGATCTGCCCGCCATACTGTGAACGCCAGCTTGCGTCATGGATTTCGACTCCTCCGGAAAACGGCATCCAGTATGTAACCGGTGATGCATATCCAGGTCCCTTCAAAACTGCCGGTGAACGCATGGCATCCAGTGCAAAGCATCCGGTTGGTGTGGAATGGCCCTTTCGGACACAGCCGGTAACTACCGGTGTATCTACCAGAAGCTGTCCGTCTTTATAGAATACCATTCTCTGGTTGGTCAGGTCAATCTCTACATATGTATTTCCGATATCATTGGTATCTCTGCAAAGTCCGCTGTAAGCATACGCCGGCTGTCTCACTTCTGTAGTTCCTGCAAGAATGGCATTATAAAGCCATTCAGTCTCTGCGGTCTGATCGATAGCCCATCCGTAATCACCGCCTTTAATGGTTTTCTGGCGGCCATCGTAGGTGGTAAATGTCCTCGTGCAGCCAAAGGTATCATATTTATATCCCAGGCTGTTCACATAAGCTGCAACCTGATCTTTATTTACTATATAATCTCCGTTTGCGTCCCTGACCAGCCAGTCTTTGATGGTATTTCGGTCAAGCTGTTCCGACCGGTCCGAAAAATCATAGGTGATCACGCAGCTGATAAGCTTGTTCATCTGGTCACAATCTTTTTTCAGAGCTTCATCGTCTTTATATATCGATGGTTTTTTGTAGCAGTTTTTCTTTTCCAGACTAACTGTTTTGTCTCCTGCGGAAACAGCTGCACGGATCACCTTCTGAACCTTTTTTGTATCCAGGGTCGTTCCTTCTTTTTTCCGGCTGGATCTCGTAGGTTTCGCCATTATCCTTAATGCATGCGTCTTCAGGCTTTTCCATATTGTCCTTCTGCATGCATTTCAGGTTCTTTCACAGCCTCTGTCAGCTTGTTCTAGATCTTCATAAGCAGTATCCGCTGCCAGTGTATATTTTTTCTTCTGATTAAAAGCAAGGAACCATTTGTACCGGTCCTGTTTCCTGATCAGCTTTTTGGCTCCGCCATCCGGCTTGTAGACCAGGCTGGCTTCTTTTGCGGTAATTGCTCTCTTTTCCGTTGTTTACTTAGTACTCAACGGTAAGGACATATGCCTGCACTTCCTTTGCAAGAAGTTTTTCTGTTTCATCCGCAGTTTATAAGAGCAGTTAAAACCATTCACCTGAGATCCCGGCAGAAAATGATCTGTAAAATAGTGTACACCATATCCATAAGCCCCTGCTGTAAGGATCAGCAGGATCATGATCAGTGCAATGACCAACTTTTTGCCTGTTTTCATTTTTTCTTTTTCCTCATCCATGAGCTCTCTCCAATAGTTATGACTGCCCGGTATTACGCATGCTGAAATACCGGGCAGTCTGATGTGATCGATTTATTTCTCCAGAAGTTTTTCCACGCTTACAAGCTTCACACAGAGAACAAATACCTCTGCTGCCTTGCCAAGCTCCTCAACGCTTGGGTAGCTTGGTGCAATACGGATATTGCTGTCTTTCGGGTCCTTTCCATATGGATAGGTTGCGCCCGCTCCAGTCATAACAACGCCTGCTTCTTTTGCTTTGGCAACGATAGCTTTCGCACAGCCTTCCATAGAATCAAAAGGAAATGAAATATCCGCCGTGAGGTTTGGTCCACTCACCGATTCCAAGTCCGTTAAGCTCTTTATCCAGTGTTGCGAGAACAAGCTCGAATTTCGGACGAAGGATGTCTGCGTGTTTCTTCATATGCTCATGCAATCCGTTGATATCTTTGAAGAAACGAACGTGACGAAGCTGGTTCAGTTTGTCGTGTCCGATGGTCTGTACAGTCATGTATTTGCGGAAGTCATCCAGGTTCGCCTTGGATGCAGCAACTGCTGCGATACCGGAACCAGGGAAGCTTACCTTGGAGGTAGAAGTAAATTTATAAACAATGTCCGGATTTCCTGCTTTCGCACACTCATCAAGGATCTCAAGAAGGAAATCCTGATTGTCATCATAAAGATGATGGATGCTGTAAGCGTTATCCCAGTAAATACGGAAGTCCGGTGCAGCCGGCTTCAGATGCGCAAAACGCTTAACTGTTTCTTCGGAATAGGTGTAGCCCTGCGGATTGGAATATTTCGGAACACACCAGATTCCTTTTACAGCCGGATCTTCATTGACATATTTCTCAACCATGTCCATATCCGGGCCTTCCGGAGACATCGGAATGTTGATCATCTCAATGCCGAAAAATTCTGTGATACGGAAATGACGGTCGTATCCTGGTACAGGACAGAGGAATTTCACCTTGTCAAGCTTGCACCATGGTGTATTTCCCATTACTCCGTGGGAATAGGAACGTGCAATGGTATCGAACATTACGTTCAGACTGGATTCCCATAGATGATGATGTCTCTGGCTCTACCTCTGACATCTCACCGAGAAGTCTCTTGGCTTCCGGGATTCCGTCGATGACTCCATAGTTACGGCAGTCCACACCGGTCTCACATTTCAGATCTGCATCCCCTGCAAGTACTTCCATCATTTTCATGGAAAGATCAAGCTGATCCGGTGCAGGTTTACCACGGGACATATCCAGTGCCAGACCTTCAGCTTTGATCTCGTCGAACTTACGGTCGAGTTCTTTCTTTAAATCGAGTAGCTCTTCCCTGCTCATCTCACAATATTTTTTCTATAAGTTTGCTTCTCCTCTTTTTGTGCACAATTTCATATCTGCGGTTGCTGTGTTTCTTCTGTTAACGATTTCTGTCTGTCAGGAATTCTCTGCAAAAATCTCTTCCGCAAAAAACAGCCACAGTTTCACGGAAGCGGGAAGCCTATGCCCCAGCAGAAAATCTCTGCGTACATTTTAGTATGTAAAAGCGCTGTTGTCAAATCTTTCGTGGAAAATCCTGCACTTCTCTTGCACAGCATCCATTTTTCCTCTATACTGGAAAAAACATTATTATGGCGTTTTTATGGATTCATGTCCCGGTCAGCCGGATCTGGTACAGTAATCTCCGGAAATGCTATATAAAAATGCTATATATATCTTATAAATTTACTATTATGAAAGAGGTATTGATCATCATGTGGATTGCAGATGGATGGAAAGAATATGAAGTTATTGATACATCAAAAGGAGAAAAGCTGGAGCGCTGGGGAGATTATCTTCTGGTTCGTCCGGACCCGCAGGTAATCTGGGATACTCCCCGCAAAAAACCGTGGCTGGAAGCATATGAACGGACATTATCACAGAAGCAGCCGTGGCGGCGGTGAGTGGGAGTTCTTTGATCTGCCTCATCAGTGGGAGCTCCATTACAAGGACCTTACTTTCAATCTGAAGCCTTTCAGCTTCAAGCATACAGGACTTTTCCGGAGCAGGCTGTGAACTGGGACTGGTCGGTGAAAGATCCGCAACTGCGGAGCCCGATCAAGGTCTTAAATCTTTTTGCCTATACCGGCGGCGCTACTCTGGCTGCAGCTGCTGCCGGCGCTTCCGTTACTCACGTGGACGCTTCCAAGGGTATGGTGAACTGGGCAAAAGAGAATGCTGCTGCTTCCGGACTTTCCGGTGCGCCGATCCGCTGGCTTGTGGATGACTGCGTGAAGTTCGTAGAGCGTGAGATCCGCAGAGGAAATCATTACGATGCGATCATTATGGACCCGCCTTCTTACGGCCGCGGACCTAAGGGCGAGATCTGGAAGATCGAGGATGCGATCCATCCGCTGATCAAGCTTTGTACGAAGATCCTCAGCGATGATCCGCTGTTTTTCCTGGTAAATTCCTATACTACAGGTCTTGCACCGGCTGTTCTGACTTATATGCTTGCTACGGAGCTGAAACCCTGGAAGGGTAATGTGGAGTCACAGGAGATCGGACTCCCTGTAACAGAAAGTGGTCTGGTTCTTCCCTGCGGAGCTTCCGGACGGTGGAGCTCCTCCCGGTAGGATAGGGATGTTGTGGCATCCTTATTAGCTGGCTACTTTTTACGCTGTTGCGAACTGCTGTGAGTTGGGGTTTTTCCTTTCGAGGGGACACTTTGGCGTGGGCAGGTTTGCGAGAAGGGGAGCGACTCGGATAGCGAAGCGTCTCCCCTTCTCGCAAATTACCGCCTTCCAAAAGGCCGAACCTTTATCCTAAAAACTAAAAAAAACTAAAAACAATATAAAAAAACGAGACCGTACAGACCAATAAAGTACCAACAGTCTACAAAAAACGAAAAAAACTACTTTTATTACTTACACTTTTTTACTTTATTCTTAACCTTCTCCAGTCATCTCCTCTAGCTCTCTCAATCTCACTCTTC